>Ga0302271_10000501_pt1 | contig 38503 bp, 13 predicted proteins | sample III_Bog_N1_1_FD_198767 | JGI IMG/M metagenome (GOLD analysis project Ga0302271, IMG submission 198767) | Peat permafrost microbial communities from Stordalen Mire near Abisko, Sweden - III_Bog_N1_1 | ecosystem: Environmental > Terrestrial > Soil > Wetlands > Peat | place: Sweden: Abisko... | reverse complement strand
GGGGATGGAGAGATTTATTTGAGATTTTATCTGAGGGTTTCTTGCGGGTAAAGAAGCTGGATAAATATTGGAATATCTTAGGAACCACAAAATTTTTCAAAATGGATTAATCAACAAATGCTAAATATCTGCCTAATTAGATGTTTTATCTTGTCGACAGAAACATCCTAGCTCAGCAGTGTAAATTATGTTACCCACTTATATATCAAAAATTAATCAAATTTTAACTAATACATAATTTCTTTTTATCGTTCTCACATAACTATGGCTTAGACTGAGCGAGAGAGTGCCTTAGTGACTATCCGAACTTAGTCAATCTCTGATACTGGTTCATTGGCTACTAAACAACGATTTGCGCTGTTCTCGTCACCAGTCCCACTTGCTATTGAAGACACTTAGTATGAAATCACTAAAGTACAAATAACAAACATAATACACCCACAATCAGCGAGCGAGAGACAATATCAGCTATTGTCTTAATAACTCTTAGTTATTTGAAAAATTAATAAAAATGAGAATGGATAAGTAGTTACCCAACCAAAGAATATGTCGATTCGGGCTGAACAACAAGGAAAAAGCAAAAGAAATTACTTCTCGATGTTAGGATTCTCTACGATTTGTGATCCATACATTGAGGCCGATAAGCTCAAGCTTTAATAAGAGCTAGATTTGTAGAAGCATGCAAATAAAAAAGTCATGTTTAAGCCAGCTTCGTTTTACAAAACCATATAAATCATAATCACATATGAAGGTGCTAAACAAGAGGATAGTAATAACATGAATAAATAATCTTTAGAGCTAAGCATTCAAGAACCTCGATCTTCCTGTAAACTACCTTCTTTTTGATCTCATTTAACAAAGGATCAAATTTGCTGTACGAATTCATCTTGGGATGACTGACTCATTATGGAATTGTACCTCCTCATGCTTGCGATGCTCTTTTAAAAGGAGCTATTATTAAACACATAATTAATAGCTAATCTCTTTGGATGGTTAGCTCAATTAGGCTGAATATCACTCAAGAAATTAGTGAAAATTCAATTAATAATGAATGATTCCTCACTTCTCCCGCTCTTTATTAATAATAGTTTCAAAGACTTTCCAAGTTAAAAACCAAATCAAGCTTTATTAAGCTATCAAGTGTGCATAATTCTCAAATTTCTTCTTCGAGATGGAAAGAATATTTGTCCATGAATGCAGTGAAAGTTTATTTCTCATTTCGACAGGGTAGAATTCTTGATTAAAGGGTCTGATGAAGAAGAAGATGCTTGAAACAGGGAATGATAGATTAGGGATTAAGGCTTATTAATTCGAATTTGAGTTGTTCATTGGGAAATATAACAATAATCAATTACTTTTTTAGCTAATATACAAAAGTAAAGATACACCTCTATTTCATTTTTCATTTTAGATTTTTTTATTAATTTAGAGATACAACTACTTACTTTATCTTTTCATTTGAGACTTTCTGCTTCGTTTATTCTCTAAAATATCAGTTTTCAATAATGGATAATATTTTGAAGAATAATATTTTCTTTTTCTTTTTACAGCACCTTCATTAATAGGAGTTATCTTAAGCATTAATTATTTTTCCCTCAACTTTGGAGATAATTTAAATTGATTACTTCAACAGCTTCTTAAATACTCTCTCTGTAGGTGTTAAAAATATTCAACACTAACAATATCAAAAGATTAAAACAAATAATAACAATAATAGCAATAAAAATAAAATGGTATTTCTTCATTAATAGTTAAACAATTAAGTGTAAATTAAACCTCTAGAATAGTCTTCTGAAGATTTTCAAAACGAAATATCAATAAGTCTCCTAAAACGTTATGAAAATAACTTAAAATAAGCAAAAGGAAAATAGAGAAAATACGAAGGTTTATTGAGAAAAGCAGCAGAATAATAGAGAAAAACTGAAGATGCAAGGCGAAAAGGAGAAGTTAAATCGAGAAAAATAGTAAAAATTTACAAAAGAGAAGAATAATACAGAATAGAATAATTGAAAGCAGAAAATAGAGAACTCTAAAAATAAAGGCTTCTCTCTTGTCTACCTGCTGTCGTTGAAGTATTAATTAGAATCATATAAAAGTGAGTGAAAATATGTGTGTATTTGACTCTTTTATCTTTGATGTTAATTTCTTGTTTTTGGGTTCTCTGCGCTCTAGAAAATAGTGAAATTTCATATGAAATAAATCTCATCCAATTATTATTTTCCATTAACAATTAAAGTTGAAAATAAGCCAAAATGATATCTTTCTGGTCTTTCTCTTAAAAGCACGTTATCATAATATGTGTATTACCTCACGATTTGATTATAAAAAACTCTTTTTCTTCTTCTCCCACTGTGTACTTGGTAAAGTCCAAGTTAAATTCACAGAATTCTGATGAGAAAATGGCGCAAGAGAGCACAAATTGTAGTAAAAAAAATAAATGAAAAACTATTACCAAACAACAACAAAAACTTTTGGTATTTTTTTCCACTAAAAACTAAATCATCTCGATAAGTGAGTGTAGGTGCCTGTGTAAGCAATGCCAGATAAAATATCGGTTTTAGTGATTTAAACTGTTCAAAATGAACTAAATCCGATATTACCAAATCCACCAGCTGGATTTATTGCCCCACCAAAACCTCCTGAGAGATTTGCTTAGGCGACAGAGTTTGTTGGTTTGTATGCTGGAGAAACCGAGCTACTGGTAGAGATTAGATTAGTCAGCCCAAAGTTAATGTTGCTATTAGTTAGATTGTTAGTTTAAGGAACGTTGAAGTTGCTATTGCTATTGATGGCATTCATGTTTGGAGGGTTAATCTTGCTGAAATTAGAAGAAGAATTATTGTTGTTATTGTTACTATTCCCTTTCTTGTTATTTTTCTTATTTTATTTGTTATTTCCATTGTTAGTATTGTTTTGATTTCCTTATTGAAACTGCTACTATTACTATTACTACTACTGGAATCCTTGTTATCCTTGAAAGCCTCCTGCAACATTATTATTACTTCCGAAATTGATATTATTTCCAAAATTACTATTGCTACCATTATAATTAAAACTATTATTGTTGCTATTTGAGTTGCTGCTAGTGCTAATATTGTTCGGATTTGTTTAAATAAACGTGTTACTGTTGGCTTGGAAGTTATTATTAGTAGACTGCTAGATATTTTAGTTCTCAGTGACTTCTTCCCCATCTTCTTCATCTTCGTCATCATCATTGTCTATTGACTCATTGTTAGCAGTATTGTTGAAGTTATTCTAAAGCTAACCATTGTTAGAATTTCTGAAAGAGATGTTGCTATTGTTATTGTTATTGCTACCATTAAGAAGATTCGCATTAGCTAAGTGATTACCATTATTATTGCTAGTACAGTTATTCGCAGTGATAACCTAGATATTACCACTAGGATTATTCGTATTATTCTTGAAACTATTATTGCTCTGATTATTGTTATTATGAGCTACCTACGGTTTATCTGTTTTATTGTAGTTATTCTAGCTATAACCTCTCTCATTAGTAGGATTTCTTAATTCACTTTCTCCATGAGCATATCTGCATTGATCACCTTAAGTACAGTTACCTTTCGTAAACCCAATGCACAGAGTAGTCTTGTAGAAATCATTAGTAGATCGTAGCTACTACTCGCCATGTGCAAAAGAGCAGCTGTTTCCTAAATGACATTTACCCTTCGCAAACATCTAGCATAGTTTAGTCTTCTTCAAGTTAGGTGGTTCTCTGAGTTCTTCTTAAGAATGAGCATACACGCATTTCTCGCCTTTTGTGCAGTTTGAGTTTATTAGATATGGACAGATCTTCGTTTTATGGTAACTGTTGCTAGAGAGGAGCACTAAGAAAAAGAAAGATAAATGAAAAGAGGAGGGAATAAGAGTGGAAGAAAGGAATCAAAAGTTTTTGGTTTTGTTTCATTACATTTTCCTTCTCGATTTTGTATTTGCGGATTTGCCTTCTTGTTGAAGATCTTGGACATCTTTGGAGCTTATAGATTAGTGTGATGATGATCACTGCTGCCAAAGGAATGTTTCTTTGAATGTACTTTACTCTTGAAGCTGTTGTCTCCATTATTCTTCTAGCTTTATTTGCTACCTCCATTCTTGTCTTTTTTGAATTTACCCATAATTGTATTTTCTCTATCTGTAGCGCAATACTTGTTTGCAGGTTAGGTTTTTCTAAATTATTTTTTGTTTTTTGGTGATTATTAATTTTCTTCTGAAATTCTGATGATTCTCCCTCTCTCTTCCCTGCATTTTTATGGACTTGATTTGGATAATGATTCCTTGTGGAGGGAGTTAATATTAGCGGGAGATCAGGAAGAAATATAGCTGTTTAAATTATTAATACAAAAAATATCAGGCAAAACAAATAATAAATGGACCCTTTTGATTGAGATTGATTTTGAAATAATAATTAATGTTTCAAACAGTAATATTTGTTTATTAAAAATGGTGAGGGAGATGTTGATTTTCAGTAGATTTGTGTATATTTTATGATGTTCAGAGCGAGAGCGCGGATATTTTGAGAAGCAAATGGATAAGAGTTTAAGTTGATTATTATTTTATTTGCTTTTCTGTGAAATTCTATTCAGTTTTATCCTCATAATTCACACTTTTTGAACTAATAGGTTTTACCAGATTATTTCTATGTTTTAACGTTTCTAAGACAAACAAATTTTTAGATATCATAAAATATGGCACTTTTAGTAAAAATAATTGTTAGATTCTTACCAAAAAACCTTGGCTTAAAGACTACTTTTTATAAAATCTAAAGAAGATATTCTATGCTACTTTGGATGTGTTTATCTTATTCACTTTCAAGAGTTCAAATGAAATACTGTTGCTAAGAGCTTTACCAGATTGTATTACTGAAGTGGAATGTTTTAATGTTATTATGCTTATTGAGTGGTTGAAAGAGATTTTAAATCAGTTAAAATTTATTTGAAATTGCACGTGAAACTAAATTCATCCACCTATTTCTTTTAAAATCCTGTTTTAAGGCGTTCTTTTGAGCTTCCTAACCAATTTATTATCTAAATTTATTTGATTTTTTTGTGCTTTGTGGATGTTGAATGGTGAAAAAGAAAACAAATATTTTACATTTTTTTCCCATATTATCTCTACTACTTTTTGATTTCTTGAAATATCTATCTTTGCTTTTATCTTATTTAGTGTGTGTTAACTGTTTCTTTGATCACAATGCATCCATTGTATGCTAATAATAATATTCATTCACAGTAGGTACCTATTTTTGATTAAGTTTTGTAGTAAATCTTCCAATCATCTCAATATTGATTGTCTGGTGAATGAAAACTCTTCATAATTAACAAGTTAATTCTAATAAAATATATTCTGATAAAGAAATAATTATGTTCACTACAACTTCGTTAGAAATAGATGGTTCTACAAAACACAAAATAGCACTTTTATGCTTGATTTCTATGACGAATAAAAGTTTAAATTATTTCAAAGCCCATCTCTGAGTCTTTTAAGTCTCTCTTCTAAGCTGTCTACATTTTGACCGGCATTATTATTAGGTACTTGAACTTAAGGTTGAAATCCAGGTTACTATTGGAACCCTTAAGCTGGTTATGATTCCTATGATTATGGCTATTTTGGTGGGATGTTGAAAGTCGGTATTTGAACTACAGGGATATTGTGTTGCTATTGAACTGGTGGACCACCCAAATTAGGATATTACTGTTGATTTTATGGAACTTAGTATGGACTAAAGTTATTTGGTTGTCCGAAACCTTGCTAATTGAATTAATTAGGAGCTTGTTGTGTGAACTATGGCTGCTGTTAAGCTTAAGGATTGAAATTGCCGTTGTTATTCGGAATGTTCGTGGAATGAATGAAATTAATAGGGAATTGATTCTATTAACCCTACTATTACTAAGGCATTTCTTGTACTCTAATGTTAATGTTCATATTATTCGGGTTGAATTACTGCTATTAGAGTTATTGCATTTGATCCAGTGGGTTAGGTGGCGAGAATTATGGAGCAAATACAGCTTGGGGGACACTACCAGGAGCATAGATTTCATGCCCAACGGAGTTCAGCAGAGACAATGAGATTCCAGTTTTCTAAACGAGCTTGAAGAAATACTCGTTGATATCATTATTTGATGGCATGATATTCAGAAGACATCGTTTTAGTTCAGGATCAACTTTAGACTCATCACAGCAGAACGTAGAACCTGGTTAGCTACCGAAAAATGCTACCATTAACCCACTGAACTCCTGCATACATTGGAGATTCAAGTGCTTTGAGCTCCATATCACTGACTCGATGAATGGTAACAGCTCTTTGATGTTGTCTGGGTTGCCTTTAGATTCACAGATGATCATGCTACGATCCTTCAAAATGTCACAGAATCTATTAAGAGAGAAAAAGAAAAATATGAGAATTCGTTAATAAAATGACTGAAAACAAAGAGAATGTTAGGGAGATATTCCTACCTGATGACAATGTTGCAGGCATCGATGAAGCAGATATCAGTGACTAATGATGCAGCCTTGTGTTTTTCTTCGTCCATCGATCTAGTGGGTGAGTTAATCATCTTGATCAGGACTTATTCTTTTCCATTAGCCTAGCCCATTCTGCGGTCTCGTTGGATTTCTAAATGACCTTTAACCTTCATGCAGGCTATTTCGAGGCGTTGCTTCTCTAGCTTAGGGTTGTAGTTCTTTGGAGGAGGTTGGTTTCCCATTTATAAATTCTAATTTGTCTTCTTGTTCTTGTTATTGTTGTTGTTTTACCTTTTTTATTTATTTTTTTCAAAAGATTCTTCCCAATTAATACTCTTTTTCACTTCCACTTTTCCTCTTCACCTCCCCCTATTCTTGTAGCAAAACCCTTATAATAAATAGGACTGAGCAGAAAGAACCCTGACTTCACCTTAGATATTGTTTCATCTATTCCTTATTTATTAAAAACAATTTTTCATTCCCGATTACAAATTCAAAAACTTTTAAACTATGCCTACATCAGATTTTATACAGCAAATCAAAGAAGAAAAGAATAGAGTTCCATTTTTGTTTATTGAAGAAATTGGAGACTTTTCAAGTGATTTTTAGAAATTTGAATACATGATTCTGCTTATTTTGTTTGTTATCCAAAATAATGATCGATATAAATCTAAATCTTTGTAATTATTGTACTTAAACCCTTTTTCCCCCGATGCTGGATTCTTTGTTTGGTTGTTCTCTGATCAGGAGTCGTTTTACTCTTCTATTTCATCTAATAATCGCCAAATAATGAGTTAATAATTTCAATCAATAAAAGGATATTTTTATTAGTGAATTGCAAACAAATTGAATTTTGACGTTATTGATAAACTTTCAAAATATTCATAATTTTCTTATTTCTCCATCATTGATGTAGCCTTTTTAGAGGGTTACATAATCAGAGATTGTTGATATTTTTACAGTGGATGATTTCAACAGGATTGCAAGTTGATTCCTTTCATTTAATAAATTTTCTGAAGTATTTGTTCTAAGATTTATGCTTTTTCTACTCAGGAATGGACAAAGAGGAAGTGTTTTTCAATGTCTTGAACTCTTAATCAGAATTTATTATGTTAAGATTACATTACTTGAATTTATTCATCTACTTCTTGAGCTATATTTTAAAGTTACTTTTAAACTGCTTTTAGTTCCTTCACTTTCTCATTCGCTGTATTTCTAGGTTTTTTGATAGCTTAAGCCACTTATCCTTTGATTTAAGCGTGATATTTCTCAACTGATCGTTTTTAGTTGCAATTTATTTCATATTTTGAGTAATTTCGTTGCCAGATAAAACTAGGTATTTTCTTATAAATCCTTCAGGTGGACTCGCCAAGATGTCACTTATGTTCAGGATATCTTCATCAGTAAGATCTTTTGTTCTTCTACACAAACCTTGCATATTTTAGATTCATCGAGATACTCTTGAGAGATAGATTAAATCACAGAATTCTTTAAGATGTTTCTGCCATTTTCTTAGGAGAGTCTATCCTAATGATTGAAGATGAGAGCTTGGTGCATGTCCTGTTGTGTATCCCTTAGGACCAATACCAAGTTTAGGTTTCACATTTATCAGTTTTTTTAGGAGGGGGAGGCCTGAAATCCTATTTTTAGTTAACAATAATTATTTTTGTTTTATTCATAATTTAACAATTTTCGAAGCAGATGCAATACAATATGTATTTGCTGATTTAAGTAAAATAAATAACTAGATTGCTAACAATCATGATTCTAGGTTGAGTTAATTTATTTGTGAATATGCTTTTTGTTGACACTTATTTCGAGAAACAATATTCTTTGAAACTAACAAAACTTTCTTTTTAAAGATTTTTGAATAATTATTAAAAGATCAAATTATAATCTAAAAAATTAAGAACACAATTAAAAGGGTGTTTCATAATTATTTAGTTTTAAACCTTCATAAACAAATCTTATTAATTTCCTTTTGGGCTTAATCAAATATGCCTTCCACAGTTTTCCAAATTACGAAAAATGCTAATAAATTAAACTATCTAATAACAAATGAAAAAGCTCTGATTCGAGACCCTTTAAACAAAATAAAAAATAGAACAGCCACTGAGACGTATTGAAGTTTGTAGCTTATTCCATTTGGCTAGTTTGGTGACAACTTTCTCGAAAGTTGACCCTTGCTGCGAAATGCAAATAGGAGTTATTCTTTTTATTAATTATCTATTTTGTTATCTATTTTTAGAATGATGTCTTTTTAAGAATTAGAACAATAGGAATTAATGAGGAAATTTGTGTCATATTTAGAATTGAAAAAATGTTACATAAATAAAATAAATATTTCAACTACTTTTGTTTGTTATGTTTTAACTGCGTGTTGTGTTAGGGTGAGATTTAAAATAGATCTTTAGTATCAAGTATCGTTATTATTAAGTTGCAATTTAAAGCGATAATTATTCAAGTAGTTCTCTCTTGATTTCTTTGGCTGGCTGCATTTATTTCCGTTTATTTTGATTTGCAATATTACTGCTTATTAATAAATGTGAGATCAAAATTGATCAGTATTAATCACAATAGTCTTTTTCATATTAACTCACTCGCTGTGTTGTTGTGTAATATCACCTACTCTTATCCTTCTTCATTTTATTAAGAAGCTACTTTATTCCTGTTGAAATAATGAATATTCTTTCTATTCAGCGAAAGAGAATCATTCAAGAACAGGAGATACTAGTGATCTTTAAAGCACAACGAATAAAACCTTTTTATTATGTTGTACTCAGCTGCTTTGCTAACATGATTCTCTTGTATCCAAGATCCAGCAGATAACTCTAAGAATGCATTGAAGAGTGTACCGTATATTGGATTGTTAATTACATTCTTGATATCGCTGTTCGAATGTTTCTTAGTATTCATGAACTTCTTGAATTTCTTAATAAACCCAGCACGCTAGGCAGTTGTAGGATTGTTGATTCGTATCAGTCCATTATGCTAGCATGCTTTGAAGTAGTATTCAGAGTCACTGTTAGTAGAATATGCATAAATGTAATCGATTTCTGATAGCACATACTCTGTGAAGTATTTCAATAGATTTCTGTTGATATTCTACCGATTGAGCTGCAGGGAATCATACACAACTTGTTTTAAGTCAGCATCGAGAGACTCAATTAACTTAAGCTTTTGTTGTTCCTCTGCTTGTTTAGCTTCATCTAAAACTCCAGGAATCATTCCTAACTTCCGTTTCGATGTCCCAAAGAGTTTATCACTAACAACAGCAGTGGCTGTGTTGTTGCTAGGTAGTTGAAGGGATTTCTCAGTACTGTTATTGTTATTGTTGTCTTTTTAACTAATACTGGCTTTTCTGATCTTCTCATTTGAACATTTTGCCAGTAATTTACCACTTTAACAATCTTTTTCAGCTAATAGAACCTAGTTGCCTGAGCATACTTACTGACGAGTTGCTTTCTTTTAGCAAGATTATTGTTAAAATTACCCTTTTAGCTGTGTTAGCATTAACCCCGGAGAAGAAGCACCGGTTGTAGGAGTATTCCCAAGTTGACTTGAGAGTTCTCTTCTCGGACAGAGTTATTCTGTGGATGAGAAGCTTGTTGAGATTCTCCCACTGCTTGTGGGTAGTTTATCTGCCTATGCAGTAGGCTCTTGGTGTTAGGGAAGGACGTATTATTATTTAGGTTCAAATTTTCCTTCTAGCTTAATTGAAACAGTTGCTGCTTTTTAAACTGGCAACTCGATTGAGATTTCCTATTATTTATTTTTCTACAATACAGAAGTACCATCTTGTGCTGAAGATAATTATTATTAAATCAAAGCTGGAGGAAAACAACAAGATGAAGTGGATTAGTGTTGTTAGAGCTAAGTTTCTGGGTAGAAAAGCTGTATTGGCTGTTGAGGAGCTTGAAATTGTTGAGGTTAGAGCTACTTCTGGAGAATGTATTCTTGCATTTGCAGTTTCTGCTATTGTTATTAATGTTGCTGTTGTAGTTGTTGATGTTGTTGATGTTGTTGTTGTTGTTGTTGTTGTTGTTGTTGTTGTTGTTGTTGTTGTTGTTGTTGTTGTTGTTGTTGTTGTTGTTGTTAGAATAGTTGTGCTTAGTATAAATATGCTTGCTGATACTATTATTGTTACTACTATTACTACTGCTGCAGAAGAGTCATAGGAAGCTAATAGAACACCACAGGGATATTAGGTACCAGTGTAGTTGCAGCAGTATTTTATAGATAACAAGGCTACGTAAAGAATAAACTCATAAAAGTATTAATTTTTAAGAAATAAAATAAGAAATATAACAATTATGAATGATTTCGTAAGTGCTCTAGAAGAAAAAGCACATTAGCAGATTGGGGAGACAATAACAAAAGGAAAATAACAGAGAGGGGGCTGTCAAGAATTCATGCAATTCATGAATAGATTAACAGCCAGGATTTTTAAATCAGTTAGTAACAAATACCATCTTTTTTAATTGATTACTGATGATAATTTCAAAGGAACATTCAAGTATTTTTTGCTGGGCAATTTCTTGAACAATTAAGAACCAGAAACCAATCAAAGTAAAGGAGGAACAGTCATTGTATTTCGGCAAGTAGTTAAAAAGAATATTAAGATGTTTCATTTTTTACTCACCCTTGTTTCTTTTTCCTCTTAAGTTCTCATTTTATTCTGCTCTCCTAGTTTAGTTTATTTTTCGTTTTTTATGTTACAAAGATTTCTTCATTCTCCTTCATTTCTTGATTAAGGTGTCGTTTTTACTGGAAACAAAGTTGAAATTACTTGATTCTCTCCTCCCACAAATATGAGAACTTTCCGAGTAAAAAGATAATTAAGATTACCAAATTCGAAGTAGAAGAAAGCATTCAGTATCATTCTCTCACTTTCACGTTAGTTGGCACTTAGAAAAATCAGCCAGCCTTCGAATTAATTAAGGTATAATGAGTTTACTGCCTTCGAATTAATCAGAGTTCTCCTCTATTGTTGATACTTAGTGTTCTTCCTAGATATTTTAAGATATATTTTGGGAACAAAAATGGAGCATTTACTTAATTAGTAATGCTTTGAATTTGTTTGTTTTTGTTCATATTCTGAAAACGAGAACAAAAGTAAACCAAAGAAGAGGTTGCAGGAAGAGGAGAATAATCAGTCAATTAGGTAACTGTTAAGCTTGTTCTTTTTTTAAATTTAGATTGATTTCAAAACCAGTCAAGTATTCTGTTTTGCTGATTGTCTTATCAGATTATTTGTAGATTAAGTTCTATTCTCTGTAGTGGATGAGCTGTCCTTTAGCACCTTAACCGTTAAGATTAGGGTGAGATTCGATTGGATTCAATCCATAACGTATCAGTGACTTTAACAATGTTAGTTATTTCTTTATTCAAAACTTAAAATGAAACTAATTATTAGAGAAAGGTAAACATAATAAACCCAATTTCATATTAAACTTGTTCTCTTCAGCCATAACAGAAACACTTCTATTTAATTCAAGCTGTTAGCACAGTTTTAAAGTAACACCCCTTTCATTTTGATACGAAAATCTCACATTTCTAACAACATTGTTATCAATCAGTTATCTAGTTATCGAAGTCTAATAGCTCTGCAGTCAGTTGGGTAATTATCTTCAAAGTTTAATATCTCTTTGAATTTTTGATTATTTGATATTTTTTTTGATTGTTTTTAATTTAATTTTTTGATTTTTGAATTTGAATTGTTATTTGATATTTTTGTTAATATTTTTTTTTTTTCATGATATTTTCAAATGAAAATTATGAGATAACTGAGATTAGCATTTTAGGAAAGTTTATAGTAGTAATATAGTTAGTTAGTAGTGATAATTTAGTGAGAGAGAGAGAAAAGAGATTTATAAATGTTTATTTATCATTATGTTGTTTGTTTTTTTGTTTCGTTAGATGGTTACGAACATTTCTGTGCATCGGAGGATCAAGATTGCTGTCTTCTTGTCTTCTGGAGATGATGGTGATTCAAAGCAGCCAAAGAATGAAAGCTTGTCACAAGCATTATACAAGTGCTTGATTTTCGGGAATACTGATCAGGTTTGTTCGTTCTTCTTCTGATAAAATTATTTTAAAAACTCTTTGGGAAATAGCTGTGGGAGTCAGCATTTCCCTGTTTATGCTGTGGAGTATAAAAACTAACTGGTTAAAAACTAAGCTCGTAAAAAATTAGACATATTGTTGAGTTCTTTCTTTGATGAGTAGCTGCTTTTCGTCGCTGGGTATTAGGAAAGTTGAGGAGATTATTTAATTTATTATGAATCTTAATGAAATTCTTAGTGTTAGTTTTGTCTTATTAAGTTATTTCCGCCGCCTTTCATAAGAAATTTGATTGTTTTATCTGGGGAGAGGGGATTTTTGTATGAAAGGTTTATTTAGGACTTTCAAGATAACAAAATACAAGGAAAAATATTTTTACTACAAAAAAAGCATAGAAGAAAAAAAAATTAAGAAAAATGTTATTAATTATTATTGAATTATTAACTTCCATTAAGATCTTTTGAATGCGGGGCAATTTAAAGAATTTAAGTTTGATCAGATTGTGAAAAAATACAAATTCGAATTGAGAATGAAGGCATCAAGAATAATGTATTCAAAGCGATTTCTGGTAATATTGAGAGTTAGTGATTTAAATTTTAAATAATCCAAAAATGGCCAAAATTTTTTGTTAGTAATTGCAATTTCTATGAAATTTATCTCATTTCTATTTAAGTTGAAGCATTTATTTTTCTTTAATCTAGACTGCTTTGCTTGTTTCATAAAATTGATTCTGATTGATTCTGTTGAATGATAGGTTCCTTGATTGTTCTTTTTTCTTTAGAAGGACAAGTTGATTTGTAATCCCAATAATAAGGTGCTTTAATGAGGGCATCAAACTGAAAAGTAAGTTAAAAATGCAAGCTCATCAGATATAAAAACCTATTTTAAGAACCAACAAACAAAACTAAATAATAAATCAAAAATAATTGAAAAAAACAAAAAACAAACATATTTTCTGCACTTAAACACGGAAACTAAATATTCCTTCTTCTTAAAATAACAATATGCTCTCATAGTAACCCTAATAGTCCATTTCCTCTTCCTTATCAGCTGATATTCTTCCAAGTGTGTTTATATCTCATGGAATGGTTGGAATCACTGTGGATCCTGATTCTACTATGAATAAGTTTCTTGTGAAATTCGCTCAAGACAATAAGCTGAAATAGCGAGTTCGTACAGTTATCATAATTTCAGGTCATTGGGAAGAAAATGAAATCTCTGTAAACTTGAATGAGGCTCCTTAGATAATTCATGATCATCCATGTGAGGAGCTGTTTGATTATGATTTCAAGTTCAAAACGGATATTCAACTAGCTCTGAAAATCAAAGAAGCACTTGAACTCAACTAAATCAAAGTCAACACAAAGAAGAACAAACAAAGTGATCATGGAGCTTGGGGTGGACTGTTCTCAATGTTCAGCATCTCCGAGCAGCAAAAGTAATATGATCAAGATTAAACTTAATATGCGCCGAAGATCGTCTAAATCGCCATGCACTCTGGTATGAACCCACAACTTCACTACAAAGTAGGATAGATACTACAGTAGTTTCGTGACGATAAGACAATGATAATAAGTTCTGGGGCTACAACGCATTCGTTTAAAAATTTCAGAAACCCCTAATATCCTCAATGGTGTGGAGAATGGGAGAATTGGCTTGCTAAGGTGATCACAGATAAAGACAGCAAAGCAAGGAAGGAGCTGTTGGAGTTCAAGGCAAAACAAATTTATCCAAAATTGCATTCTACAGATGACCATTTTATCCCATTAGTAGTAAGTCTCGGCACGTCGAACAAACCAGGCAGGGCTTTGTGGTTAGATAAGGATGCGATTATTTTAGGATCATGTTATATTTTTGAGTGATAAGAAATGAGGGAAAAGCAGTCAAAGGGTTTTGGTTGAAAATTTTGATGTCATGGCTTTATTAACTTATGTGTGTGTGTGTGTTAGAGATTACAATTTTTTTTTCTAGTTTGAACCTGTTTTTGTTGTTGCGTAGCTGTTTTGATAGATTTAATAACTAGATTTTAAGAGAGAAATTTTGATGAAAGCCTCAGATGAATTCGAATAAATCATCATTCAAATGAAGTCAACGGAGATTAGTAAAAGAAATATTGATAATGATGAAAATAGAGAAGAATAGTTTCTTTAGTGGTTAATCAAGCTCAATAAACGAATGATAACATATCTTAAGGAAGGAATCTAAAGACTAGAGAATAATTCCAATAATTTGGGAAACATACAAACGAGACTGAAAAAATAAACAGAACTACTCAGGAGAAGGTTTAAGAAATTTTAAAATAATTGCAGAAACAAGTTTACATGTAATTTGTAATTTCAGAGGATGAAGGCAGCCAAATCCCTTGATATTTATTGTTGTAACTCAACACCTTCAAATGATATCCTGAATTTCTTTCTTATTAAAATGATGTCTTTCCCTGGTTCTGGACTGCTAATGCTTTCGCCAATTGTTTCTTCTATCTCCTTGAGAGTTCTTTTATTGGATTAAGAGCCTTTTTCTGGTACCTAGGATTTTGTTCATATTTTCGTTTAACAGCTGCAACATCTTCTTATCCTTCTACTTCGAGCTCATCCTTCTCAACTGAATTCTTTCTAAAACCAAAGTGATTATTCTTTCTCATCAAAGACAGCCTCCACAAGATACTTCACCGCGAGGAAATCATCCTCTTAGATCTAAGCATTCAGCAATCTCAGTCTCCAAGTTTTTGAACTATTCATTGATCTCTTTTAATTAAGAATTCAACTTTTAGAGAACAATCTGCACGAATTCATATGGTAGCCCGTACTAATGGCTTCACTCCTCCTCATGTTGGTGACTCAGCTCTGTTAGTTTAAAAAAACTCCAAATAAACAAATAATTTGCAGTTAATATCTTGATTATTTGCCTATTTAGGCTGAAAATCATTACGTCCTTCACAATAACCTTCAAAATTGAATCAATTTCTATTTAATATTCAGCTTAAATTCCCTTCAGTAAATTATTTTAAACTCAATAATAAGGATTGATTCCTTTCTTCCCCCGCTCTTTATTAATAATAGTTTTATAAATTATAAATAATTCTTTGTTTCTTTTTATTTAAAAAATTCAATGCTGCTTACAAAGGATATTAAAAACGACAGGCTTACTTTAAACAGTAAGGTATGAGTTCATTACGAGAAAAAAGTAAGAAATATTTTAAAAGATTATTATCTTATTTACCTATCATTAATTTCCCTCAAATTTTGAGAGTATTTAAATCTCAATTTTATTCAGTCAAATACTTTTAATATTCTTTGTGTTATTATTCTAAGTGATATTAAAAGAATTTTTTATTTGGTATTTTTTAATGGTATTTTCTTAAAAGAATTTAGCTGAAGAGATCAACAGTAGAAGAAATGAATTAGAAGCTACGTCTGAATAACTTAAAGAAGATATCAAAAAGTAAAAAAAAATAATAGAATAATTGAGAGCAGAACTCAAAAAAAAGCAGGCTTCTTGCTGCTCAAGTTGTTGTTGCTGAGGTATTAACTGATATTAACAATTGAAGTTGTGTCTATATGTGTTTGTTAAGTGCATTATCTTAGATCAGAATATCAGGAATATTTACAAGAAACAAGGGTTGATTTTACTTTATTTTTTTTAAATAAAACACTTACTCTAGTATATCTTAAAAATCCTAATCATCTTTCTTAAACACTTTAAAATTAGAAAAGTAATATCAAGCTTTTAAGACTATCAAATTTTGTTTGTAATTTTCTGTCAATATTTTTTTCTTTTTGTTAGACATTTTTGATTTCATTTTCTCTATTTTATTAATCCTCGTCTTTGAGTTTTTGTAAAATTTAAATAAATAAAAATTAGATATTAATTAATATGTAGAGTACCTAATTCGATAAAGGGCAAATCATATGAATGAAAAATCTTTTTGCTTTAGTACGATGCATGGCAACTATTTAGATATTCCAAAATCATGAGTGTAGACTATCATTACTCTCATATTAAAAGGAAGGTCATACAAATCTAAAAAAATCTACAGGACGACGAAGGGCAATTAGCAATGAACAAATGAAATAAATGATTGAAGAAGTAAAATAAGATTACGAAATCACAGCAAGGATTTTTGCAGAAATAAAAACATTAATCTACATGGTTTATCTTCTTAAACATTTAGAAATGTTTTGAATAGAGAAGGTATTATTGCTAGGAAAATGTAAAATAGGTAAGATAGACTCAATTTGGCTCTTAAGCATTAGGATTGGATTGTTAAAGATTTTGAAAAAGATATATTTAGTGAAGAATCTCTAATGTTAAATAAGGAATTAATTGGAAGAAAATCAAAATTAGCTTATTATTTACCTAAGTGCTCATTTATAAAAAAGTTCAAAGCAGGAAAAAAATAAATGGTTTGGGGATTAATTGACTATCGTGGGTTGGTTTCTGTTGTGAAAGTGAACAGAATAGTAATTCAGATTCATACATAGAAATTTTAGAAGACAACATTGATTTTAGAAAGAAAATGAACAGGTTAATTTAATAAGATTCTGCAAGAAGTCATATAAGTAGACTGACCAAAGAATGGCTCGAAAAAATAAGATCCTTTGCGTGGCTTCTAGCAAGTCCTGATATTTCACCAATAGAAAATCCTTAACCACTTTGGAAAGATAACTTTTGGAAAAACGGATAGGAAAGCACTTCGAAAGAAAAAGTCTTTGATAAAGCAGCCGAGATTTTCTTTTCTTAAGGATAAAACTATATTCTATGATTTACTGGTAAAACTTATCATTAAAGGGAATGAATAATAAATAAACATTACCAAATTGAATCATAAATTGAAATGAATTGATATTAATAATTCATGTTATGTAGATTTAAACATTTTTTCTACACCAAATTAAAAGAAAAAAAATAATTTAAGCTTTGAATTGATCAAGAAAGCTGAAATAAAAAAATAGATTTGATCAAATGTTACTACAAATATCAGCCAATTGTGTAGAGCTCTTTTATTAGTTTTTTTCCAATAACAGAAGATATCAAGTGAATATTATTTTTTTGTAAATGGTATTCTAGAACAAATAAAGCAAATAAATAAAAGAGAAAATGGATGAAAAAAAAAGGAATAGAGAGATAGAATGATTATAATGGGTTGATAAATAAGTCTAATTGAATTCAAGACAGGGAATTCTCATTTATCTCCATTTTGTGTGATGAACTAAAATTTTTTCCTAACATCGCTGGGGCTACTTGCATAGTTATTCTTATCATCGCTTGAGAAATTATTAATACTATTATCATGGTCATTTATGTTACTTACATTATTAGTATTCAAGCTATTATGATTATCCTCCTTACTTATTTTATTTCTAAAATCCATATCTAGCCTAATAGGTTTAGCTCTAAGTGGTGTGAAGTTTATGCTGTAGTTTGTTTAGTTCAATTACATCTTCGTGAAGGACATACTTGACAGTTTTCCTGATCGCTTCTCATTGTGGACTAAACCAGGCCTGACAAAAAAGATAATAATTAAAAAAGAAATTAAATGGAGAAGGCTTTTATTTTTTTGTTGTATTTGTTTACATTGCATAACTTCCTATTTACTGCGGGATATTTTAGCTTTTCTTGCAGACATGCTCTTACCGAAGTTACTCAGTAGAAATTCCTCTAATTCTCTTGGCATTCTGATAACGAACGTATGCTTCACTGTGAATGAGCTTCATTCTCTTGCAAAAAGAAATAGAAAGAAGAAAAGATTGAAATCATATTCTTAATTATGGGAGATATTGTGTGTTATTTGTAGTGTTTACTTCATTGGAAAGCTATTTGAGTGGAGTCTATTGGTGAGAAGCTAACTCAAGAAGTGTTTCACTGCGCTGATTCAAACGCTTCTCTCTAATGGATGCTTGAATCTTTGGAAAGACGATGAATTGCTATTTGCGAAGATTACTATTGGAAAGGCTGCCTTTTGAATCACTATTCAGCTACTGGCTTTGAGTATGGCTAGCCTGCTGTAAAAGTGAGTTGCTTCTAAGAGATGGATTAGAGATCTTACGTGGAAGAACAAATAGAGAAAATGGTTGAGAAGTAGAAGAAGATTACTGATATTTTTCTTCTGATGGTAGTTTCTCACTCTTCTTCAATTCCCCTGCCATCTTTAATTGACTATCTATCCTTCGGTGGATTCAGCAAGTGTGTCTATATTTATAGAGATATTTTTATTTCCTTATTCCTACAAATGCTTTTGGTTGCTAAAATATTCTACGAAAACCCACAGGAATAGGCTGAGAAATCTAATAACTAACCAAATCAAAATATTTTCGTTGTTTTTGTCTTGAAAAAAAGAAAGATTCTTTGTTTGCTGATCGTTTCTTCACCCTCTCAAAAAGGCAAGCTCTTTTAGTATTTTTATAATTTTGGATATTGATGAATAAACTTGGGTTTATTCGTGGGTTTAAGTTTCTTTTTAGACTCAAAGATATCTTTGTTGTATTGAAATACTTGTCTTCTAAAGTATCATTGAAGTAGATGAAACTCTCCTATGTCTCTATGTGTATTATATTGCTGCAAATATTAATGATAGAATATGAAAATATCCAAATTTATTTAATAAATAATCTATTTCGCTAAAAGAAATAAGGGAGGTTATGAATCAAGTAATTTCATTTAATTTATTTGCTACTGAGATGCGTGGCATGGCAGTCGTCTAGCACTTGATATCTTCTAGTAGTAAGCTAATAATAAATCTGCTTTAATTGAATGGCTATTAATAATAATATTGTCGATAGGGTGTCATAAAAATATTTAATGATTAAATATCGCACTAAATAATGCATTTAGCTGTTTTATTTTTATTTTCTTGAAGTACTTTGAAGTGATAAATGATATTTCATAAGGCGGGAGGGAAGATATTTCAAAAGAAAAAGAGAAAGAGAGATCAAAGTAAATTATAAAGGGATATACGATTAAATTTAAGAAATAAATATTAGATATTCTCACTCCTCTAAGAAACATTAAATAGCACAAATAAACAAAAGGATAACAGCACTATTAAGGAGAATACAATTTTTATCTCGATATTGGAATAGCTTGTAGATAAATCAGCAACAAGGATACATTTTATTAAGTAATATGTCTTGGGAGAAGCAGTTAGAAGAAATGGAACGTGGGTTCCTTGGTGAGAAGAGTTATGATTTTGGGATAAGTTGCAAGAACAATTGTTCGAAGGATAATATGATGCATTTGAAATTCGATATGCATCATTTAGGATTGACAAAGCAAGCGTAATATGTTGGTATGAGAAACCTAAAACACATGAATTCTAAGATTTCCTTCACGGACAGATTACAGTCAAGGAAAATCTCAGTGAACATTGCTCCATACGCGAAGACTGATTTTGCAGTTTCAGTCAAATAAAGCATCTAAATTAAGGAAAACACCAAAGGAAATATTGTACTTGCAGTGCTGAATGACACTCCAAGTGAGACAAGAGATGATAGGAAGATTAGATTTTCAATAGCAGGTGAGATTAAGTCAGAATTTGTGAATGCAAGACTAGCTGTTGATTGTGAAGATACTGCTGCTGATTATGGTCTCAATGCTTCATTTAATATTGGAAACTTTAGGAACATTAAGAAAATAAGAAAGTTCGAGAGGAATATTGAAAATAATAGTTAGAATTAATAAGAATTCAATTAAGATTAAAATAAGGAAAAGAGTGATACACAACAACAAAACGAGATAGGTTAAGAACAGCAACTACAAGAAGGATAACCCTAGTCATAGTAAATAGTAAATTTAACATCATAACAGACTTAGTTGCAATAAACGCAAATTTTTACGAGAGATTAATTTTTATGGTTCTTGCCGCGCTCAGTGGAGATAAGTGGTGAAGCTACAAAACGATCGAACACTGAGTTCACTTGGAAACTCTCTGGGTTGGCAGTTACTGGGAAACTCCAAGGGATAGTGCAGATTGAGCTGGAAAATGCAGCATTGAAGCGAGTTTTATATATGCTACGATATAATTCTTCTTTCTGGTTGAGAGTAAGTGACTCTAGTGATGGAAATACCAAGGGAATATCGAGTGTGTATGAGTACGCATTCAACGAGAGCATCAAGCTAAGGAACTACATTAACTCAAGCTACACAGTGGCTACACAATTAGCATATCAACCGACTTAGTTTTTGACGTTGTTGTACTCAGCAAATGTGAATATTCAGAAATTCTTGAATGATGTGGAAGACTACAAAGTTGGATATGGTATTTATATTCACGCATGAAGGAGATCCACAGTAAAATGTCAAATAACTCTCTCTTTTTCTCTTTTTGTATGTGTTCGATTTCTTTCAAATATATTGTTTTTTTTGGCAAAAAAACTAATTTCCTTTTTTGGCCAAAATGACAAAAAATAAATAACAAAAAAATCAATTTCTTCAGTGTATTTTTATGCTTTTTTGATTTACGTGTGGGGGATCAGCTTCTCAGCTTAAGGTTAGAATCGAAAGCTCGGAATAAACAAAGAAAAATAAGGGGGGGACCCAAGGCTAAAGAGTCCAGAGCTAAAGAAACACTTTGGAGTCTAAATCAAATTGATTTAGATAAAATACAAAGAGTCTGTGTCTGCACGAGATTATCTGTGTGTTTGTGAGTGTGTGTGTTTCAAAGAAAGAGAACAAGAAGAACGTCAAACATACATAGATTTTGGATTGCAATATGATCGGAAGTCACAAGGAAATCGAACGATTCACAGATAGTGAAAGTGATGTGAGCATGAAGTAGTTTTTGAAGAAACGTTGTAGTCGCAGTCTTAAGGGTTCTGAGCAGTCGTAATATTCTTCAGCATCACCTTTACTAGTCAAGCGTGTCAAGTGCAATGAGAGCGTGTGCTCTACTGATGGAAATAGCACCAACAAAAGTTAAGTATTAACCAAAGCATCCCTGGATTCTGAGTAGCTACTCAGAAGCTAAGATTTCAGCTGCATTTCCTCAGAAATATTGACGATTTAAGAATCAGAGCTTTAACTGATTAAGAACAGTAGTGGCATTCTCATTCAGAACTTGTAGGCAGCAGCTAATTCAAATCCAACTTTAGGGGATATTGTCTCTGATGCTAAGAGTGGCTTCCCTTCACTTCAAGAGGAAAAAGCTAGATAGACTAAGATCCTTCAGCAACGCTAACTTAAAAGAAGCAAAAAGAATACTGGTGATTCACTGAATTCTCTTGAATCACAAGATGATCTCACTAGCGATCCCTGTACTATGAAAGATCTCGATAATTAAAATGAAAATGGTGACAATAGAGAAGATCTTGCATTCATTTCTAAATCCAAGCCAGTTGTTGTAATGCGATAACTAGGTGGTGCTAGGATCAGTAGCAATGCATACACAGATAAGCCATCATAAACTCGTAAATGGACTGAAGCAGAAACGAATAAATTCATCAAAGCCCTTAGAATCTTCGGTACAGACTTCTCGTTGGTCCACTAGCTCTTCCCTACAAGAACCCGCATCCAAATCAAGGTAAAAAAATCTAAATGCAGCAATCATCTAATGATTAATATCTATTGCCTGATGAGAGAGATACTTTTTAGATATTATTATTATTCTCAATTTCTCTTTCCCTTTTAGGCAAGGAGGGGGGTTATTTTTTAATTTTTCACACATTTGGATTTTGATTTTGATTTTATCTTCTCTTCTCTCCCAACACTAACTGGCTTAACTTTGCTAACACTATTCTTGAAATTAATTGAAATAATTAGAACAAATTCAGAAAGGAGGAGAAGGACAATTTCCAGCTTATCGAGGAGAGTCTTCATATGTACTCTCAAAGTCGCTATGTTAAAACAATTGCCTGGCTTGATTAGCAAAAAGCTAAGATTTCTTCGATTACACCAGAATCTTCTCTAGAAGAACGTGTTGAGATACTTCTGAATGAAAGAAAACGAAGAATGAACTCGTTTGATTCAGTCGACACCATTGATATTGTAAAGATTATTGGAATTTTAATTATTATTTTATTTTTTTAATAAATATTTTTTAACAAATTAACAGTAACTTGCAGAAGAAGTAAGTGAGATATCTAAGAAAGGTGCGCATCTCTTAAGCATTATTAGCTGATTATTAAAAATACCCCTCCCTCTCTCTCATTTTTTGCTGTTTCTCTCATTCCATATTCCATCTCAAATGAACAGATAAAATAATGAGAGAGAGATCAAGAAACAAGGAGTACAAACATGAGCTATTCCATGAAACAACTCTCTCACTCTTTTGAACTCTCCTTTTTCTCTCCTCTTAAAAAATAAAAAACCTTATTTAACTACCCTCTCCTCTGACTATTTTTCAATATTGCTTTCCAAGCAAACTCCTGCTAAATTTAGTTATAGCATATATTGTATATTCTTGTATGTCCTTCGTCTTAGCAGCGTGTATTCTTTTCCTTGCATATCAACTTAGTCAGATTATTTAAATTACACAAGTCTTTTAAAAAGACTTGGAATTATTATGATATCTGTGCCATCTTTTATTGGTAGAATGACAATTTTGTTTTTTAAAAATAGAAAATATTATTTTACTTTTTGTGTTCATATTCTTGCATGCCTTCCTTGCTTTTCTTCATTCAGAATCATGAAAATTTCCTATTAAACTAACTCTATCTTACCCTGGGATTTTATTCTCTTTTTCTTTTCCAATACCCTTCATGGAAAGATACTTGGAAATAAAATATTTTTAGTTGAGAATAATAAGAGTAAAGGGATTAAAATGAGATGCTTGGTTAAAAGTTAAAGTATCTTAAAAGTGCTTGCCAGAGAACAGTTCTTTTTTGTCTATTTTTTTAATCGATAAAGCATCTAAGATTGGTTAATAATCTGATATTTTTGCTTTGTTTCTGTTTAATTAAATTAATTTCCTAAATACTAGCTGGAAATGCCAAATGGGAAATAAGAATGCTCCTCAAAGCAGTAATGATAGTGAATCCTAGATAAAGCAGGAACAAAACGATGCAGTTATTGTACCAACGCATAAGGAGGCTTCACCATGCAAAAAAGATCATGGACCGATAATGAAGAGAACTTCATTTGCGATAAAAATCTAATAACCTTCATCAGATATTACCAATCTCTGTAGATTATTATTATTATTATTATCATTATTATCTTTGCTATTCTTTTTGTTTGATCTACCCAAAATATGTGACTGAATTGTCTTATTCATTGTCTAAATTTTGATGTTTAGATGATGACGAGAGCATTGATAAATAAGCTTGCCTAGATAAGTCCTAATTGCATGGAGAATCTACAGCAAGAACAAGTGAAAAAAGGAAGGTATTATCTTAGTTGTCATCACGAAGTAAATCGATCGGAGACAGCAGTAGGATCAACAGCAGTATAATGAAATAAATCTTTGAAAATGAGCAGGTTCTCTCAATTATGGTACAATAGCAGCAGTAGCAGCAATAAACTGAGCATAAATCGCAAAGAGAATGTAAACATCAACACAACAGCAGTGTTACCTCTTGAATTACAAAAGTTAATTTATATTTTTGTAATTTTCTTTGATTCTCAAGAAAAAGATGCAGAAGACTCCGATGATAAGAATATTCATACCCTCAACGTGGATTGTAGGCATTAAAGTACTATTGCTGCAAGCAAGATAAGAAATACAAGAAGCTCTTCAACACGTTAGAGAACGATTTCATAAAACCACGAAGAATAGGAGGAAATTTCAGTATCAGCAAATTCTCTCGATACTCTTCAAAACAGCCTGTAGTATCAAGATACGTAAAACTAAAGGAATAGACAAAATGGTGATGAGGAGTATGCTAAAAGAAGAGATGTATCGAAGGAAGATTAATGTGGTAGTAGCAATAAAGATGTTAGTAATTAGTAGGACGCGAACCCAAGTGAAATCGATGAAGATGATGAGTTATTTAATTCTCTTGGGATTATTTACTAGAATAATTCAGAAGAAGAAGAATAGAAAACAGAAAAAAAGGGATAAGAAGGAGAACATAAGTCACTGAAAACTATATTGGCATTGGATCAATTCAATGGATAAACATACCTTGTGAAACAAGTAAATAAATTTAGGGAGGAGGAAAGCATTTCTGACCATATTACCACCTTCTCTGTGTTTATTACAATTCATGCATAGATACAAACAACTTTTGACTGACTTCTTTGTTATTTACAAAATGATTTAGTACTCCCCAGAGTTAGCTCGTCAATTGGATTTTGATGAAAATAAGGCATTGGCTCTGTGGAAGCTTTAGAAGACAACTGCTTCATTGTGTAAACTCAAAGCCATAAGTGTTGATAAAGCTGAAAGTAACTTATCCTTTTATTTAATACGTTTTAATTGCGTAAATTCAACAAATTGACAAAATTGATTAACTTATTTTTTTGTTCTCTTGTTTCAAAGGATTGAACATTGTGCACAGCCATGAGAAAGGAGGATCATTAGGATTGTTTTTAGATACTCCTTTTTAAGAGAAAGAAGCTAAAATATGGATTACGAAGATCATCTAAGCTGTGCAAGTTCTCCATGAGAATCAAATCATACATGGGTAAGAAAGAGAAAGAAAGAGAGATAAACGGAGAGGTTTTGAGTTTATTATTAATTATGGCAATGCTTGTATGTTTTGATAGTAACTTGAAGCCGAACAATATCTTAGTGGGAAAGGATGAGTTGAAGCTAACAGATGTGAATCTATTTAAGAACAAGAAATGTATCCTCAGCTTGTACAGTGCTCCCGAGTTGCTGCTTTAAGAATAACTTACTGAGAAATCAGATATTTGGAGCATTGGGATTATCTTCGTGGAAGTAACTAAAAATAAGAGAGAGAGAGAGAGATAAATAAATAATGGGAGAGAACATTAGTATTTTTAATACTTTTTGAGAATTATTAACCTTAGATTGTATTATTATTTTATTTGTTAGATGCTCTGTGGTACAGTTCCGTTTTTACTGAAGCATCCCAGTTTAACAGTGCCTGAGTTAAAGAAAACCATTGGGACTACTAAACTAGAGTTTTCGTTCTCCTAAGAAACCAACGAGTTCATTGGGATGATGTGCTCCATCTAGCCAGATCACAGAAAGCCTCTTCAAGAGATTCTCAACTCCAAGTTCTTAGCAGGTAAATCAAAACACATTAGAAAATACTAAATTCTTTTTCACCATATGTTAAAACACCTATTATATAAGCTGATAGAAACCCTCTCAGTGACTCAACTGAACTGCTAACTTAGAGTATCTTCCAGAAGACTTCATCACTGAGACGGCTACTTAATCAACCTAAGAATACTCATGACATGTCTAAACAATCATCTAATGTTTCTAGCAACCTTTAATAATAATAAGGTGGGGATAGAAGTGCAAGATACGGTTAAGTTAGCATACTGTTTCCGTATGTGTCTGTTGTAAATGTGAAATAAAACGATAATAATTACTAAGAATCGTATGTGCCTATCTCAGAAGCGAATCTCATGACTACTAATAACAATAATACTAGTAATAATCTTAGTTAATTTATGCAGGAACAGTAATAATAGAATAGGTGGTAAGATAAGGAAGGAATTCAATGGAAGAAGAAATCAAATGAAATGAATGACTAAAATGAGAGGAAGAATTTGAATTATGTAACTGAAGCCGAACAAAAATAAAAGAAAAAGAAAGACCTTGAAGATTAGCTTATGGCTATCATGAATAATGGAGAATGCAGCTGTGGAAGTTGCTATTCATTTTATGGATCATAATAGTTGTTATAATAATAGCAAGGATAGAGCTAAAAGGCAAGTTCTTTTAAACCAGAAAGTATTGCACTGACGAAAAAATAAAGTATGAATTGTTTGAGGGTTCAAACCAATGCGAAGTTGGATTGTATGTAAACTCCAAAGGGGAATAGTAGCTGCAATAATAGTAGTATATTCCGTCCAAAAATGTCTTTCTAGTTGCAGGAAGAGAATTCAGGAAAAATTGCAGATAAAAAATTTGAAATAAACCCATAGATAGATAGAGAAGTTGATCTTCTAGTACCTTAGAATATTAAACCAATCCCGTTAGTTTTTAGGTAATCTTCTGGTAACTGGATAGATGGTGCTTTCAAGGAGATTGAACTGCAAACTTCAAAGAACTGGCAAGCTGATAGCAGGTTGGATATTCGTATGGAAAAAGAGAATAGCCAAGGAAAAGATAAATATCAGAAATTGAAGAAAAAAAGAACTAAATCTTTATCGAATGAGTTACCATTACTGCATTCTTCCAGCAGTCATAAAGCAGATATCGAGAAGACTAGCATTAATGGTATGATAGATATAAATCAACATAAGTTAGATATTCCTTAGGGAAACACTTGGTCTTTCCAATGCATGAAATCAAATGAATCACCAAACTGGAGGAATCCTAGTTAAGATGATCATCACGAACATCACTAACATCATCACCACCACCATCACCATCATCATCACAATGATCTCAATGTCAATGCTTTTTCCTCATCGATACACAGCAGCTTTGGGTCTATAACAAAAGCATCACGTGTCACTGCTAAATTTGAAGCTCAAGGAGAAACCCCATCCAACAAAGATTCACTTCACTTAAAAATGTTAGATTCGCCTGATTTTCCCAAGCGTGGGATGTAGTAATCAAGAATACAAAAGAGTTTAGACTCTAGTGTTTTTAGGTAATAAGAATCACCATCCCCTTCACCGTCATGCTATTCAGCTGCTCCGTATTTGCACAGAGCTACGGGTGATTAACTTGAACCAGTCATTCTTATGAGCTCTTTTCCTTCGTAGGACTCTTTCGAACAAGATTCCTATGGAATAAGCTGAGAAGGTTTTTAATTAAAAGTTTCTTTGATTGCTCTTAGAGTTTAGTTATTCTTAAGCAAATCCATAAATCACGTAATATTGATTCCTTATGTTATCTTTAAGCTCCCTGGTGCATGCAATCTCATAATGCTAAAAAGACTTCAATTCTGAGTCCACAACAACAACAACAACAAAATTCCACTAATAACCATCTCCATGCTTAAAGTTTGCTAATCCAATTCCATTTCTTCACATAAAGTTTTCTAAAGCTTTTTCCTGCCTCACATAATTCAATATATTTCTCTAATTAATAAATAATTCCTGTTATTTCTAAATTAAATGCTCAAAATGATGTTATTTGTTGATTGAAAGTTCAAATAAGTTGGGATATTTTGAGTAATATCTCTCCTTTAGATAGGGATGTTTGGTTGATGATCCATTGTGCAATTCCAAAAATGACAAGTCTACTCATTTATGTACAACAAATAACTAACATAATTCCAAGCATAATTTACTCTCACAAAAATATCATAAATAATTTTAGACTCCTACAACAATCCATTTTTGTTTTAAAGGATCATAATTGGTTTGATTCATTCAAATATCTCAGTTTAAAACAAGCACATATTGCTATTGTTCTTCTCAATCGGCTGTCTAATTGTGAACCTAACATCCTTCGCCTTAGCAGCATCGATGTAAAGCCTTATGAAATGCTCGTATTGCACATCGGAGAAGTTATCTAACTCGATGAAATGCGAGACGTCTAGTTTTGTACCTAAGACGGTGACCATTTTTTCAACTTCGTTTAAATAGTGATGACGAAGGGTCTTCAACTCCCAGAGGAAACTATCAGCAGCATTACAGTTATCTAAGTCTTTCTCGTCAGCTTGGAAGCAATCTTGGATTTTCTGCTGCAAATTCTAAGTGTCCAAGAGTTGCACCAAACTAGGGTTTCTATTGAACGAAGCAAAGGGGGAAAATAATCAGATAAAATAGCAAAAGTTTAAAATTCTCGTGATTCTCTTTACTTCTTAATGATGTTAATAGTGAGTGATATCGCCCAAAGGATGATATTTGGTGGGTGTGTGAGTGCAGCTCTGAGGAGTTTCTTCAAAAAAGCTGAAAGTACTTTCTGGGAAAGTTTGGAGGTTCTGAGAGAAGTTTCCAGTAATTTCAAGAACTTTGGAGTGTGAGGCGTCAAAAATATTGATTTGGTTTGTTGTTTCGCGTGGTCGTTTTGATCAATCAACGAAAACAGCTTCTTGTAGAAATTAGGATATTCTAGCTGATGTTTTCCAATTAGCACAAAGACCTAGCTGAGACTGACAATTTAGAGGTCAAAGTCTGATGTGCTGTTGTCGAAGACTTCCTAAAGGGAAATGAGATAACAAAAAAATGAATTTATCAAAGTGCAACATTAGGAGGGAAGATATATGAATGGCTGTTGTTTTGTTTGTTTTTGTTACAATGAGAAAATTTGCAAGAAGAATGGGGTTTTCCATTTTATGGAAGACATATTTGCCCAAGCCTTGAATAAACGATAGCAGATGTGCAGAGGAGTGATGATTCTAGGATTTGGAGGCAGATGGTTTCAGTTTATTTGCTAGAGCAAAAATTAACTAAGAAAATGATTCCTTCCAGACAGTTTTATGAAGATCCACGTTGATATCAGGGATTTCTGTTGTGTTTCCATCTCTGTCGATCTCATATGGTGCTTTTCTCTTGATTAACTCTACTTTTCTATTGAATAAACATGGATTATTAGATTTGAAAATACAAGAGAGTTTGCAAGGAATTAATTTTTAGGTGAAAATAAATACTTTTTGGTGTTTTCGATTTAGAAGAACAGTGCACTGAATTCTAGGTTCTCAACTGCAGGGATGTAATGCAAGAACTCAAGGACATTTGAGAGAGTCTAAGTATCTGAGGTTGTTTTGACAAGATTTGTGAGGAATTTAAGGAATGCATTGGAGAAATCAGGGAAATTTGAGACATATTCGATTAATACAAACAGGACACTTTCGAATTCCTCAAGGTTATTCAGAATAGCTTTCATTAGATCAGAGAATAGCAATTCTTCGTGAATCTACTGCGCATTTACTTCAAGGATGCCTTCTACGTGATAACGGCAAAGTTCTAGATAGACTCGGAGACTTAATTCCTAGGAGGTGAATAAAAGAAAAAGAAATAAATAAATACAAGCCGAATCGATGTTCCTTTCAGTAAAAGTATCAAAAATCGAATTGTAAAAAAGAGTATTCAATACTTTGATTTCTTGAGAGATTGCAGTCTTGAAGATGTTGGCTTTGAGAAGCTGCGAGAAAGCAGAGAATTTCTTGGCAATGAATTCATTGAATACGGAATACTCTGGATTTCCTGGTCTGGTTTCAAGATCATTTAATCCACTGAATTAAGCTATTTTCTTGCCTTTAATAAGCAACTTAAACACCTTACGTAGACCCTTGATAGCCTCTTCACATTCAGTTTCATCATTTGACTTAGAATAATCAGATAAATATCATGAAAAGATGAAAAGCCTATGGATTATCTAATCAAGGTTTATATTTTTGTTAATCCATTCAAATATGCTTACTAGAGCAAGTTTCAAGAGATCATTGAGGCGATTCAGGTTATTTTTCTGCGAGGTTATCTCATCGCAAAGAGATTTGACTGAGTTCATCATATTGCTTGCTATTGATTGTTTGTTTCTACTTCTGATTTTTTGTTAATGATTTTTGGGATTAATTTCACACACTTTAATTTTAGATAGAAATATCAAACAAAGCAATTATTGAAAGTGGGGGGACTAATTGTATTTTAAGCAGATTTTGTGGATATTTTTTATAGTTCTTATTAGCAAGGAAGCTGCTGCAAAGGTCAATAAAGATTTTCAATTCTTATTAATAATTACTTTGATATTCATAAATCTAACTTTTAGTATATCAGATAAACCTATTTTTGACAGCAAACATCAATCTCAAACGAGGTGTTAATGTAATGGTAGTATTCTATCAAAGAAAAAAAAGGAATTTGAGTAGAACAATACTGCAAGAATAACTAAAGTAAATTATGATTAAATTAATTGTATGAATTAGTTCACAGAAACATAAAAATTCATCATCAATTATCAAAGAGCATCGCTGATCATCTTCATTCCCAACATCGATATGGCATTCTTCATCTTCTTTTGATGTTCTAAGCGAAATAAGAAAAATATGAGAAATAGCTTATTTAAAGCATATGTAACAAACAAGAATCGTTAAAGTTTTATAAATAATCATTAGTTAATTACCTCCTCTGCATTTGTAGTAGCCCATGAAGTTACCGAAGATAAACACAAGGTTTACTAAGCTGAGGGTCAGCTAGAAAAGAGGCAAACAAAGTAAATCATTCTAAACTTGTCTTTTGGTGTGTATTTTAGTATTGTTTACATAGAAGAAGCTAAAACCAAGGAGGGTGAGGAATGCAACAACTGCCCAGAACACAAGCGCAGAAAATTGAGAAATCCAGAAAAATGAAGAATCTATGGCATTTGGAGCTACGCCATCTTCGAAACCCTCAAATCTCCATTTCTCCTCGCCGTTGTCTTAGATCTCGCTCCACCAACGGAGTTTCACTAGGTATCTATTAGTTGAGCAACAAAAAGGATTCATATTTCAAAAATCAACTGGAAATACATCAAAAATGATCTAAACGCTTTGAATTATTGTGGGTATTTTCCTACCTTCCTGACAAATTCTTGACAACCCAGAAATCAAATGCTGCGGAGAGCACGATTATTACAAAAGGGAAAGTCTTATTTGAGCTCAGCCAGCTGAGAATAAACACTGTCAACAAGAAGGTAATAATAGCTGTAGCTTTGAAGACAACAGTCATAATGCACATTCCAGGATGTGCTGCTTAGCTGAGATATGATGCTTCAGTGCCATTTTTCTTGATGGTTTTTGAATAATCAGGTAATGAGTCGATAGGGATTTTAACAGCCGAAGACGATTGCTGATTTGAAGATGTCCCATAACCTGAAGTAACTGATCCACTAGTTGCAGTAGAATCTATTGCCATCACAGGCTTATGTGCGGAATTCTACTCTTCCATAGTAATATTGAAATCTAGGTTATTACCATCATTTCCGCCTTCTTCGTTTAGTTCTTAATGCTAGTACAAGTCTGTCTGTTTGGTGTGATAAAAATGGTCAGATTTAACACTTCAAGTGTCTTTTCATAGTATTTATTTAGACAATGTATTTGAAAAAACCTACCATTGTGTGGTTGCTGTTCTCTTGACTTAATGGAGTACTTTTTGATTTTTCTTCTGAGATTGTGTAATACGTATCTCTGACTCTTTGTGAATTGATTTCTTTCTTTTTTTTGTTTTATTCAATAATTTTATAAACGCTTTTTTGTTTTTTTTGTTTGTTTTTTTGAGCTTCTTCTTTCCTGGAATTATTAATACTGCTCCACGCTGGAAGACTCTGGTGTCTCAAAGTTTAAATCTTTCCTTCCTTTTCCTCTCCCTCCTGTGTTTGATCTTCACATCAGCAGGCATTTTGAGCAGATACGGAAAGTGAAAAATGATATCGTAATTCTAACTTAAACATCTATTTTATATTCTTTCTCACATAAAAACATACACAATTACGGAGACAAATTGGATTACTGCAAGCAAATGATCAGTCTCTTTGAATTATTTAGATCATTTCTTTTGGAGAACATATGCGACATAGAGAGTCTTTTTCTCTTGGAATTCTTCATAGATTCTTGTTCCTTGTAGTCCACTGAACTTTCTAAAGAATGGCTTGAGCACTATTCGAAAGAAAAATCAGAAAAAAAGAAATCAATATTAGCACTGGGAATTATAGGGAGATTTTTTGTTGTTGTGAGATTCTAAAGAGATTTTAGATTTACTCTTGGAAACATTGCCTTCGATGAGACTGCTGCGTCGTTTCTCATCTTGCTTTAAGCTTTGAATGACATTGATTGTGATGTCTTCGTATTTTGTTACTGTCTAAAGTCATTTTTAAAAGGTTAATTATTTGGATTAATTCATGCAATTTTATCTATCTTGTGGCTTACGAAGAATGGAAGTGATTCAAAATATGTTTTGAGTTCATTTGCTTCTTGGATGGTTCTGAAATCAGTGAAACAAAATACTCCACCAGGTTTAAGGGCTCTGTTGACTTAGTTCACAAATGCCTCAAAACTGCCATAACAATGGCTGCTCTCTACATTGATTACTACATCAAAAGAGTTTGCTTCGACTTCAGGGATCACATCGAGATGCTCGCTGTCACCTTAGAAGAATTACATCTTCTCATTTGCTGCATAGTGACTCTTGCAGAATCTAACTTGATTTTCAGAGAAATCAACGCCGATGCAATTTGCTGGGGATAAGTAATTCGAGATGTAGCTGAGACCACCACCACGACCACTACCAGCCTCAAGGACCTTCAAGCCAGAGAGATTCTTCACTGAATTGAACTCTAAAAAAGAAGAAAAAAAGGATCAATATTTAGAAGAAAAAATGATAATAATAAAATTATTTGTATTTGTTGTGTGTTACAAGTCGCAACGTAGTGATAGAGCTACAGACAGAATCGTTCATCTTCATCTTCAGGTTTGAGATTCTTGATAAGGCTGCCTTGATCGCTGAGCACTGAATACCCATAATTCATTGCTTTCCATTGTGTTTGAGGATATAGCATGCACATGGTATTGTAGATGAAACTCCATAAGAACTTACGAGGTCTCTCCGATTTGTAGAAAAGCCAATCGTAGAACTTGTAGTAGATCTACAAAAATGGTTTGCCAACCTTTTGTTTTGTGTTAACCAAACAAAAACGATGAGAATGGTACCAAAATATGATAAATAATATCTCATTAGACTTGCTGTGTTACAGGCGTAAATTTGACAAGAAGTGCAAGGATAATTAGGAAGGGAATGCTGAGAATGAAAACAGGAACCCAGATTATTGAAGTGATGACAGCTACTGTGACAAAGATGAGCACAGACACAGCTAGAACTGCAATGCTCGTGAAGAGCTGTTTCTTGCTGTAGTTGATCTCTTCTTGTTGCATGGGAGGAAAAGAGAAAAAGAACTTTTGGGGATAAATTAATCTTGGAAAAAATTATATTGAGAAAAATAAAAAAAGACGAATAAGAAGATATTTGAGGGTTGAGCAATTATAAGAAGAAGGAAGAAATCACTTAATTGATAAGATCATGCGCACTCTCGGATATGTCTCACTTGATACGTATTAAGGTATTCCTGGGTTGTCTAGGTAAGATTACTTTGAAAAAAGCTAATAAAAATGGAAAAGATGAATAATTGGAGTTGAAAATAAAATAAAATGGCTTTGTATGTGTTTAAAAAAGTAAAGAGAAGTCATAAAAACAAACTGACACACGCACACACAACTGGGTGAAAAAGGGATGCCTCCAAGACATGCAACAGCTCTGAAAAGTTGCATTATTTTTGGAGAGGATCTTGCTTTTTTTGGGAAAGAATAGAGAATCAAAATGCACTTCTCGTTTCTCCTTTTCATCGTGTCAGTACATGATCTACTCTTCCAGCTCATTCAGCGCTTTTCAATGTTGGTAGTACTACTGAGTTTGAGGTTATGCTTGAGAATACCCGAGAGTGCTGCGTTGAGGGGAGTTGATAACTCTGGCGTGGATGGGAGAACCTCCTGGTCCTTGCACCTTAACGTACTATGAAACCTATTAGAGAGACTCGATTTATCTAGGAGATCTCACGAGATAGCTGATAGTAGTAGCAGGTGTATGCTGGATTCTGGACTTAGCGAGTTGATTGGCATTCTAGACTTCAGCATCGGAAGGTGCTTTGGTTGATTTCAGGATCAAAAGGAGACCTCCGACAAGAGCTAGAGCGAGAATACTGCCGACGATAACGAATGGAAGTCTGTAGTTGTCGTCAATATGGAGAGTGCTTGCTGCAAGTCCCTTGTTTTCTGACAAAGTAATTGTCTCATCGTCGAGGTTGAAGTTAGCGTAGTATTTCGAGAGGAAAGTTGTACCTAGAATGTACTCAAGATCAGCAACGGAGTTTGATTTGATCAAAAGTAGGCATTTTCCAGCGGTTTCTCCGGATGTGATAGTCTCAAGATAGGTAGCAGGGTCTAGAGGGAATACTTAGAGATTTCCATCAAGTGAGCTATTAGTGTAATCTTTCACAAGGCTGAGCTCGATTGGGACCCAAGTACCAGTACAGTCACACACATTAGCACCAAGATTATCTTGCACGCAGTTATTGTGAGCGAACAAAGTGCGGTCGAGTCTATCGAAGGTGCTTTCAGGGACTCCTACGAACTTGGTTGTGCTGTCGAGGGTAGCTTAGAATAACGATCCACTTTCTAATTATTGTTTTGTGACACATCAAAAGGAAATAAATAATCATAGAACGAAAAGAATATGTCTTTAATTTCAATTTGTGTATTTGGTTATGTATTTAATGAAAAATACCTGAACTGGGTGTCTCCTCAGTTTGAGTAGAAATCAAAGGAGCATCACCAACCTTCAAAGTAGGTCCAACCTTGAGGGCCCAAGAGGTAGTTTTATCAGTTTCGTCCTTAACGGCCTTGAAAGTGCTTCCGTTTGTTCCAAAGAATGGCTCTGGTTTGCCGACAATGAGCTTCAAAAAAACAGAATAAAATATTAGTTAAAAAAGTTAAGAATTACATGTAATTATTACTCTGCCCATATTTTAGTTGAAGAATAAGGAGAATTCTCTAGGGGAGATGTTATTCAAAGCGAACAATTATGAAAGACCACTCTTTGAGTCATCGCCTGCTTCTGCACCGAACCCAAGTCCTGCCTTGACTTGATTCAAGTAGAGGTTCTCGGTTTGTACTACATTTCCGTCCTTGAGAGAAGTAACGTCGGTGATCTAAGTCAGAGAGATTATCTCCTCATTAATAGACACTTCTCTGTTGATAACGATGTGTTTATTCACTCTAACTTTTCCGCCGACTAACTTGATAGCTGGATCATCGGAAACCTCAGTTCCGCAGGTAGTGCCACATGAAAAACTGTCACTTGGGTTGGCAGATTTCGCCAAGCAATTCGGGCAAGTGCTGTCAACTACCCAGTTTTTAACCTCCTGGAGATCGACGACAGTTGGAAGTTTCTGAGAGTTATTCTCACCTAAAAACTCAAGGTCAAAAGTATAGAACGCTTCTTGAACGTAGTCAGTAGTGTCTTGGATGTTTTTTTTATTGAGAGGCACACTAATCTGTGCAGCGCAGAGACTCAAGCAGCAAGCTAAGCCGATGATAACAGCAACGTTAGTTCTTCTCATTCTTTTCTTCTTCTTTTTTCTTTTTTACTTTCTGAAAGTCAGATAAATTAATTCAATCTCTAATTTTATTATTTTTCCCTCTTGTGTCCTGGCTTGAAAAAATCTTTGTACCTGCAACGACGGTAGCCCAATTTCTTTTTTATTAAATTTTATTCCTCTTGAACCCCCTTTGTGAAAAGACTCGTATTCTCCTAGCCTCACAATACAAATCCCCCTCCTCCCCAACGACTTTCATAAGATCTTTGAAAGTTATTTTTGTTTTTTTGAATTCGTTTTTTTTTCAAAGGAGATATTTTTATTGCTGTATCTCAGACGGATTCTAGGCCGCACAAGATCTTTCTAGGTTCAAGTATCCTTTTTTTCTTAGAGATTATTCTAGATCTTCTTGAAAACAGTTCTCTTTATTTTTAACAATTAATTGTGTTCTTCTTTTATTCAATGCCATTTTTTTCTCAGTTTTCAACTCACTTTTATTTGAATATTTGAGTGTTTCCCATTGAATTATCTGTAACATCTATCGATAAGCAAGCTGACGCAATTTAACTCACTGAAGAGAAATGCAAGGAGTGATAAATCAATAATGAATCAATCTAAACGAAGTGGGGGAATAAGTCCAACGAATTATGAATAATAGTTCTTTTTTTTTTATTTGTCTGTTAAGGTATTTGCATTACTTCATCAGTTCATGTGCAACAGCAGAGAAAGGATTATATTAATTGCTTTTATGATTATTGCTTCGTAAAACAAAGAAAATGAGATTGAACATGTAGAAATTTCTTTTAAGTTTGCTTGATTAATTCATCCTTTACTTTGAAAAATAATTGGTTTCTTGGATTAGTTGTGATTATTATTGTAGAGAATTAAAAAAGGACTTTGAGTTGATGAGAGTGAGAGATAAGTAACATATTCAATTCTTTAATTGAGTCAATGATTTCTTAAGAAAATATGAAATTATGAAGCTTTTGAGGGAGATTTATTCAAAAAACATGACTGGTATTAGGTTGAATTGAATAATCTGAAAAAGAAAAATACAGATAAAATCTCAGCGAAAGTGAAGCAAGAGTAATTTTGCTGATTAATCTTTACTATTTTAGATTTTTACATCAATTCTTATAAAATACAATAAACTTTTTCATATTGTTTTTTGTAAATTATTGTTCAAGATAATTATGAAAAAGTATATTAATAACTCTATCACAGATGAAACTGAATAACTAAGAATTCCTATCCACTAAATAAGAATAGATTACGAATTCATAAAAATAATATTATTCCAAATAGGCTTAAAACCTTCTTTGTTTAGCACACCTTTCTATTACATCAGAATATCTAATTCCGAACTTGCTAAACCTGACCCAATAAAAATATTGGAATCTCACCACAGCTCAATTGTATGCACTTTGCCCTACAAGATAACATACTTTTTCTTGAGTAAATAAAGGGAAAATAGCTAGAGGATTCGCTCAATGCTGCTTAGCTGTTTGCTTCTTTAGAAACAAACAAAGACAATCAAAATACCTTTATTTTCAGTTGTTTTGAAGAGCCAAGTCTACTCTAGCTGTTTATTAATTTCCTTTAAATATACAATGGTTGATACTCTTATGTGTTAAATGAGCAGACAATGCAGACTCAATAACACTATCAACTGGTTTAACTAATAGGAATAAAGGAAAACTTAAGCTAACTGTGGATTTTCTCCAGAGTCTAGAGTGAAAAGAGTTTAGTGCAGAATAGGATGTCCTAGGCGTAAGAGTTTCCAAAGGAAATTCACTTATGGTAGCATAAAAACTGGAGAGATGCAAGTATTCGCGAAACCGTTATCTGGAATTGCAAAAAATTAATGGAGAATACTCAGAAGAATCAAAGAATCTTTTGATTCTTCAAATTCTAGTTAAATGCTCCACAGAAACATCAAACTAGAAAGTGTTTTAGATCGCAGAGAACAGATCCGGATAAGCAATTATTAAGACAGGCAATTTCATTCATGCTACTCAATTACATGTTAAATACTGAAAAAAACCATTTTCAGACAATCAAATATTTAACCGAGAATACAAACCAAATCTGAACTGCATTATTCAGAGGCATAAAAGGGAATATCCTTTGTATTTTGCACTACAGAAAGATATAAAAATCCAGATCTTTCAAAATAGTTCACTGAATTCTCTTCTACCGGTCTCGACATCTTACTCATTAACAACTACCTTGTTTGTTCTTAGAAACAACTAGCTCTAAAGATAATTACAGCTCCTAAAGGAATAACTAATATGTGCTTGAATAGTAATCCTATGTTTAACACAAAAACTGGTTTTTGTAGAATAGCTTCTCAGCTCCTTAGATAAAAGCCATCATAAAAAAATACTCTCTTAGAGAAATATTCAGGAAAATAATTGTTCTGTCCAAAATAATCATTTAGAGAAGCTTATTCGTCGATGGATGTTCTGGCATTTTTATCAGAAACATAATTAAAAGTGAATCCTAAAAGGTTCAAATCATTCTAAGGATGCTGGGGCAAGAAAAATTAAAGAAAATGATTAGGATAATGCTACAAGAAGAGAAGAATGACAAAACGCACATATCTCTCTTCTTCTTTATCATTGACAGCTATTCTTTATAATTTCAACAACAACAACAAAAACACATTAAGTGATATTATTGAATCTTAAGAGTGCTTTAATTTCTGTTGTGCTTGATTCATTCGCTGGTGTGAATCTTCAAAGGATCAAGGTATCATCCATAAATCAAAATGCCATATCTCGACGAAGCTCTCAAGAAAACAATTCAATTGCAAGAACATATCACTACAATGATCTTAAACACATTTCTCCCAGACTACTCTCTGTC
>Ga0302271_10000499_pt1 | contig 38608 bp, 16 predicted proteins | sample III_Bog_N1_1_FD_198767 | JGI IMG/M metagenome (GOLD analysis project Ga0302271, IMG submission 198767) | Peat permafrost microbial communities from Stordalen Mire near Abisko, Sweden - III_Bog_N1_1 | ecosystem: Environmental > Terrestrial > Soil > Wetlands > Peat | place: Sweden: Abisko... | reverse complement strand
GCTTTAGCTTCACTGTAAGAGAAAACATAGTATTGGCAGTCATTTATTTGATTATTTACACCATGATTTACATTGAACTGATTTACCTTTCTTGCTCGAAATCCTCAGAATATCTTTAAGACAATATCCCGAATTATTTCTAAGACATAAACAGTAAAGCGAAAGGAGCTAAATCCTATTTGTTAGTCTCATTTCTCAAGAAGCATTTGATCGTATCTCTGAATTTGATCATGGTGTCTTCGCCATTTTCTTGTGCGATAATTATTGCTTGCATCTTTTTTTTGAATGCTGTGTATATTCTCTACTTTAGATTCTTCATTTACTACGCCTTCAATTTTGTTAAAGCCCTTTAGGAACTTCTATTATGCTTTCTTTACTGTTTACTCGCGAAAACAATAAAAGACTAACAGACTATCCTTAACCAAACAGTAATAGCAGATGATGACTTAATGGAAACTGTTTATGAAGGAGCAAATATCCTGTATCTGATGATGGTTTGCATTGGATTCAGCTTTTGCATTTTCTTATTTCGTCTAATCATTTCAGCTAAATAGACATACTAAATGATAACGAAAAAGAATGAATAAAGAACATTTAATGTTTTCTTGGATCCGATATTATTTGAAGGTTCTTAAACAATTGAAACTTCTACTATCACAACGAAGAATTTCAAGTTCAAATAATTAGACTATGATGCCAAATAATCTACTTAGCAGTTTAATCTAGAACTTCAAGTTAAACAAGATTGTGCTTATTGATGTTAATTATTATGTAATCAAAGCACTATTTTTCTTCATCAGAATTTATTATCTTATCTTTATGTAATTTGAATTTTCCTCTTTAACATCATCATCAATATTAAATAGCTAAAGAAAATTAACACTTACTAAAATGGGACTATCTCTAAAAAAGAATCTTTGTAATTAAAGATTCAAAAAAACGAGAAGGTTTATCGTAATCACAAAGCCTAGAATCTTCTTGATCTCAATTCATATTACTCTTATGAACAAGTCAATATTAATCCCAGAAATGACATCATTTGCTCTTAAAAGTCTGATGTGTTATGACAAAAAGATTGTTTGATTAAGGAAGACAAAACATTTAATAATATAAAAGAAATAATGTGCATCCATAATCCCCTTTCCCCAGCATATACCTAAAGAGTAAAATTGAACTTCAAAAGATATATTTAGGAAAAAAATAGTTATTCTCAAACAATAATTAGATAGTAAGGAAGATAAATTAATCAAGGAGACAAATAATTAGCAAACCCCAAAGAGTAAAATCTGCTTTTAATGAGTAAATAGCAAAGAAAACCATCTTTCAAGCTGAGATGTTTGACAAACTTCATCCGCTTTTGTCTGTTAATCACTTTTGCTAAAGGACAATAATAAAGCTATAATGTCTTTGACTGGAGAATCTCGCATGATCCATAAACAGAACCTAACCTCTTTGTCTGTAAGTCATCGAGCCAATTTGGTTAAACTTCAATGAGAGAATGTGGGACTAAGAGTTGCGAGTTTAAAATGAATATGCCTCCTTCGTACAAGACCACATACACTATTGAAGTTCTAGCAGATACTTCTTTTAACACTGGATTGATATACGTTTAAGAAACCTTAAAGAATTAAAATCCTCTTTCTCAAAATATTATTGATAAGACTTCAATAATTAACATCAATTGCGTGACATTTACTTTTACAATATACAGTATATTTATTCTCTAACAATAAAAAATGGCAACAGACATAAATGTGAAGTTATATAAGAATGATTCAGGCACGTTCTTTTTGACTTAGTTTAAAGTTGATACTCTTTTATGCCATCCATCTTGCCTTACTTGCGATGGATCTTCCGATACACAATGCTTAACTTGCTCCTATACAATGCTAGATGGTAAATGCGTGTGTCCATTGGGAGATTATTTTGATTAAGGACAGTGCAAATCTGCATGCTCCTCTTAGAATTTTTATGTGGAGAATAATTGTTTTCCAATAAAACATTGCAAAACTTAGAATTCTGCTGCAGGCGGAATATGCTAAGAATGCTTCAAACCCTTTTTATTGTGGGAAGGAGTTTGTGTTGCAACTTGCCCAGTCACATTTATTAATATCACAGGGCAGAATAAATGCATTGATTCTTAGGAAAGTAGTCCTGTAAATTACTATCTCAAGGGAGAGTTTTGGGAAACAGATTTTTCTGACTTAATAGTAACCAAAAAAAGCTTCTCTGTAGTAAATTAACATTTCCCATCGTTTTCATATTGCTCTAAATGTGGATAGTTTAATCTAATCGGAGGATTTTTTATCAATTAACTAAATACTTTGATAGTATTACCTCTGATTAAGGTTACAGATAGTTTTTTTCAGATATCGTTTCTTTACGTTTTAATAGATTATGATCCAACTGTGATGCCTCTCACTACAGGAATTTCAATTAAAATTGATTCAATTGAAGATCAACTGGTATTTGACACTTCAATAACTGGAACTAATATATGTGGATTTTCTGGGTATGAATATGTTGGAGTTTATACCATAACACTTCCTACTAGTAAGTTAAAAAATCTTTTATTTAAAGTAAGCATTAATAATTAGGGGACATACACTTCTTCCACTACAGCACCAAACGAGCACCCTTATTTTGGAATCAGAGAAATATCTTTTAAAGGAAGCAGTTCAAAGTTTAGATGCACTTCATTTTCTCTCACCGGATGCCTGACATGCAGTGACGGCTACTATTTAGATTCTGGACATTGCTTACAATGTCAATCTAACTGCGAAATTTGCACTATCTCTGCATGCACTCAGTGTGCTTCAAAATATGTGCTTGTCTCAACCTCTTGCCTGAAAATAGCAACTGCTTAATTTAATTAAAGAAGTGCAAATCTATGCGAGTAATGCACAACTGTCACTTTGTTGTGCAGTGAAGTCAAAAGAATCTATTCTTTTATTGCATCGACTATGACTGGACTTGAGTCAGATGATAGGTGTTATGTGTGTGATTGCTAGAAATGCACAAGCCCAGCTGCAGTTTTCAATAGTATTTGCGTTAAATCTTGCTCGGCTATTGGAGATAATTACTAGTTAAATTCTTCTACAGGAAAATGCGAATGCACATCTGGCTTTCCATTGCAATATTATATCTCGCCAAATTGGGGCTGCTACAGCTCTCAACCAATCGGATACGTTTGTGATACCAATAATTAATGCCTTGCCTGTTCAAGTGATTGTGCATATTGCATATCCCAAACTGAATGTGTAACCTGCAGCAAAAACTATTATCTGTGGCTGGATGTATGCCAAGCATAGTGCTTTCCTTCTCTCAATATCATAGAAAATACTGAAAAAAGAATATGAGAATGTTAATCAACTTATGTCTTAAAGCTAAGGAATAAAAGTGATAAATAAGCAGACACTTAGTATGGTTACCTGACAGCAGCTTGCTTTCTCGTACTTTAGCTAGAATCAGTAGAAATAGTAAATGAATTATCAAAAGGATCATCAGCTAGTGATTCTTCTTAGATTGTTGGCTTAAACTATTTTAATTTGGTCTACAACAGACCAATCCTCGACGTTGAATTTGCTGATTTCAGCTTTCTTATTGATATAAATATCCTCAAAAGCGGAATTGATTATTCCATCAATAACTAATACAGAAAAGACTCCTCTATTGTTGTCGAGGTAACAGTTTATCAAAATCGAAGGATCAGTGAATTGACAGTACATATAGACGGCTCAACTTCAATCATCTAAGTCAAAAATACTATTTTAATCACTAAGGAAATGTCTGAAAAAATTAGTAAAAGCTCTTCAGGATAAAATTTGGCAAGCAGCATGGGATCTGTTTCGTCTGCTCTCTCATCTTCTGACAGCTAGCTTTCCTCAGTTGTTCTCTTCGGTAAATGGTTGTAAATGCTTAGTAAAGTATCTAATTTCGTTTAAGTGCTGCCTTTGATTTATCTTCTCAGCAATTCTCTTCCTTCTTCTGTAAAATACGGTTCATTGCTTGGAGTTTCATTTATTTTCACTGGAATGCCTTCCCCCAACGCTGTTGACTTCTAGATGACTTAGAATTCAGCAACTCTAAGAAACCTTTTTACTATCGACTCTGAGCAATATAACCACTTAATTCCTAGGCAACTATCAACTTCTTCTAACAATTCTAGTGAGTTAGTACGATTACTTCAAACACTAGGGTTAACTTCAAACATTTTTTCAAATTACATCTTCATACATCTATTAGTGATTGTTTCTGCATTATTCATAGCTTTCTGCATGATCTTTCGAAGGCTCCTTGAAGGAAAACAATACACTGTTGTGCTAATCAACATTATCTCGAACATAATGGCTTCTTCTTTGCAAAGTGCTTTAATTATTATATTATTCTCTTGGGCCTTTAGCTTCACTGTAAGAGAAAATATAGTATTGACAGTCTTTTATTTGATTATTTACACTATGATTTACATTGAACTGATTTACCTTTCTTGCTCGAAATCCTCAGAATATCTTTAAGACAATATCCCGAATTATTTCTAAGACATAAACAGTAAAGCGAAAGGGGCTAAATCTTATTTGTTAGTCTCATTTCTCAAGAAGCACTTGGTCGTGTCTCTGAATTTGATCATGCTGTCTTCGCCATTTCTTTGTGCGATAATTATTGCTTGCATCTTTTTTTTGAATGCTGTGTATATTCTCTACTTTAGATTCTTCATTTACTAAACCTTCAATTATATTAAAGCTCTTTAGGAACTTCTATTATGCTCTCTTTACTGTTTGATCGCGAAAACAATAAAAGACTAACAGACTATTCTTAACCAAACAGTAATAGCAGATGATGACTTAATGGAAACTGTTTATGAAGGAGCATATATTCTGTATCTGATGATGGTCTGCATTGGATTTAGTTTTGGGATTTTCTTATTCCGTCTAATAATTTCAGCTAAATAGACATACTAAATGATAAAGAAAAAGAATGAACGAACATTTAATATTTTCTTGGATCCAATATTATTAGATGTCTCAAATGCAATTGAAGCTTCTAATATCTCAACGAAGAATTTCAAGTCCAAATTAGACGATGATGCCAAGTTATCTACTTAGAAGCTTAATCTAGAGCTTCAAGTTAAACAAGATTCTGCTTATTGATGCTAATTATGTACACAAAGTACCATTTTTCTTCATCAGATTTTATTATCCCATCTTTATGTAATTTTGATTTTCCTCTTTGTCATCATTAAAGAATTCAAGAAATTTTAAAGCTAAAGGAAATTTTAACACATACCAAAATGGAACTACCTCTAAAAAAAATATCTTTGTAAATCATGAAAAAAAAAATCAATTCAAAGCTAATCAAGATTATAATCTTAAGAAGAATTGACCGTTTAATAATTTAAAAAATATTCAATTCAAACTTTTAATAAAAAAGTAAAAAGATACCCCCCCCCACCCCCCCAATAATTGTGAAAGATGCTTGATGCTAATAATAATCAAATACTAAGAATATTTCCTACAATTTTAATTAATTACTTTTTTACTATTAACCAGAATAGGGAGAATTTACTGCAATCTTGAATGGCTGAATGGGAGATTAAAATGAAACAATAAAAATTAAAATTAAGAAAATAAGCAAATGGAGGGAAAAGAAAAGGCAAACCGATAGCCTTTTTGTTGAAGAGGACAAGCGAAGAGTATTCATCAGTTTTTAACGCTTCAAGGAAATCTGACTATAACCACCCCGTAAAGAAATACTATCAACTTGCATCTTCTCTTGATTGTTAAATCATGCCCCTAAGTTTAAGTTTTGTCTTTTGTTCTGTATTTAGATGTTAGTTTATTCTTTTCACTGTAAGAAACCTTTATTGCTGCACTTCTCGTCCTCTAAATATTTCCATAATCTTTCATCAATACATATTAGAATTTCTTCCCAACAATGTGCATATTACATATAAAATAGAGAGAAAAAAAAAAGAAATAGTTATTTATATCCAATAAATAAAAATAAGATATTTGAAAAAAAAATCAAATAAAAAAATTTCAAAATTCAAAATAAAATAAAAATAATTAAAAATTTTTATTTTTCGAAGTGATTCTGTTCCCACTTGTTCGGATGATTTTTAATTTGTCTCTAAAAATTAAATAATCTCAATTCAATAATTCAACAAAACAACTTAAACTTAATGCTAGGTTTTTTTCTTTTTTTTTTTTTTTGGTAGTAGAATTTTAAAATCTGATTTAGCAAAGAATTCGTAAGTAGATAAGTAGGAATTGATTATCAAATTTTTGATGAATTTGGTTTGATTTTACCCAATTAAAGTTAATATTTCGCGGAATTAATTTTGATTAATAGCCAATAAATTTCAGTTAATTAAACTAGTGGGGAGATTGTGATAATTTACAATAAAGAAAATTGGCAAGATTAATTTATTAATATTTGCAATTAACAATATTAATTTTGAAATGGGTTTTATTAATAATCATTCTTCCTAAAAAAGCAGAATCTCAATGATTGTTTTAGTTATAAAATTTTAATTTTTATTCAAATCAACAATTATTGATGAATAATTTTTTTTTAGAATATTATAGATTTTGCGATATCCAAATAATTTTTTCAGCCTAATAATAATAATACCTCCAATAATTTATTTTATTGAAATTTTTTAGGAAAATTTTGAAGGTTATTGTGAATTATTTAATATTTTGATATTTACTTATTAGCAGATAATGGAGCTATGAAAAAAAAAAATCCATTCAGTAAAAAACATTATTGAAATGAAATTCACTGCAAATTATTTCAAATATTAAAACAAACAATCCTCTCTTTATTTTAATTAGCCCTTCACATTTAAACCAATTTATAAACTTGCTGATGATTTAATAAAGATCAGAGATTCTCTGAAAGTGATGCATACATATTAAGCAAATTTATTTTGCATAGTTAGACAAAATTTAATTTGCTCCTTTTATCCTAATTACTCATCAACTTCTTCAATCATCATTTTCTTCTTCGTCTTCGTATTCCTCTTCATCATCTTCATGAGCTTAAGCTTATTTACTGAGCTTTTTCTTTGATTCTGTTTTTAACTATTCTCCATCTTCAGTTCCATTTGATTGATGGCCTTTTCTTACTTTTTTCTCTAGCTTCGGCTCTGATGGACTAATTGGACCAAGCAATAAAAAATTATATTAATAACATAATAACTCCATGACATTTATTACTCTTGATCTTTTTAGCTTTTCTTTCTTTTCAGCTACTTGCTATTCTCTAAATCATCAATCCCTTCCAATGATTTTTCAAGGAAATTATATTTAGATGACTCTATTGCCTTCTTCCTGCACAGAATTTCAAATAATAATATTTTATAATGCTCCTCCTTGTTTGTTTTTTTTTCTTACATCGCAGAAGGTTAAACTTTTCCTAGATCGAAGTCTTTACATACTTAAACTGTTTATTGAAGTATATCTTCTAGAAAGAGCTCAAGTGAACGTGCTAAAAGAATTAATGACAGATAAGGATAAAACCAACAAGTAATAAATAGATATCATTTTTCTTACAAAGTATAATAGGAATGGTCTTGGATATTTTTCCAATTTCTTGATTCTCCTAGACGATCTTCTTTATCCTCGCCTTCAAAAGAGAAGTTAATTTAAAGTATCTATTAGCATGAGCTTACAATTGGAAATTTAGGCTAATTTTTCTTCTTCGTCATTTTCGAATTGGCTTTTTTTAAGTCTGATTCTGTTCTTGATTTTGTTTCAAAATTACACGAATATTAGATTCCAAGCATTATATCTAAACACCCAAACAAAAGTTACAAAGTTAATTTAGCGCTCAAAGCAATTTAATTGATTTTATTTAACTGATTAAAATACAAATTTATTTAAATTTTCTTTATATTCTCTTATTTGTTATCTTACTGTAAATAATCATCAAATAGCATCAATTTTCCTATTTAAAAGTTAATTTTCTTAGCAACTTGAATTTTAACTTCAAATTAAATATTTTCATATTCAGATAATACTGGAGTAATTTAAATTGTTGGTATTAAATTACTTTGAAAACCTATGTTTCTGTTAAAACAGAATTATTTTTTTTTTGAATGAAACAAAGAAGACAGTGGACTATTCTTTATTTGAGTGAGCATAAGAAAACAAAGAACTTGAATAAATTAATTTCGAGATTTCTTTTTTGTTATTTAACGTTGCGGTTTTAATAAAAATGAGAAACAGAACCTCTTATCAGTCTCTACACATCCCTCCTTAAAAGCCTCCACAAGAGCTTAAATGCTAGACAGGTACTTGAGAAAAGAATGCCTTCACTGAGAGATTGTTAATCTTTTAATGATGTTTGAAATCAAGTTTAAAAAGACAAACTATCAGCTGAATAGATTAAAGAATTTCTGCATGAATCTAGATAACTCACTGAGTAAGCCAAAAATAGAAGTCAATTATGTTAAAAGAGCGTTTAATTGTTAATAAGCAGGGAAACTAACTTCGAAGATACAGCTTTGAATTCATCTAAGATTGAAAAAATCATCTTAAAGCAGACATTCCTGTAAGCTAACAGTCTCTTTGATCCAACGGATTATTTCGGAGGGCTCAACATCCCAGATCTCAATGTAGAAGTTCAGGATTCTAGACTTTCTGACATGTTTAAAACTATTCCAGAAGGTAAATAAACTCCAAAGAAGATAAATTAATTCAGTATTAAATCATAATATGATTACAAAGGTAGAAATGCTTATTGATAAAGGTCTAGCTCCTCGAAATAGCAATAATTATGATAAAACGATGAATAAAATACAAGAACAACATCAAATAAATAATAATCTTTTTTTCTTCTAAATCTTTTAAAAAGTAGGCCAATCATAATTTGTGTCATATCCTGTCATAGGAACGTTGACTAACAACACATACTCATAATATGGGTTGCCCAATTAAGCCAATTCTACTAACTTTTCAGCAAATTCTACTGTTGGATAGTTGCTCTAGCCTTTGAATAAAGATTTAAAGAAAACATCCAAATCTCCCCAAAAACAATCAACATCTAAACAAAATAGCAATCTACGGGAAAAAGAGAATTTCTCTTTCAAAGGTGTTAACTCGTTTATGAAAACTGACTCTGGATCTAAAACAGCTAGCGATGATAAGTAAATTTAATAGAAATCAATCTAGCAGATCTATTTGAAATAATAAATGGAAAGGTAATACACAGGATTACAGGAATAAGCAATGAGTAATATCAAAAACAATAAATCGATATATCCAAGTAAGAAATTATTTCCCTTTCAAGCAGATTCAACCTCTGCCGAAAGTTAGAAGCCCCCAAATATTTCAAACAATGTCCCATTCCTTGTATAATAACCCAAATTGAATTTTGAATCCTAAACTTAAGCGAATCAATAGAAGCAGAAAATTCTGACAAAAGAAGCTGAGACTACTATTTATCAAAATTTTATAAAAAATAATGATAATTCATAAAGAACTCTTAAAGATAATTATTTTGGAGCTATCCAAGCTAACAGAGCTGTGTTCAATGCCAAACCTGATTTAACCAAGCTGAATCAAATCCAAATTAAAAGATTGCCAGCTACTGCATCTATTTAAATCGCTCCTTTTCCTTAGATAAAAGGGGACATCTAATCAGTGAATTCATCAAGTGGCGAAACTTAAGAGACTTTAATGAATGCTTCTTTAACTGAATTTGCTATCCCTCAGAATCCCTAAAGACCTACGTCTGAAGCTACAGCTCATTTCTTAAAGCAAGGTACAGATTAATCTTAAATTCAGTCAACTCATTTAAATTATTAGACCTCATCTGGTAACCTCCATAATAATGATAAAAATTGCATAACTGACTCTACAATGCTGGCAGTATTTCAAGATTTTGAAATGTCTTCTTCAAATCACAACATTCCTGCTTTTCAAAGATATCCATCCAAGATGGCTGATTCCAATGATAAATTCTACAAAGATAAAGAGAACCTTGAAATGACCTTCTCAGAGGAACCTATTAAGATGTATCCTAAAGAATACAGTAGCTTTAATTAGATATCACAAATACAATAAAGTTATTTAAAGGTAGAGCATGTACCAAATAGCTAAAATACTGAGCAATCAATCAAAACTAAATCCAAATCTCTCGCTTATCTTTCAGTGGGTTAAACAAATCAATCTCCTTCTCCAGTTTTAAAATAATAGTAACACATTCTATCTATTGGTAATGATGATGCGAATGCAGCCAAATAATACAAAGTTATCAAAAATGTAACTGAAAATGCTTAGCCATCAACTCAACTGCCATACTTTGTACAACAGAAAAAAACAACTGAAAAGACAGCCAAAAATGAAGATTTGAAGTCTAATTGTAGATTGGACGGCACAGATTGCAAATTACGGTAGAGAGAACAAAAAGCCTCTTCTGGTGAACATTATTCTTACTAGCATGAAAGGGCAAACAGTAGAATTAGAGCTCAAAGGATTGGGACATCAACTCAATCTTCCAGAGAAAGAACCGTTCCAGTATTACTAAGTACAAGTAGGGAAAACTTTTCACTGACAAGCCCAAAGACAACTTGCAATAACTCTCCAAGATACACTGATTAGCGCATCAGTGTTCATAACCAATCTGCTGTTTCTTCGAATGGGTGTTCTAAATCAGGAACAGTCACAAATAGTGCAAATACTTCTCAAATATCAAGTTACTAAAGTTCAAATTATCAATCGGCTAATAATTCTGGATAGACTGCATAGATGCTTTGCAATAATTAGAGTAATTATCTGAAGAGACCTATTGGAAGGGGACATCAATTCGAATATAAAATAAACTTACCAGGGGATTCTTCTTAAAATCAATCTAAACATATTATCGGAAACTCCTCTACATCATCGCCTACAAATTGTAAAGTAAAGTCTTCTTCGATTTCAGCAGCTTCCAATGCTAATTCTCAAGTGATGCGACAAAAAAAGATGATGCATCGAATAGAGCATGCTTCGATTAACACCTCCAAATAAGGATCCTTCTCCAAAGATTAGAATACTTCACGTGGCAATACTTCTTCTGTCTCCAAGGGAACTTCCAATTCTATGGCTAAATTTAACAGCAATTCGCTTATTCAAGCACAATAGAATCAAACTCTAACATTAGCAACTAAATCAAGTGGCTCAGTTTGTATGCAATATTATATTGACTCCAAGGAAAAGGATTTGAAATAAGCAGTTGCTATGAAAACAAGGAAATAAGCGTTAAAAGTTGATTCGAAATATGAAGAAACGCTCTAGCATCTTATCGCACTTAGACATAGGAACTAATAATAGTCATCAGGACATAAAAATAGCAACGTAAGTACTCAATCAGGGACAAGCGTTAAGTAAACTTCTTTGATGGCCTCTCATTTTAATAAGGACGATATGATTGATAATCCAACGTTTTGATTGATTGAATTAGTAAATTTACCTATTATGTGTTTGTTTCATGGTTAGCTCTTTCACAAAAATGAATGAATTACTAATAAGGTAGTGATAAATATATTTACAATACAAAAATAACAAAAAAGAAAAACAATCAAGAAAATACATTGCTAAGCTTGGTAGCAGAAGTGGGATAACGAGAGTTCCTTGTCTTTTGATAGGAATCATAAATGCTTTTGTTATTTATGATTTCATTGCCAAGTGCCTAGATAGAGGATTAGTGTTCTTTGAGCTTCTCAGCGTTATATTTGAATTCTCCAATAGCAGATTCAAGTCGCTCATATTTGTCTAACAGATCAGATACCTCGCCTTCTTTGAGAGTGCAGATGTGTTTAAGATCATTTATCTCAGTATTCATAATATCGACTTGATTCTAATGAGAACCTTTCATGCTCTCAACAACTAAATTATTTTGAGATTCTAGCTTAGCTCTTAGCTCCTCCAACTCTTTAGCTTTTAGTCTCTCCAACTGATTAATGTGATCAGCTTAACTTTCCCAATCGCTCTTGAGTTTTTTAATTTCTCGTTCTTGTAATTCTCTGTGTCTTTGATGATTCTAAGCTTCTTTTTCCTTGATTTCGATTGTGTCTGTTCAAATACAATATTTTTTACAATTCTTACATAATAACAATAATATTTTGATGTTTACCTTTGAGTCTCTAGATGTCTTCTTGAATGTATGCAATAGTAGTCTCAAGTTTCTTTTTTTACTCATTCGCTTTGGATTCAGACACCTAGATTTTCAATTTCAAATCCTCTTGTGCTAAATCAGAGCTGCGTCTTAAGGTAGCAAACTATTTCTTTTGATCTTCAAGTTCTTCAAAAATATTTTTAAGATCAGACTCTAGTCCAGCTCTAATTTCAGCTTGTTGAGATCGATTAGAATCTATCTCTTGATTTTTGGCTACAAGAAGTTGCTTCAGATTTTCGATTTCTTATTTGAGATAATCAATTTGTTTGCTTTGAGCTGAGGCGAATTCATTCTATCTAAGGTTTAGATTGTCATATTTGAATGCTGCTTCTTTACTTTCGCGGTTACGGATATTTTCTAGTGCTCCATATTTCAGCTTCCATTATTCGTTCTCACCAGATAATCGGTCAATTTCACGAGAAAGGTTATCACGAACAATCTATTTTTCTCTGAGTTAATTAGCAATTTCTGCTTGTTTAGCTTGGATAATATTTTGCAGTTCTTGTTTTTCATCTGCAACAGCTCCGAGTTAATTGTCATGATGGAATTAAAGCCCTTGGATATCTGTAGCATGCATGTTATGAAGTTAATCTTGCAACTAAGCAATCTCTTTGTTGGCGAATTCATTGTTCTCAACAATTCGTTCTTTAAGAGAGTTAATCTCATTTCTTTAGTTTTGACTATCTTCATCATAATTCGATTTGAGTCCTCTATTTTGATCTACAAGTGCTTCAATTTCTTTGGTTTTAACATCAAGGAGACCGCGCAATTTCAGAGACTCCCCTGCCATCACTTCTAACTCGTTGTCATGCAATCTTTTCAGAGAATCTAACTAAGCAGCACTCTGCTGATCTAATTTGCTCCTAAGAATTTATAACTCATGCATACTTTCGACTTCAAGCTCTGAAACCTTGACTCTCAATTTTTCACGCTCTTCTCCAAATCTGCAGGCTTCTTAAGAACCATCGTTTCTAGCATAAGAGACTTAAGAAGAGAGGACAGCAATCTCACGTTCACGATCTTAAACAATATTTCTCAACTTTTTAACCTGTTCTTCATAGAGAGAAAGATTTTATAGATGAGACTTCTTCAGTGCTTCTGTTTTATCATAAGAATTCGAGCTAACCTAATATCTGACATCTTCAGCTTCCTTCACTTTATCAATATCACTTTACTTGAGTTCGTCTTAAAGTCTAGAGATTTCTGCTGCTTGTCTCTTCTACTCCATATCACTTGCAGATTTCAACGAAACGATGTTATTCATTTATGTTTCATACTTTTATCTCCAAATGTCACTCTCAGTCTTCTTTTAATTTGCCTAGCGCTACAGAATTTCATTCTCAGCTGATAGTTTATCGTTTATCGCCAATAGTCCGCTTACTCTTTCTTCCCCTTCTGCAGCCTTTCTAGCACGGAAATGAGCAAGTTCTAAATCAGTATTGGCCTAGCACAAACTACTCTCTAGATCATTACATCTACTTTTCCACAATTCAGTATCTTCAACTGCATTTCCCTTTCCAGAAACAGCTGCCTACTCTTGTCTGTTCTTCTTAATAGGGGAGGTTTTATATGGACTTCTACTGCTATACATTTCTTGATTCTTTGAAATAAGAATAGTAATTTGATGGTTCTTTTAATAATTTATTATTAGTCTGTTATTTTTCCTCTTCCAGGTAGTCAGTTTTGAAAAGCCTCAAAATAAAATTAATAACGACCTTCCACAATTAGATTCTTATTTAAGATTGATTCATAATGTAGTGAATTCACTTTATTGGGTTTAATTAGGAAGCAAAACTAAATTTTATTCCTTTCGATTTAATTCTTATATTAATTTCAAATACTTTACTTAATCGTTAAAGCTAAGCAAATGCTATTCACGCAAGTACTAAAAATAAAATAATCTATTACTAATGATAATAATTATTTTTTTAAAAAATAAACACACTTAAATAATTAAAAATCTTATTTAACATTTACAGGCAAGCAGAAGATTATGAATTGAAGTATCTTAAAGCAACTTTGCAAAATAGTTTATCCCAAAAATGAATATTTTTTTCTTTTTTATTCTTCTACTTTACTACTTATTCTCTTTTATGCTATTCGTGTCTTTACTATTAAATAAAAATATTAAAAATGGGCAATGAGGTTTTATCTGACAGCAATGATATTATTTAAGTAAGAAAATTAATACGAGCTTATTTCTCTTTGTCAATTTGATTTTTCTACTGAATATGATACAGCATCAACTTATTTCAAATTAGATTACTTTAAGATATCATTTAATCAAAGTTAATCCAATTGTATGAAAAAATATCTTTTTTGTGGAAAATTTTCGATTTCTCATACTTAAACTCGCTAGTTAAGCCTTTTAATTTAGAAAGTATGCAATAATAATGACTAAATTAAGAAAAACGAAAGAAAATGAGGGAAAATTAAAATAATAATGATTATTAAATTCAGTTATGCCTGATAGTTAGTTACTTTGAGAGAGAGGGAGATATGATTGAGAATCAAGTAGGCTCGAGTAGAAGATATATCTGTGTGTAAGATGCCATTAACGAAGGAAGAAAATATCCCAATTAAAGAAAGAATCATCTTTTGAAGGAATAGAAACCTTTTAACAATAAATTAGAAGAATCTCAGATTTATTCAAGCGGGGCACATTAGTCTAAATAGAAAGAGGGAGAATGCCTTCGTTAGTCAAGCGATTCGTTAAACATCTTTATGAAGTTTATTTCAGCGAAGATGAGGACTTCTACAATCAGTTTCAAACCAATTCTCACAAGAATCAAAAGACAGTAATTATTCAGATTGTTACCATCTTCTACTCAATTAGCATCATCATTCCACTTAATTTCATCTTAGATTGAACTAATATACGGAGAAGCGGTATCAATTTTGGGATACAAAAGGCTATCAAAGCAGATAAACTCCATCATGACTAAGCAATACAATGTAAGGATAAAATGAAGATAAACTAAATAAGTAGTTCACTAGAACTAAATTTGCGATAGGGAATCATCACTTAATGCAGTTATAGTAGTTCCAAACAGATCTGTTGAATCTGTTATGCGCCATTAAAAATACGATTTTTAACTGATTTTGCTTTAAAAAAGATTCGAAACTTTGTGACATCAATGATTGTGAAGACCTTTTCAAGACTATATTTTATTGTTATCCTCGTATTATTTTGCATATACATCAGCTCCTAGCATCTCTCAAGCTCTGACAAAATGTAAAATTACTGCTTTTTCTAAGTGTCTCTTCTCTCTCACCTTTCAAATTAATTAGAGAGAGCTCAAACTTTAACATTTGAGAGCTAAAGATAAGCTAAACTTAGTGGGATTTGTGTATTAAAATGATTATAGGAGAGTTTAATTAGATTAAAAGAAGATTTAAGAGATAAATGTTTCAAATATTTTGTTGTTTTCAATAGAGAAGTTGGAATAGCAGTATTTTTCCCTTTTCTACTGACATTTGGAGTGCTCAGCTTTCGTGAGATGTACTTCGAAAACAGGAGAGCTTTAAGTGATAGAATCATCAATCATTAAAAATGCACAATTCTTCGAAAATTCAGAGAAGAAAACTAACCTACTCACATTGCTTAATCCCATCATTCTTCAGTTGCAAGTCCCTTGAATTCAACAGAACTTGAGCCCATTCCTCAACAGCGTGTTTAGATCTACTAAGATATTAAATGGAAACATCTTAAGGTAATTCTTTTTAGCTTTTACCATGTTTGTTGTAGACTCTGTTAACTCTAGATAGGTGATATTGTGCTCCTTCGAAGAGAAGAAACGTGTCCAGCTGATATCTTGATCCTAGATATGTTTGATCAGCAATGCACAGTAAATACATAGAATATTGATGACAAGTCAAACGAAAAAATAAAGACTGCTTCCGATCTGATGTTTCGTAACTGTTTAACCTTCCAATAATATTAAAGATAAACACCTCAAACGATCTATTCGATTAGTTTCAAATTTATAAAGAATTACCTAGTATTTTTCATTAACTTCATAAATCTTTTTGTTTTAGAGCCCAAAACTTCTAAGATCAAAGGAAATCACATTGAATATCGTAAGCTACTCACTGGCAAGTTCAGTTTCTTCGGAATTCAAGATTCCTTCAAGGGGATCGTAAAACTCAAGAAGGATCCTCTCGCACAAGAACTAACAGAAGAATAATTTATCATGAGAGGAAGCAAATTGCAGTTTACCGAATGGCTCCTGGGGCTAGTAATAGAAGTTGGAATGAATACTTACATCTACCGTAAATTTAAAAGGCCTAAAATCCTTTACTTTAATTCCACTTTTATGAGAAAGCAATTCCTCTATAGTGTAATTTGCCTACTTTGTCTTGGAGTGGCAATAATACTAACTAGTGCTCTAATGAAAGTTAATACTTGCCTATAAGATGGGATTATTCTAGAAGATTCCAAATTTATGATTGCAGCTTTACTTCAGTTACCTGTGTATTATCACACTATTAGTGAAATAGTCATCACCTTCTACAGCATGTACACAAACAAAAAAGAAGATAGAGCGTAGAAATAAGAAGTCATCGAGAAATTAGGTATCGGCTCGGGAATTGGAGAACAACCATCTTTAGTTAATCCAATGGATAATATCTATCTTAACAGCAGAAAAATAAGCTCTCCTTAAGCTTCTTAAATATTCTTGCATAAAGACAATGAACCTATTGAAAGCTAAAGCCCCTCGAACACACCTTAAAGACCAATCACTCCTACCTTTGTAAGTCTTTCAGGTTGCATTTCATAACTTAACGACACGAGGAGCATAGTAGATATGTGCCTGACAACGCATCTAGTTTTCAATGCAACCGATACACTTACTACAGGTTTGACTTCGATAACTGGTATTCTCATCTCAAATGGGATTTATCAAATTGAGGGATAGCTTCTTAAGACAATTATGGAACGCAATAAATCCAAGCATGAAACATATTTCAATCTTTCAAAATAAAAATCAAGCTAATTAAACACAAATAATCAACTACAATATGAAAATGAAGGCTAGCCAAACACTGCTAGCTTATTATTAGGTGTCCCAAAAGAAAAAGATAATGTATACAGTTTTGTACATTCAACTAATACTGCTGGAAGTGTTTGCTCACCTAATCACAATCCTTAAAGCTCGTCACCTATGAACAACGCATTTATAACAGAAGGAGAAAAATCTCCTATGCTAGTTTAGAGGAAAAAGGAATAGCCACTTTCAGGTTATTTAGAGAAAAAGAATTCTTTAGCTGATGCTGGTAATCTGCTGATTCCTAATAGAAAGGATCTTTCCCTTTTAGTAGAGCTAGAGGTAGATTAAGAAAACGATGACAGGAGATAATCTGAATACACAGTCAAAACAAATTAAAGACTCTTGAGTGCAGGAGGAGGCTCGGTTATCTCACAGATTTATAAAGATATACAAAAATAAAATGACCAACAAAATACAAAGATAAAATATGAAAGAACAGAAACCTAAGATAATTTGACATCCCTTCACATGAATCACTAAGAATCAGAAAATGAACACTTTAAAAGTAATGATCACTCTCTTTATCCTAGCATGATCCATTTTCTCTAGAAGAATTAACAACTTGATCACTATGAATCGTAGATTTAAAGAAAAACGCTTGAGAGGATACTTAGTGGTAATTCTTCACTAGGAAAAGATGATCCATTCTGTGGAAGTTCTGATTAAAATGAAGATGAAGGAGAAGGCGCTTAAGAAATCAGGATAGAGATGCCAAGCATTTAACATTCCGATTCAATTTTTTCTAAGAAAATAATAGTCTAAGGATCTTAATTGAATTCATTTTTGACATCTTTAGATTTCCATAAAAATAATGATCACAAAACACTTCAACTAAACCAGAAAAAAGTAAACGAAGAAGAATTATCTTATCCTGATTCTGATGGCGAAGTAAGTAGCCCTCATAAAGCAAAAAGACTAGCGAAACGAAACCTTAGCTAAGACTGCAATCATGAAAAATAAGAAGAATAAATTTTTAAAAGATGTAAAAAAAATATTGCCTGAATTTTTTTTGAGATTCTAAATTGTATCATTTTTTTAGATAGTCATGGCAGTCATCAACTTTAAAAAAGTAAAACAGGGATTCTACCTGCAAATATCCGCTAAACTATGGCTAAAGGAGTACAGAAAACAATTTTAAAAGTAACATTTAACATAAATTATTTGTGTAATTGTTTTCAACAATTTTTTGAACTAAAAAGGAGTCAACAAAATAAAAATAGGCTGAAGATGACGATACAAGTATGCGAGGGAGCGTTTAGATGTAAACCAAAGTACGAACAGGTAGCAGTACTTTTAGATCAGTTGCGAATTAATTAAATGGTGGAATTGACAGCGCTAATATTTTAAGTACACGAGACTTTGTATCCCAACACACCAATCCCGATTCTGTGACTTACATAGAATCTCAGGAGATCATACAAGCAATAGTTTTATGCCATTATACTAGATCTTTCTATGATGAAGACACACACAAGATTGTGAATAGAAGTTTCTATCGTAGTGAAGAGCTTTAGCTCACGCTTGGAGCTACAGTTGGGTATTTTTAAGTTAAAATATCTTGTGCTAAATTGTAATAATTTTTGTTTATTTCAAGCTATTCTTTCGAATTCTCTTGCCAAATTGATGGGGACTTGTATTATATTTTGAAGAAGAAGGATTCAAATGAAAAATACTAAGTCATAGCACATCACTATTATCCAAATAATGATAGGTTTTGCATTCTGCTAAAACAAGTTATTCAAGATACTGAAGTCTATACACTCTATGTTAAAGAGGAAGTTGTTAATGTTCAAGAAATACATTACTTAAATGAATCGTTACTGTCAGATATCAGTAATGTCTGCAATTACTACCGATGCCATGGTAAACATTTAAATATGTTTCACATTTTCATTTCATTTTGAACAGGAAACAGAGTTATGTTCTATTGTAAGAAGAGAGTCAGCGAAGAAGAGGCAAACAATTTCATTGAAAAGATGGAATAATAGACTAATCTGACAGAGCTATTCAACTAACTCTTAGTCGAGAATTCCTTAGATTTTGTAACTGCTTTAGCCATAAAAGATCAAACGATTAATGGCTTAGATGGACTCTTCAAATCGTTGAAAGAAGCCAAAGTTAAAACTTGGATAGCTACTGGAGAAAAACAGTAGATTGTTGTACCAATATGCTATTCCGCAGGTATTACATATTATTTTATTTTTCTAAAAATATATTTGAAACATGATGCCAGAGACATGAAAACTTTGTGATAGAATTGATAACAGTCAGTGCTTTTTTCTTTGAATTTAGGCATTTTAGACAAGACTCACAGGATAATATCCTTAGACTCTGAAGATTATGAAAAAACAGCCTTCTAAATTCGAAATCTGCTTTAGTCACTAAAAGACGGTTTTTAAAAAGCTTACAATACTCAAAAGCAAGGAAGTGAAACTTTATTCTCTCTTTAAAGAGAGAGCAGCATCTTTGTTAACGGCACAAGCTCAGCAGATATCCGCTAATCGTAAACTCAAACCAATAGTGCTGGAGGATTATTCTTTCTCAATGGAAAACGATAATCCGTCCATAAACGCTCCTTTGTATCTGGGAAGCCAGTCCGCTAGACAAGCAGAAAGAGTATTATGATAGGGACGGAGTTGGACACACAGTTTCGATTTAGTTTGCTTGTGAGTGGCTCAAGTTTTAAATAGATTTTAAGCAACACTTATTTATTCAATCATTTCGCGTTCGTGGCATATTTTGCACAGAGTGTAGTTGGCTTCGACATGACTCCTGAATAAAAAGCTTAACTTGTCAAGATAATTCGTGTCAAGATGAATTAAAATTATAAAACTATGTACATCGGAGACACTTTAGCTGATTTGAGAGCATTTACAGAATCTAATATCAGCGCACATAAAAAGAACTTTAACAGTAACCTTAATAGATAAAATTTCCCAGGATTGGAGTTTGAGAAGATTGAAAATCTAGTCTCTCTATTACTGTTTCATTCTAGGTTATTCGCAGAGATTTGCGAAGATTCGTTGGCTTTCAATGCTTACCGAGGTCTTCTCTTCATTTGGTTGATATTTTTCCAGTTTCAGACTTGCTTAATGGACTTTGCTATGATTTCCCTTGGTTCTCTTCTTTTCTTCAGCTTCTTAACTGCTCTCTTCCAGACTTCGCTCCTTGCTTACAAAAAATATAAAAAATATTCCAAAGTCCATATGACTTAATCTACAATGACTGCTTAGTTCGCAACATTAAGAGAAATATCTAACCGCAATCTGCTGAAGAGAATCACTAAAATCATCTTTGCTTCTATCTGCGATGCTTTCCTCTTTTATTTCTATTCTTATTACATTCTCGATCGAGTTTCTCTTGATGAAGGATAAACTCTATCTTCCGAATCCACTAACTACTTCTAACAATATATGGCACTTTCAATTGTCCCTCTGATGAGAATTCTTAATGAATACAGCTTCAGCCTATTACATTCCGTGATTCTGATAATTACATTTTTTATCCTTCCTATCCCTTGCTTTGCTGTTTCTCATCAGACTAGATTAAGCATGACTGAGTCAGTTGTCCTTCTCAAGAATCCCCAGTATATCCTTACTCTCCTATTTCTTCCAGTGTTTGTATTTTCTTTTAACAAACTTCTTGTAATTCTCGTTCCAATCAAAACATTTCCTCTCATCAAGACATTCTCTAAGCTATTCAATCTCGTGAAGGACTGTGCAAAAGAGTCCTATTTTATTAAGCCAAAGCCCTTTAACATTGCTAAGCTTATCCGCGAAATCTTTCTAACTCATGAACCAGATATTATTCTCAGTTCTTGTAAGACTATTAATAATATTATTTTCTTTCCTTATTTTTCATAAAATTAATTTGTTTCATATTTTCTCTTCAGATATCTTATCCGAATCAGTAAATGTGCGAGAAGCCAGCATGAACAAGTGGACACTCAAATTTAAAGATAACAATATCGAAAGACGGTTCCGCTCTTTCATTTAAAAAAAGACTTTATTTTACTCCAAGCTGATTTCAACAATATCTCTCGTGTTTATTGAATTATTTATCCTCTATCGAAGCATTCTTTACGAAGGAGCAAGCTTTAGTCAGTTTAGTCCGGGCTATTACACTATTTATTTACTTGGAGCATTCTCACTTTTGTTTATCTAAGTCTATATCTTCTTGGGTTAAAAGTATTCTCGATATTAGCATGAAATCAACTACGCAATAGTGATCATTAGAATGACTTATTTCATCATAATTATCAATATCTCCGATGTCTACGATAGCATCCCAGGCATCTTAATATGCATATTTTTCTCTTCTATCACACTGCCTCTCATTAGGCTTGATTTCCTATTTCTCACTGGAGTCATAGTTATTTCACTTGTTGCCCTTCGTGAGTTTAATGTTCTAAGCTCCACTTAAAGTCTCAACACGGACGAATCGATATCCAAATTATCATCTACAAGGATCATTCTTAGCCATCTCGAAATAACGTTAGTCTTCTTCCTTGGGTTTCTCTACTTGAATAGAAGTGTAAGACTATATTATTATTGAATTGAAAGAAATTGATTTTGTTTTAAACTCTTTATCATGAAAAGTATATCGAGACAGAGAGAAAGAATTTCTAAGTCACTCATACCCTTACGTAGGCTACTCAGAAAATGAAAGATACTCTATCTATATTACTCCCTCGTTTCATCAGAGAGAAACTCTATTCTGGTTAGAATTACGACAAAATCAGTACAAACTAAGGAAACATTGCTGTGTTGTTTTGTGATATTACGAACTTTGATGAGATAATGACTTATGAAGAAGAGAAGATCATTAAACTGCTAGACAATCTTTTTAGGTAGTTTGATAAATCATGTCAGTCAAATTAGGTTCTCAAAATTGAAACTGTTGGGAAGACATACATGGCAGCAGCAGGACTTAAAGATGTGGATGACATGCAGCAGCAGTAGGATATTTAATAGAATGTTAAATCATTGGTAGATCCAGTGAGAAGATGTCTTTAAGTAGCAATAGAAATGCAAGAGATAGCTAAAAATACAACTTGGGGAAACTCAGCAGAGGGTGGAAAATGTGGAAAATTTGAGATCAAAATAGGTATTATTGTATTTATCTTAGAAAGCATTCAATTTCATTTATTTTCTTGAAATTTAGGAATAAACTATGGCACTGTAATCTCAGGTGTAATTGGGTTCCATAAACCATAGTTTTCCTTGATTGGAGATACAGTGAACACAGCAAGCAGAGTATGTTCCACAGGCTCATCTAAATCCATAAATTTATCAGCTTCAGCTTATCACAAAGTTAGAACATTGAAATAGTATCACTTCTCATCGCATCAAGTGGAAGCAAAAGGCAAAGGAGTTATTACTACTTATATTGTCTCAGCTAAAAAGATTACTTCCGCTCATTCTCATACTATTCAAAGCCCTAAAAAAAGTAAGTTTATTTATTTTAACTACTTAACTTGATTTAACAATATCACATAGAACCTACCCCTTCAAACGGAACTGCCGTTTTAAAGACTCTAAAGCTAAATGAAGATGAAGAAAGTCTTGAAGCTAAAGACAAGGTTCTTACAATTCCTCCCTTAGGTTTAGATAAGATTTCCTTAGATAATATTCCTCTTAAACCTCGCAAATCACGTTCAGATTAGAGAAGTGGAACATTGATAGTGAAGAGCGTAGGTAGATCTGGTGTTAGCCCACAGATAAGAAGCCAAATCTAAAGAAAGTCAGTGCCTCATTTAGGGAGTGCATTCAGCTTAATAAAAATAGGCAGCAAAGAAGGAATACCAAGATTATTTTAGCTTCAATCTAATGGTAATATTTTTCCACCTATTGAAGAGACTATTGAGCCTTTAAGAAAAGTGGAAGAAAACTTTGGAGGAGACATTCGAATTGACATGCAAAAAGTATCTTCTTAAGGACTGAACATGTAGTACTATGATTTACGTACAATCAAGGGATAATATCAAGAAGAGAAAGATGAAGCAGCTGTCCAGAAAGGAATGGAAAAGAATTAACTAGAGCTTAGTTATTGGACAGGCGATGTACCAATCATCGAAAATGAGGGGGTAGAGAATGAGCAATCTGAAGAGATTATGAGTGAATTCTGGACTTAGCAGATAGATAACACTTTAGTTGAGGCGAAGACTGTTATGAAAATGATATTCTTGTAGGTGCTCTTATACACACTGACACTTTTTCTCAAAGCAGGACAGACTATTTATACGTTCATCATCGTGATGAGATGCGTTGCTCTAGCCTTCATAGTTATTGCTAATTTTTTCTCCTAAAAAGTCTTCAAGGCTGCATCTACTTCTTTGAGCAATTTTCGATGGATAATCATATGCTCCTACAGTGTTTTGCTAATATTCTTCAATCTAGAACTATGGATTTCCTCATTAAACTTGGGATCTTCATCACAAAGTACTTCTGGAGAGTTTTATAATGACCATGAAAAGAGAGAGATTGCTAACGTACTGATCTATGAGATATATTTTATCTACTTTGTCTTCTTTCGTCTTAGAATATTTATCTTTGCTCAGTAGCTGGCAGTATTTGTGGTCACTTTCGCCATTCTTCTTTCTCATAATATCGTGGCTGATATTTTCTTTCAAGGAATTCTCTTCAAAGTTATTTTTATGCAGATTCTATTCACAATAAACTCGAGAATCTTATTAGTAAAAGATCTTGAGAACTTCAATACTCTCCAATCTCTCAATGAAAAGAATAAGCAAACTGATAAACTCATTTAGTATCTCCTACCGAAACATATTTTGTAGCGGTTCCTTATGAATCCAACAGATTCTCATGTGATTACAGAATCGTTTGAGAACTAGACTATCCTGTTTGCAGACATAGCTGGTTTTACAAGATATTCTGATCAAAATAAACCTGAAACTGTTGTGAAAATGCTTCGCACAATATTCACTGAATTCGATTAAAAATGCTAAATCCACAAGGTATTCAAGGTCTACACAATCGGTGATTGCTATGTTATTTTAGGAAACACCAACAAAGAAGATCGTGACCCTCCTTTGGAAGCTTACAATGTGATTATGATGGCATTTTAGATGATCGAAATACTATCCCATACCACCGAGCTAGTAGATAATCAAATTGATATGCGAATAGGCATTCACACAGTAAAAATTTTATTATTTTTAAAACAATTTAGAATAACTAATCTGTTTAATTGTGTAGGGTAAAATAGTATGTGGATTAGTGGGAACACAAATTGTTCGATACGATATCTATGGAGTCGATGTTATGATTGCCAACAAAATGGAAAGTAATGGGGCCAAGGGTTGCATTGTTGTAAGCTAGGCAACTAAAGAATTGATCTAAGAACGCTACAGTAATAGTTTTCTATTCACCGAAAAAGAGGATGTTTACATCAAAGCCATAGATAAAACAATCAAGACATTCTTTTGCGATGTTTATCCTCGTTGAGTTAAATCACCTTAGATTCTGCATTGTCTTCTTCAAACTTATTAAATAACAAATTTGCTGAATTGATCTGAAAATTATTGATTTTATTATTCTACTTCTTCTCATTTCGAATAAAAATGTCTCTTTTTTTCAAACCAAATGAGTTCTCCATAAAAATGAAGTGTTTTTTTAAAACAAGACAACAATTATCCTATGATTCTATTACCTACTGCTCTCAATCTATTTTTATTTTCAATTTGATTGCTAGTATAAGCGAAGAATAGTAAAACAGCCTATGCAGATACTTAAACCAGAATAACAAATTCGAAATTAAAACTTTTTTCACTTAGATAAGAACTATTGAGCTCACTAGTTAGAGTTTTCTTTCTTTTCTCACTAGCATACTCCATTATTATCTTAAAAATTATATAAAAAGATACAAAATGAAATCAAATTTCAAGGAATTGCCATGCTTTTAAAAGATACATTTCAATGTAAATGGGCCCATTCATGGAGCAGGAGGAAGGAATGCTAACTTTGAGGCATCAAATATTAACCCATTTAAATCCTAGATCTCAGGAGAATAATCAAGGCAATAATCAACAATGGCTTAAACTGGTTTATCCTCGCTTGAACCCAATCCTGAGGCATCTAGAAGTTCAAGCTCTTCTTTGTTTCCATAAGAAACATTCACAAAAGCAAGTACAATGCATGGAAGAAAAATTGGAGCTATGAATCAAGTTGAAGTTGTATCGCGAACTCAAAATAGCATGCACAACAAAGGTAAACTAGAAAAGTTATTTATTGTTATTGCATCTGTTTATGATTGTACAGCTTTTGGACAAATTGCAAGCTTATCGCAATAAAACAAGTATTTCAATATCGATTTAGAGCGTTCGCTAGTAGAACCTTGCAAAAGCATTGAGATCACTCCTACTGCCGAATGCAATGGTAGTTTAGGAAGTTCAAGTGAGATAACGCACCTAAAAAAGATGTATCCTGATGAGAAATACAGCTCCAAGGAAATGAACAGCCCCAAAATAGAAAATGGAATTCTCAGAAGGTAAGAACTTATTTCAACATAGAATAAGTTTAAAGTATTTTTTGAATTTATTCACTAAAAGGACAAAGAGATTTGCATAATCTGTACACGATCCTTTAGCAATAGTGCTCGAAGTTGAAAGAAAAAGTTCTGAGAAGAATTTCCAGTTTGGAAGATCAGAAAGCTCAACTCCTCAAAAAGATAAAGGTTTTAATAGCAGAAGCGAAAGCAGAAAAAAGAATGGTGACAATAGGGCAGATATGATTGCATAGGATAATACAATTTCGTAACAATTATTTGTTGCAGATCCTTCTAAAAAACCTACGACGATTAAATTGAAAAAGAAATAAACTGGATTGACAAATCGTAAACCAAAAGCTGTAATCAAATCACCAGAAGTTTAAAAAATGAGATCACCTAGCAGAGGAAAGAAAAGAAGTGAAACAGCAACACAAGGAAACAACAAAATTACGAATGATAAATTGAGAGAGAAAATGACAGCATCTCCAGAGAAACAACTGAAATAAGAACTTGCAAGAATTCAAAAAGAAAAAGAAAAAAATGTCTACCCATTCTTCAAAGCAATTTTCTTAAGTCTAGAAGATTGAGGCTGATTTCAATATGAATCATAAAGTTAAATTAAACCATGCTCGATCGATATCTAGTCTAATAGGGCACTAATAATCTGTTTCAGTTTAATAATTGACAAACACAACAAAAAAAGATGAAAATGATTTATTTTTAGATAACGATGAAAGATTGCGCTAACAAGAAATCAAACATAGAGTAAACTATGAAACTCTAAAAAAAGAGAGTTCAGCAAAGCTTATCAGCATGAAGAGAAAGAGCTAGCATAGTTGTCTTGAGGAAAATCATACTGAAACTAGAGGGAAATAGGGAGAAAGTGCAGAATAAGAAAATTCAGAGATTTTAAATCGTAAGCGCAGAGAAGAAATAGGTGTAGCTTTTTTAAACAATCTCAATGAATCTTTTATTCGAAACCGAATCGAGTGTAAATCTAACAAATAAGTATACTACTAGTTTGAGATATGCTAACATTGATTTATTACAGTGCAAAAGACGAAAAAAGAGATGCAGCTGCCTGCAGGAGATGATTCTCAAGCCTAAAAAAGTAAATGATTGCAATTTTTAGCAAGATTCATCAGTTTTGAAAATTTTGTTTTGATGTAATAAAAAAAGAGATTGTATCTCCAAATTCAGAAGAAGTCAAGAAGTTTATGGTTCTCAAAAAGAAGCGAATCGAGATAGAAATAAAGAAAAAGTTAGAAGATTAGAAAGAGCGGCAAGAACGACTTAAGAATAATTTGTAGTTGCTCGATTAAGAAATTAAGTAGTGCCGTCAAACTGTAGTTTTACATCCTGGACCATAGTCTTTATAGAGATCAAAAAGTGTTATTCAACGCAAGCAGCAAGGAAGAACTAGCTCGATTCCGAACCTCCACAGCTTACATTCTTAGTCTCTAGTTTCTGGGAATTACAAATTCACATCTTTTGGTGATTCTGAAAATGCCGGGAAGGAGGAAAGTGGCCCTATTACTAACAATTATTTTATACATTCTCTCTAGCAACAATAGATGCTAAGTAAATAGACTGGTAACAGTAAAATCAACGAAGAAGACACCAGCAATGGTATCTAATTTTAGCATGAGAATTTTGATGAAATATCAAATGAATACAAGAAGCTATTTTACTCTAAATAACTTTATTCAGAAGACAACTCAATCCCTTAGAATATTCTTTTAGGAGGACCTCAAAGCGCATGTGTAACTCCTAAGAATTTTGGAAAAAAGGCGAAAAAATAAAAAAAAGAAGTCAGTCTTTCGAAACAAAAAAGTTTGAGTCTTCACAGCTCTAATTCGATGGAAATAATCAAACCAATTACAAATATACGGTCGAAGCAAGGATAAATCGAAGCGAACAAACCTTACTAAGACGATTAATTAGCTCAAATTCAACAAAAAGACAATATCTAGCTGTCCTCAAATGGATTTGAGAAACTGCCTCAGAACCATGCAAACACAATCTAATCATTCCAAAATTCTCCATCCGTCAGTGCGATGGACAGTCTATATAAAAAACTCTCAGCTTAAAGTGCTTTTTTAGCTAGTGCTGACGTGTCAGCCGCTGCAGAGCTTGTGTCAAAAGATAAGTTTCTATTTGATTTAATTCATTCAAAAAAAGAAGAATTAAAAGAACGATATGCTCAAATGAGTAATCGTATGACCAAAATGAAAGATGCAGAAATAAAAGAACAATGCTCTGAAAATATTCAAGCACAAGCTTATTATTAGTAAAAACCTAATCCTTTAGCAAAATAGCAAGTTAGTTAAGTATCAAATACTGTTCCAGCTAGAAGCTGTAGGAGGAGTCACACTAGCAAATCATATCTAATCAAAGAAGAAACAGAAGAAGAAGATGATACTCATCGTCATCCCAAAGAGTAGAATCCAATTTAAATCCCTAGAGAAAGTATGAGCAGTCTTAGAAATGATTTAAAAGAATTATTTTCAAATAAAATGAAAGCAATCAAAGCTGGAGAGATTTAACTAAGCAAAGAAAATGGAATTGTCAAGACTTCGAATAAAACCACCGAAAGAGACAAAACAGATAAGCCCTCATCTGGAATAATTGACAAAGCGGAGAATGAAAAGTAAAACGATACAAATCTCTCTTCGTTATCTCTAAAACCCTTCCCTGCTGTCTCGTAAATTGATGAGCCATTATCTGAAACATAGATCAAAAATCTACCTCCATAAGTAGAAGCACTATCACCATAATGTAAATATTACTTTTTATCTTTTATCCTAAATATTTTGGGTTTGAGTAGAAATTGCAAGTGCTGCACAAAGTGAGGAAGTTATCATTAGAACAGATGATAAATCTAACCTTGATCATTTCCTATTATTAAATGACGTTGAAAGCTAAGTTGTCAGCGATTCGTAAGCATAACAAGTGAAAAAACTTGCTTAATAAAATGGAGAACAGCAAAACTTGATTAATTTTTCCCCAGTTGATCCTCATCTCCCTGTTTCACTTGAATAGCAGGAAACAGTTTAATCCCATGTTTATCTCGACGAATAGACAAACAACGAATAAAGATCTTACTTCTAAGATTAAAATAACTAATAAAATAATTCAATTCATGACAGCAACGATTAAGAATTTGAGCATGCCTACAGTGTTGCTGCGAAAGAAGGAGCTGAAATGAATAACAACGATGAAGTTGAATTTTTGTATGAGTTGAATTTCGAACAGCTGGAGGAACTAAAAACCATGCTTCTTAATAGTGATCCAAATCAGCCAGAAGTTTAAACGCTATTTGAGTAATTATCAGTGTATAACGAAGCTGCAGTACTAATCTAGAAGAATATCAGAGGATGCTTGACTAGGAAATACATCTATGCCATTCTGGAGTATCAATAGCAAGAAGAAGAAAAAGAAAACTAAATCTTTATGCAAGCTGAAAAATTTCTTGAAGAGAGCTAAATTGATCCAGAAGAGCTGCTAGAAGGAAATCCAATGCCGTTTAGATAATAAAATTAAAGGGATTTGTATTATCATCCATCAGATCAGCTTCATGAGCTAGAGTAGCATGAGATACTAGAGCAGAAAATGAATAATATATAAGATCTATAACATTTTAATGTAGATCATTCTAATAAGGAGAACTAATAAGCTGTTAAAGTGAATTTTTTAAATGAAAAACAACTGATTTAAACTCTTGAAGCGTCTTAATAAAAGATTCCTCCAGCTTAAGGAAGAGATAAATAGGAAAGAATCGATATCTAAGGGCATAACAATGAAGTAAAACAAACCCAAGATGATGGAATAAGATCAGTAGATGTTACTGTTTAAGTGAATTAAGATGAGAAGATTAATTTGAACTCTAGCAGCAATTCTTCTAGTCTGTAAATGAAAAACAATATTGCAATACTAAAAGAAGAATAAGCAAAGAAATGGAATGATATGATGACATAATTGTAAATCTTGTAGCAAGAAGGTTCTTTGAATTTAAATGACAAAACTAAAGCTTTTCTAGATCGCTTGTAAAAGCAGTCTGAACTTAATAAATAAGTATTAATTGATGGAGATGACAGATTAAGTGTTAATCTGAATTCGGAAAACAAGAAAAATGAAAAATTTAGCGAATAAGAAAAGGGAGAGGTAAATCAAGAGAATAATGGTTTAGACAACATTAAGGATAGACAAAAATCAAATGAAAGAGAGGATTAGAACGACCTCTCAAATGAAGAAGGATTAAACTTTGCTAGGAAGAATCTCAGCTTGGAGATATCTCACAGGGGAAATTTAGAAATAATTGAAACTCCAAATGAAGAAAAAGTATTATTTCCATCACACAATTCTAGCAAACAAAGTGATAATTATGATCTAGAACAAACTCCATAGCGGATCGTAAGAGAACAAAAGAAACAACAAGCAGAAGAAGAAGAAGAATAAGAACATGCAGCTATTATTACTAAAGCACTGTAACTCTCTGATTCTACTAAACTCAGAGGAAAGATTTCGCCTCTTTATGATGAAGAAATAGTGAATACAAGTTCATCATAAAATGACTCAGCTAGCCTCATTAATAGTTCTTCTTTGCTTTTCTAGCAATAACCCTTTAAAGAATTTACCAAAAGTATCATCCAGAAACTTGCAATCCCCCACAAGCAAGTTGATTAGTTATTGAAAGACAGAGAGAATGCTATCGAAGGCAAGCATTAATCGTAAATTAATCTTATTGAAAAAATGCAATAAAAATAAAAAATATCTCCAAAATCCTTTGAAAGGAAACGCTTCTAACTTGAAAAATGGGCTATTAAAGAAAAGGAAGAGCTCAAAACAGTCAAGTCTTAAATTGAAAAAGGATGGGAGCAATTTGCATTAACAATCAAACGCACCAAAAGGGATTTGGAGTTTATTGAATAAGTAAAATTAGATTTGGAAAAAGTTGTTTTATTGAAATTTATTATTTTAGACAAAGAAAGTTGATACGAGCAAGTTGATTCAAAGCACTGAAGAAGATTAGTTGAGAAAGCTGCTTTCTATTAGGACTGAAACTGATAATTCTTTAGAGGATTTTGAGAAACGTTATCCTGAAACAGTGCGTTCAGTTGAATTAGCAGGTAAAATAAAAGTGATTGATGCATACTAGCCTTTAGAGTTGATCATAAACAGTCAAAATAATTAACTTAGCAACGAGTCCTAATCATATCCATAGGGTTCATCACATAGCAAGCATGGTCTTCCTTCTTCTCCTCCTCTTGCTCCTAATTCCCCGAAAGATGCAATGACAGATATTTTTGGACATAATTTTTCTTCATACAATCCGAGACACCTAACTCTTTCACAAGAAATTAATCTAAAAGTTGAGGATGGTTCTAAATAAGCTGATAAGGAAATGATTGTGAAAGTAACAGAAAATCTAGTAAGTAGTTAACCTTCAAGAGCTCAAAAGAAAAAGGATGAAATGGAAGAAACTAATAAACTCAAAAGTGATAAATAAAATGATGATGAATTGTCAAAATCATTTTCAAGCTCCAAAGGAGAAATCAATAGTAGTCAGGAATAAGACAGTAAATTGTTAAAAAACCATCTGACAGTCGATTAGCGAAGATCTAGAATGATAGCAGATATATCCTTGCCTATGAATGTCTAAACTCCAGACAAGACAGTAGAAGAATCTACTTTTAAAACACCTGATCCATCATTATTTGCTACTGCATAGCAAGACACTTCAGTAAGATATTATTTTCCATTATTTTTCTTGTTTTGAATAACAAATTCAAGAGCGTCAAATGGGGAGAGAGCAGCGACAGTTCTTAAGTCTTAGAACTTCTTGCAGAAACATCTCCAAGGGGATTAATAAATTCACTCGAAAGCTTTAAGGCAGACTTCAAAAAATAGCCAGACAATGAAGAAAAAGACAAATTATCTCCTTTTAGTCCTATTATGCCGATCTTTGGCAGAAAGGGAGTCAATTAACCTCATTCTCGGAAGACACTGGATTTCAATGGAAATCTTGTAGAAGAATCAAAAGATAAAGTTGAAAAGAACGAAGAGCTGAAACCATTCAATGATAGCAAAATAAAGGAGAAATAAGAAGATTCACCTTCTAAAAAAAGACTTGAAGACATAGAAAAGATTGAAGTAAAGTAAGTGATACCTAATAATCAAGAACTTCTGGAATAAAATCTTGCTTCTTAAAGTCTTAATAATGGGCCAGGGCTTGAATGTTCAACACTCAACTTTGTTAAGGATTATCTAGTCGCATTCTCTGAATTTGTGAAAGGTAAGATTAGTTCTAAATCAAACTGAATTTAAACTAATATGCGTTATGCTAGTTTCGAACAATAATGTAACCGATTTTATTCTTAGATAATTTTAGAGACGATTTCTTGGAGCGAGTTAATGTGCCTCTAGGAATGGACCCTTAAGAATTCCTTAAGACATTCACAATAACAGAGACTCTCGACAGCAGCGATGGGGAAATCACAGCTGCACCGATTTATCCCATAGTCAAGTTTATTCACATGCAAAGTGAAGTCATTTCAGAAGAACTGTTTGGACTTTTCAATGATATTTTCAATGTAATTCTAAAATTTCAATTATCTATCCTGCATTGGTTTGTTAATTATTTTTTTCTAAAGAGGGAAAGAGACTTAAATGGAATGACAGAGGATCTGTTCATAATGGAGAGTTATCACATGAAGCTTGTTTATGATTGCTTCAATGAGGCATTAGATTCTATGAGACCATTTGGATTAAGAGGCAAGCCATTGCCATGGAAAATCAATTCAAATAAACTGTCTTCAATCACGATTACTCCTGAGAATATTGAAAAAATATTAGGACTTGCAATTGCAAAAGTGTTAAAATGGGGATCATTCCTTTGTGGGTTCATTCCAGAAAGGATAGAATCACCAACGGGAGAAATAATCTAAATCGATAATGAATATCTTAACCAAATCAAGGAAGATCGCTTAGCATAGATGCTAGAAAATGATGTTATAGAAAATGAGGATAAGTGGCTTATCTATGAAGACGAAGAAACTGATGTTTAACTTGAAATATCAGATGAAGTATTCAATTTCCTTGTTGAAGAAACAGCTATGCTTCTTTACGAACTTGAGACAAATAAGGAATAAAATGAAAATGGAAGCAATTAAGATAAAGTAGCCGAAGAAGTAGAAGATTAACAATAAAAATATGAGGAAGATTCACTCAATGCTGAAGATATGATTGTAGAGAGTCTATTTAGCAATACAGTTTTGAAAGAGGGTAAAAAGGCAAATGTATGCATTAGACCTACAATGGATCTAGGATTGGCAGCAGCTGTTGAAGAAGAGGAAAAAAAGCTAAAAAGAGAGCTTTTTGTTAAAAATTTAAAATAAGGTTTTGCCTTAAAGCCATAGAGTAATAATCATGGGGCAGCAGCAATCAAAGATGCACTGAATTCTAGCTTTTGATAAATAAATTGAGTTGTGATATTTATTATCTACGTTCTATGTCAGTTATGAGTAAGGTAAAAAAATATTTCAAAGTGTAACAAACAGGATAAAGTATGTTAAGAAGGATTTTAAAATTTGTAACTAACTACTCAGAGAATCAAGTTTTTGTTCTTTTATCTTAAAATATTTTTATAAAAAGATTGTCTTAAACCCAACGCATTAAAATGTGAAATTCTACTAAGATTTAATTGCTCCCTTGGATCAAAGAGTCCAAAATTAGGGGGATCTAACAATCGAAAGATAAAAGTAGGAAATATTAACAACTTAATATTGATAAAACATAACCAAAAAGTACCGATTTTGTAGAAAAAATGTCCAAAGTAGAAAACAAAAGAAAACATCCTGAGAATGGGACAGGAGAGAAACCTCCTTAGAAAAAAATATTCACAGCCAAAAATGAAGGAGTGAAGAAACCTACTGAAGGCAAAAAAGATTTTAAGAAAGGAGATGGAAAGAAAGATTTCAAGAATGGAGATGGAAAGAAGGATTTTAAGAATGGAGATGGAAAGAAAGATTTCAAGAAAAGCACTGATAATAGCAGCACTGAAAAGAAATCTTATACAAAGTATTCTAAGGATGATCAAAAAGAAGGGAAGGATAAAAAGGCTTTCAAAAGCTCAGAAAAATTTGACAGAAAAGCTAAAAGAGTATTTGGAGCAGCAACAGGCAGTGATAAAGTTGAAGATAGCGAAGAAAATGGTATTTTATTCAAGTAAATCAATGCAAAGGTTAACAGAATTCAGAATCAAAAGACATCTGAAGAGGATAAGGCTAGATTGATTAATGAGATTGTCTCCAAACTTTCAGGAGTACTTAAGCTTATTGTCCACAAGCGTGATGGATCTCGTGCAGTGTAGGCCTGTATCAAGAATGGCAGCGAAGAACAACGCGAAAAGATATACTAAGTACTTTTAGATAGCAAAGAGCTCTTTGACATTTGCAAGAGCAAGTACGGTCACTATGTGATTCTCCGAATGATCAAGTGCATGAAGAATAAATCCACTAAAGATAGATTGTTTGAAGTTCTTCTAAAGAATGCTTTTTATCTTGTGACTCACGTAGAAGGAGCTAAGGTGCTTGATAAATTCGTTGTTGCTTTTGCTACCCCACACTAATTCAACCAACTTAAAAAACTATTCTCCACTCAGCTTGAAAATGCAGCAACTCTTAAGCAAGAAGAAACCATTGAGAATATCGCTGCCAAAATCATTGACAAAGGCAATCACAATGCACTTCTTTCTAAGTTTATTCTTTCCATTGCACTTCCAATCCTCATCCCGGCTGAACGTGAAAAGGTTAGATTTATTCATTATTTTTAATGTTTGTTAATCTTATCATTTTACGTTAGGTAATCGAGTACTTGAAAGAGAAAATCATGGACCTAATTGATTGCAAAGAAGGCATCAAACTTGCTTTAAATGTGATCAACTACTCCTCTGCCAAAGACAAAAAAGCTCTTGTTAAAGGCTTAAAAGATCATTTCGTTGAGATCATCAACACTTAATCTTCTCAGGCATTTGTTATCATCATCAAGCTCATATTCTCTTGGGATGATACTGTTTAGACTAACAAGTAGATTATCGCTGAAATTAGACCATAATTAGAAGAAATACTGCCAACAAAGAATGGAATTGCCCTATTTTCTGCTCTTTTCCAGCCTAAGCACAATGCCCTTATTTCCCTTGAGAATGAAGTCAAATACACTACAAGGTATGATAATTTTAAAACATAATGAACTTATTAATATTAATTTAACCACAGCAAGAAGAGTCAAGAATAGAAACTCAATGAAGTTGTTGATTCATTACTCGATGACCTAATCAGCGCTATCCCTAAAATTCCCTAAGAGCAACTCTATAAAGATTTCAGCACATCTCGTTTCATTTCTGGTGTCATCCGTTATATCTTCATCCGTAACGACTTTATTTATCATCATTTTTCAGTGCTAATGGTTTTATTTATTCTTAGACAAAAAAGAGCAGCATTTTAACTTCGCATTGGAAATCATTGACAAAATGATTGTCGATGCAAAAGAACACTTAGTAAATGATGAAAAGAAACAGAAGTTCAATGATGACTGCCTACTAAGCCACCATGATTCCCACAGAATAGCAAAGGGATTCATTCTGTTCGTCAAGGAAATTACTGATGAATCCGCTAAGAACATTGTTTTAGAGAAAATAAGCGAACTAACTTCGTTCTTGCTTGAAAACTTGTCAGTTGTATTCTCATCGAGAGCTATTTATCTTCTAGTTGCCCTCATTGAATCCGATATCTAGAAAAATAAGGTAATAATTAAACAACACAAGATACCTTTCTGGAATTAATATTGATTTAATTTCATGTAGGTCATCGAATAAGTGAAGAAGCAGCTTACTTTATTAAAGAAATAAGGCGAGGAAAACAAGGGAGCTACCTTATTGAAAACGTTGATAAATTGAACGAAAATGTTCTTTTTTGTTTGGAACCTTGAAATTTGATGATTAATTTTTGTAAAAATAGCATAAAATATCTTACATTTTTTATAATTTGTGAGCGTCTACAGCAAGACTGTTTGTTTAGCAATTTCAGAAGAATTAATTTACTGAAAAAAGGAAAGATTTTCTGATTCTATTCGAAAAAACTAGAGTAATTCTGGAAAACTTCTAGATTTTTAATTTTTCTACTCTAAAAAGCTAAATTATCAAATTGTCAAACTGATTTAAGGACACATCAAAATACATAGTTTTGTGTAAATAATTCTGATAAAAAAAGGGATTCATTCGTTCATCTCTTTGATTTCATTAGTTTCACTCGCTGCCTACTATTAGCCAAGATAAAAAGCAGACACATTTAATTAAATAATATTAATAAAATAGTAATTCATCAATAAACAGTACCTTCTTTTTCAAGTAAACAAATTTCAGATTGTTGATTCAAAAGAAGATAAATTCAAGAGAATTCTTAATCGAATGAATACCATCGAACTGCAAGATGAGAGACATCGACAAATTCGGGCTATGATCAAATCAATTTAGAAGAACTACACTGACAATCGGAGCAAAAAAGAGGAGTTTCATGTAGAGTAAGAAGCAAAGAAGGATTCTTAAGTTCGAATTCAAGGGAAAGGATGTAAAATGGAATCAATAACCATGGTTGAAGAAGAAAAAATGAATTTAGAGAGAATAAAAACAAATTATGAGAGATTTTCATATCAAAAAGAACTATTTTGGTATGAAAAGGATGGAACCGTATATTCGAGAAGGAGACGAAGCAACACAAGCAGAGGTAGAAAGGAGACAAGAATTGGAAGAAGAAAGTGAATCTGAAAAAAATTTGAAAAAAGATGATCTCATCGCGATCTTGAAGATTATCAAGATTCTTGGGCATCGCCTCGAAGAAATTCATTTACCTCTCAAAAAGATCAGTCTAAAATCATGCTCGTATTTATGACAAATTTCTTCCTAACATTAATACCTTTGACATGTCTTATTTGCATTCTTCTATTTATTTTGCCTGAATATTATTTAGATTGCCGCTTTCTGGAGAATCGATCGAGCAAATTGTTGAGTTTATCAAATCTTTTCCTACTATCGAATCCTTCGTTCTGCGATTCTTTTGGTAAACTCAGCAAATAAAACAAACCTTCTTATCATCTTTTGTTTTCTCAGGTGTGGCATTAAGATGCCTCCAAAGTTCATTTTTTGTCTCTAGAATGTATCTACACAGCTAATCGAACTCTACCTTCACTTTGGACTGTCTCTTATTCATTTAATAACCAAAATGTAATATTATTGGAAAATAAAACAATTGTTTTTTGCAATTTTAGCATCCCCGAGCATGCTGAATAATGCATCAGCAATCTCGCACACACTATCGACACTTGTAGAAATCTAGAAAGCCTTCATCTAGATGGCATGCAATGTGAAGGCATCACTAATTCCTGCCTCTATAAGATGGGAAAAATGGCACAGAGATTAGAGAAACTCCGAACATTCGTGATTAAACTCCGATAGTAACTATTTCTATTGTTTTTCTCAAAACTCTAAAACTATTAGTTATTCAGGAGCTAATACATTGACGAGAAAGGAATCACAGATTTTGGAATTGGTTTATCTAAAGTGAATAACATCACTCATCTAGAGATGTCTTTTTATTAGTAAAGTCTATTGATATTTATATAAATTATGTGAGCTTATTCTTTGATAATTTTGAACAGCTTTATGAACGCATTTACAAGAAATAGCATGCATGCTTTAGGGAGTGCTATTAGCAATGCTCATGGATTAGAAACCTTAACCTTGGATTTCTCTTGGTGCTCAGATATAGTCGATGAAGCTGCCCAAGTCATAATTAATTCTATTAATCACGTTCAATTCTTAAAGACTCTCACTCTGAACTTCTCAGGGTAAGTATCATTGCTTTTAAAGTAATTTATCTTCTGACTAAAGAACTTTTGGGAAATATTAGTTCCTCAAGGATTACAGACATGACTCTTGAATGCATTGGATAGATGCTAGTCTAGAAGGAATACATTTCGAAGTTAACTCTTGAATTTGGAAAGTTAAGAATTGTTTCATTTTTTGGTGATGTTCTTGTCATAACTGGGGGATTTATTAATACTACAGTTGTGAAACGTTCACTGATCAAGGAATATAAGCATTGAGTAGAAGCTTTATAAAATGCATTAACATCGAAGAACTCACTTTAGATATTCAATCGTAAGATTCATACTTTATAGGATCATTTCTAGATAATTCAGCTAGTCATATCTACCTGCTATTCCAATATTTATTATTTTTTAATTGTCTACAGATGTTACAGCATAACAGATGTCGGAATTGAATCTATCTGCTAATCCATTATTAGTCTAGTCAAGTTAAGAGATCTGTATTTCTCCACTCACGAGTAATATTATCATAGACAATCTCACTAATTGTAATTATTAATAAAATTTGTTAGATTTCTTTCAGCACAAACTCAAGACTTAGTAAATAATATGATGACCGCCATTTAAAAATTAGAAATGGAAAAGAAAAACATAATGCTTTCTCTCTTTATGATGAGCAAATATGCCCATCTTCTTAAGAGAAAAGATCTTTTAAATGACATTGCTTTCTGAATATAATAATGTCTTTTTGTATATTGTTTTAACTTAAATTAATAACTTTATAATTCATCAATTCAGCCAAATTTGATTAGACATTAACATAGAATACATAATTGAACTGCCTTCAACAATTTTTTAGTAATTTTACTCAATCAAGATATTAGGTTTTCCTCCAAAAACAATAACTACTTCATTTTAGATGGATTAATGAGTTCTGTATTTTTAAGGGAGTGCCTTTATTCTTTTTTCTTCTTTGGAGCACATTTATTGATAATTATTTCATTATT
>Ga0302271_10000498_pt1 | contig 38620 bp, 22 predicted proteins | sample III_Bog_N1_1_FD_198767 | JGI IMG/M metagenome (GOLD analysis project Ga0302271, IMG submission 198767) | Peat permafrost microbial communities from Stordalen Mire near Abisko, Sweden - III_Bog_N1_1 | ecosystem: Environmental > Terrestrial > Soil > Wetlands > Peat | place: Sweden: Abisko... | reverse complement strand
GATGCAAGTGAATAAGAAGAGGAATTGAATCCTATTGCGTAGAAATTTAAGAATAGCTCAAATGAAACACAACCTGCAGGAGCAACAACAACGTCCTAATCAGAAAACAAATAAGAATTGTCTTAGGGAACAGAGTAGAACAATCAGGTAAATAACTAGCAAATTGAAATTAGCACAGATAAGTGTCGCTTAGTGAAATGTAAAATCAGAGGACTCGGTCCACAGAACAAAAAATACATGCGTGTCAAACCGTCCGGATCGAAAGCGTAAGATTATCAGAATACAATTATTGTATTCCCTTGCGATTTACTTAAATAAACATATTCTTAATTATTTTGAGCATAATCCCGAAATATTACTATTTTACAAGAGGTATCTTTGGACTGAACACTATCCCAGAGAATGCTCAAGAGATCGTCATTACAGAAGGGGAATACGATGCAATGGCTGTGTTTCAAGCAACTGGTCTACCAGCGATATCTCTCCCTAATGGTGCTTCCAATCTGCCAGTTGAAATAATCAAATGTCTTGAGCGATTCAAGAAGATTTATCTTTGGTTGGATAACGATGAAGTTGGAACTAATAGCAGGAATAAATTAGCTGAGAAATTAGGATCATATAGGACATATATCGTGCAGACTGCAGGTGAGAAAGATGCTAATGATATTCTCAGAAAAGATCCTGCGAAAATAATGGAATATATCTAGAAAGCACAAACCCTGCATGATTAATCGATTCTTAGTTTTGGAAATCTCAAAGACTCCATTAAGAATAGACTACTTAGATACGACGAGAATCAAGGTGTTAAATCACGTCGATTTGAGTTTTTTAATAATTCAATCTCTGGTCTTCGTACTGGAGAATTAACAGTTTTAACAGGACCTACAGGGTCTGGTAAAACAACATTTCTTTCGTAACTTTCACTGGATTTCTGCTAACAAGTAAGAAATTATTAGAGGAATTACTAAGAAAACACAAATAAAATGATTAATAATTATTATTTTTATTCTTTTTAGCGTGTTCCAACACTTTGGGGATCATTTGAAATCAAGAATGAAGTCCTTGCTTCGAATATGATGATGCAAATGAGTGGGCTAGATTTTACTAAAGAAATGACTGCTTTTCCTTATTGGTCAGATCGATTTGAGGAGTTACCTTTGTATTTCATGAGTTTCTTTGGGTCTACAAGCCTTGATAAAGTTCTGTAGACTATTGAATATGCTATTTACATGTATGATATTCAACACGTTGTGATCGATAACCTTTAGTTTCTCCTTGGAACTCAAGCTAGAGGATTCGATAAGTTTGATTTGCAAGATAAAGCTATTGAAGCATTTCGTTAGCTCACAACGAGAAAGAACATTCACATGACATTGGTAGTCCATCCTAAGAAAGTTGAAGATGGAGAAGATCTCAATATTTCTTCAGTGTTTGGTTCAGCAAAAGCTACTCAAGAAGCTGATAATGTAGTGATTCTGCAGAATCGAGAACGATTTAGAGTCATAGAAGTTAAAAAGAATAGATTTAATGGTGATCTCTGTCGACATGGAGTTATCTTTGATAAATCAAACAAAAATTTTTATGAAATATCTTTCAATGAGGCAGGGTAAGTGTCGTCAGGGAAGAAAGCTGCTGTTGATATTATCAAAGAGAAAAGATAGAGTTATCAAGATAAAATTGAAGCAGAACATAGTGGAGAGTAATAAAGATAAAATGTTGAGGAAGTTGGGAATCTCGCCAAAAAAGGAAATAAAGATGGAGATGATGGAGATAATAATGATGGAGGAAATGATAACAATAACAACAACAATGGAGGAGATGGTAATTCAGGTGGAAATACTAATACTAACAATAGTAGTAATTCAACAAATAGCAGTAATAACTTTAGTTAAATTTCAAAAAATAAATAGGCTTTAAACGAAAGTAAAAACGAATTAATTAAGAAACCAAATGGAGTTGATGCTTCTATTAATTTACAAAACACTGAAACTTCAAAAGAAACATAGAACAACTTGAAGAAAGAATAAGATAAATCAGACTAAGAGGAGCTGCTTTCAATGGAAGAAGTAGATGCTAAGATTCGATAAGCTGCTGCTGAGAAAAAAGCAACGGATTCGTTGACTACTGGGAAATTCGTCTATGAAGAAGAAATCTCCTTAAATGATGCATTAATGATGGAAATCATCCAAAAAGAGGTTAACTCACCTCAACAATAAGTTAACAACTCCCATCCTCTGAGTCAATCTCATTTCGAGATGGAAAATAATGATAATAATAATAATAGCAATTAATTTGGAATCTTCTCTTCTTCACAGATTCTTGATACGCAAAAGAAATAATTATTTAAACCAGAAACATACGATTCAGATCCATTGGAACCAATTGACTTTAGTTCCCAAGAGCCAATGGGTTTTGATATGTACTAGAAGATCAAATAAGTACCCATTACGCAAAGTTTCTTCAAGACTCAAACACCAATTCCTGAATAATACATTGACAGTTTACTTGGAAGAGCTTAAACAGATGAGGATGTTGGGATGAAGATTCTTGCCCATTAAGTGAAGGGTAAGAAATCTTTCGGGAAAGGACAGATATCAGATAATGAAATGGCTAAGAAATTTTCAAGAAAAAATAATTGAAAAATTAAATAATTTAAATCGCGATGATTTAGGATATTAAAAGTAAAAATGCTAACAAATTTATATCTTTTTTAGTTTTATGTTGTTAACTTTCTTACGTGTTTTATTAAATGTATCTTCTTCTACTTATGTTTTTTGCTGAAGAACTTATCAAGGGGAAGAGAGGAAAGGAGCATTATTAATTAATAATTTCTCAATACTAGAAGTATTAAAACAAACGAATGTTGATACAAATAAATGAAATTACTAATTTATAAAATTTGTTAAAGAGAATACTTGTTTAAAAGTGTCCTTGAAAATGACTAAAATGTGCTATGGAATTAGCTGATGGTAACTATCATGGCTATGAAGTAGTTTATCAAGTTTATTGCTCGTGTTGACTTTATCTGAGTGATTTTTCTTCTAATATGCTGTGGTTTACGTCTTTGAGCTTTTTTACTTTTGTGAATGTCAACCAGACCAGAAGCACAAAATACAACACCATCAGCAAGAAAGTCAAATAAGTTAAAGGGCTAGAATAATCTACAGAATCAGGCAAGCAAGCGTAATAATTCGCACCAACAATCGCAGATGAAAGAATCACTAGAGTGTAAAGCTCAATTTTACCAATTACAAACTCACCCAAAAGATCTCTCCTCATTGACAGTTTAAGCAGTGGAATAACTGCGAATGGAAGTTATATCGCCTAAAGAATATTTAGCTAATTGCTGAAGAAGGCACTGTTCCCGAAAAACGCAATAACAATGCTTGGAGCAATCGCTATGATCCTTGTCATGAACGCTCTTTTGAATTTACTCACTCGCACTTTAATAAATCCAGACATGACGAACTATCCAGCAAGTGTGCCTGTGAGTGTAGACGATTATCCGGCGGCTAGTAGTCCAATGCCCCAAATATATTTGGCTGCCGCTCCAAAATTATCTTCTAAGACAGTTGCAGCCGAACTGAGATCAAGATCAAAATCAGTGTTATACCAATTCGCGAAGGTCCCAATTACAGCCAGACTAATAAAGAACGAAATAAGGAGCGATATCCCAGTTTCAATTTTAAAGTAGAAGATAGATTTACTGAGCAATTATCGATCTTATCTTCCTATTTTTTTTTCGTGAATCAAAGAAGAATGCAGATATAAGTTATGTGGCATGAGTACAGCTCCAATTAGCCCAACCATTGCGTTGAATGCTTGAGGCGGCACGTAAGGTACAACAATGCCTTCAAGGAGTTCTCCAATATTTGGCTCGATCATCCCAAGTTCAATGAAAAAGCAAACTGCCATTGTCCCAATCAAAACAGCGAAAATTATCTCCAGGACTTTAGTGCCATAATATTTCACGAGAAGGATGAGAATCGTGGTGAAAATTGTGCAGAGAACACCAATCCATAGATCTAATCCAAAGATAATCTACAGAGCGATAGCAGTTCCAAGTACTTCTTGGATATCACTGCCTATGATAGCAATTTCTGCCATAATCCAAAGCATCAGCGACATTGAACGAGGATAATGCTATCGACATAGTTTGGCCATATCCTTTCCAGTCACTAAACCTAGCATCATAGCTCGATTCTGAAAAAAGAACCCAAGAGCAGTGGAAAGAAACAGTATCCAAAGAAGATGGTATTTGCCATAATATCCAGCATCAATATTACCACTCAGATTACCAGGATCAAGATAAGCTATGGAGACAAGTAAACCAGGTCCAAAATATTTCATGAGTTCCTTAAAAGAAAATCTATTTTTGTATACTTCACTGCTCATTGCACTGTATGCATTTTCTTCATCGTTCCCAGAAGCAGATTGGTCTTGCATTTTTATATTTTTTAGAAGACAATTGAATTGTGTTTTGTGTATCAAATGTAGTGTTATTAGAATTGTTTTTTGCAAATTAAAAATAAAGTTAAATCTTCAATGAAATATATCGCTTTTTCAAATATAAGGAGATCCTTGATGTTTATTACTACGAATGGGGAGATACCCTTGAGGCGTATTGTTTATCAATCTAAAATTTCTGCTGAAATCCCAATCACTTACTTTCAATCCCCAGAAAATAACATTGAATCAATATGATTATCCATGCATCTTGTAACAATTCAGATTTCATCGTATTTTCGATAATTCGATAATGTTCTAGATTTCTTTGGGAAGAAAAAATAAAGGGAGAAAATAAAGTTGCTCAGAGTTGGGTAAAAGGAATAAACCTTTTTATTATGCAATTCATAATCTTAAGGGATTAATGCAAAGTCTGCTAAGTAGATGACTGCAAAAATATTTTTTTACTTTACCATTTTATTTGTTTTAAAGAAAATCAAGCAATATTGCATTTTAAAAAGTAAAATACATTCAAATAAAAGATCAGAATCAAGATCAAATAATGCGAAAAAGGAGAAGAAGAATTTAATATAAAAAAATGATTAATAAGAACTGAAAATTGGAAAAAAACTTTTTGAAGATAACATTTCAAAAAATGTTTAGTCAACTAAGAGAAAAGTTAAATTATTAGATTTCCAGAAAATCAGACAACCAATTGAAAAATGTCTAAAGAAAATAAGAAAAAAATAATATATTTTTTATCAATTCTGAGTTTCAGAATTAGCTACACAATATGGAACACATAAGAACCCCTTGATTTATTTTTTAAAGGTGGGAACTGCAGAAAAAAGGTTGTGTCATAAAGGGTAATACTACTTATATTACTTTTATTATTAATTTAATTTTAGAGAAGTGAGTTAAACACTTTGAAAATCCTTGTTTAATTTTCTCAATACTATTGCCAATTCGGCACAATGTAATATTATATCAGTCTTTTTGCTTTGATAACTAATTATTTTAATATTCTATTACCATTCTCACTAATATTATTTTCGCTGAGATTTAGATTTAAAGAAGTGAGAGTAACACACTTTGCAATTCCTTCTCCTAAAAACTTTGCTCCATTTTCACCAATACTGTAACATCTGAGATCTAGATTTAGAGAAATGAGAGTAACACACTTTGAAATTTCTTCTCCTAAATACTTTGTACCATTGTCACCAATATTGGTATCCTTGAGATTTAGATTTAAAGAATTGAGAGTAGCACACTTAGCAATTCCTTCTCCTAAATACTTTGCGCCATTCTCACCAATTCTATTATTCCGGAGATGTAGATTTAGAGAAGTGAGAGTAACGCACTTTGCTATACTTTTTCCTAAATACTTTGCGCCATTGTCACCAATACTAGTATCCCAGAGATTTAAATTTAAAGAAGTTAGAGTAACACATTTTGTAATTCCTTCTCTTAAATACTTTGCACCATTCTCACCATTTCTATTATTTCGGAGATGTAGATTTAGAGAAGTGAGAGTAACGCACTTTGCAATTCTTTCTCCTAAATTATTTGCACCATTTTCACCAATATCATTTTCCCAGAGATTTAAAATTAAAGAAGTGAGAGTAACACACTTTGTTATTATTTCTCCTAAATACTTTGCACCATTGTCACCAATATTATTACAGCTGAGATTTAGATTTAAAGAAGTGAGAGTAACACACTTTGCTATTCCTTCTCCTAAATACATTGCACCATTCTCACCAATACTATTACCGCCTAGATTTAGATTTAAAGAAGCGAGAGTAACGCACTTTGCAATTCTTTCTCATAACTACTTTGCGCCATTGTCACCAATACTATTACCGCCTAGATCTAGAATTAAAGAAGTGAGAGTAACACACTTTGCAATTTCTTCTCCTAACTACTTTGCACCATCATCACCAATACTATTACTTCTGAGATATAGATTTAGAGAAGTGAGAGTAACACACTTTGCTATTCCTTCTCCTAAATACTTTGCACCATTGTCACCAATATTATTATAGTAGAGGTTTAGATTTAAAGAAGTGAGAGTAACACACTTTGCAATTCCTTCTCCTAACTACTTTGCACCATTCTCACCAATACTATTACCGATGAGATTTAGAGTTAAAGAAGTGAGAGTAACACACTTTGCAATTCCTTCTCCTAGCTACTTTGCATCATTATCATAAATTTTATTCCAAGTGTTATTTAAATGAATAGAATCTATTAATTGATTAGATGTTTGTTATAGTTTCTTCATCAGTTTTTATAGATTCTATGCGCTTATTGAAATCCTTTCAACAATAGATTCTTAGAATTTTGGTGTTTCCATTTGAATTTTATGAAACATTCGATCTCAAATGGTATTCTTGTTAGATATTATTTTTAATTCTTTCCTTTTTTAATAATTTTTTCCCAATTCTCAATTATATATTTGAAATAGATAATCTTTTACTGTGTTTCTTTTAAACATCCCCACTACTTGTGAAATTAAAAAAGATTAACTTAATTATTAGCGTGTTGCCTACCAACTAAAATTAATTGGTGAATTTTCAGTTAAAATACTAGTATATTTTTAAAATGGATGTTTTTATTTTTTCAAATAGATTTCAAGGAAAAATAACAAAATTTTTGAGATGGAATGTCTCATAAAAACCTTCCAGAATTTTAATTACAATATATCTTAATTGTTTAATAAATATATTCGTGATAATCAAGTTACAAGTAGTTAAATGAATGCCTGAATCAAAACTTAAGTAATTAAAAAATTAATAATAATTCACACTCACATCAAACAAGCTTATTTTATAATTAATAAATAGCAAAGGGTTTTTTTGGCAACTTTCTCAAACAATTTACACTAGTTTATTTTACGAAAAAATGCATCTCATTTATTTCCCTTCTGAATCAATGCAAGTAGCCACCCCATCTACCATGTCATGCAAGAAGCTACCGATTATTTTGTTTCCGTTGGATAAGACCATAAATCCTTTTCCTTGCTTTTAATCATCTTGAAACCCTCCTTCATAACTAATCCAGTGCTCACCTATTTCGTTGAAATCTGAGAAATTAAACTTCTCTCCTTCAGCAAGCTCTTCAGGAGTATCATTATACACTGCTCCTTAACCAGTGAATCTATCTTATTTCCATTCTCCTTCATATGCTAATTTACTTGAAGGATAATATAGTCTCCCGAATCCTTCCATAAATCCTTCAGACCATTGTCCTTCATAAAATCCCCCATCAGCATAGTTGAATCTACCTTTTCCATGCCTCTTATCGTTGAATTTTTCTCCCTTGTAGACTGATCCATCCTCGTAAGTTTCTTCGATATCTAATGGGAAAAGATAAACAAAGGATATTGCAGATTTGGAAGAAGGTAACTGAAGAAATAATTAATAAAACAAACAATTCTGCTGCTTTTGAAGATAATTTACATTTATAAATGCTTGAAGCTGAACCGTTATTGAGGAGATTAGCTGGCAGTGAAGAATAATTCAAAGAAAAAGCAGAAGTGTTTGAAGGAGGCATCTCTTAAAAAGCTAGAGTCTTTTGGAATGAAGCTTATTGATCTTAAGGGAATGGAAGGAGAGCTGATTAATCTGGTCCTTTGATAATTTCACTGAGATCTTCTAATTTACCTAATTAACTTTATTATCTGTTGATTCTGCCAATATCGTCTAATTTATTTGTTTCAGAATTGTTGTTGTTTCCACTGGTATCTTCCTCAAGTTAATCTACAGCAGATACTCCCTTAGCAGCACTTAATTCAACATTTAAAATATGATTGTTGTTGTCTTTGTTGACTGAAGCAGCTGAGTATTTCTCTTCTTCCTCTTCTAAATTCCCATGAGTTCTTTCAGTTAGCTGCATTTAATTGTTATTATTCTTAACAATTTTTTCATCGTTTTCAATTTCTTTTTCAATAAAACTTTCTAATAATGTTTTCTCCTGCTTGTCAATCTAGTTCTGTGATTAGAATTACTACTATCCCTATCCTTATGTAAGTTCATTTCCTTAGCCTTTCTCAATCAAATTGTTTCTGTCTTTATTGATGCTCATCAATGTGGAATAGAAGCTTTAGAATTAGCTTGAGAGTTTTGCATTTCCTCTTGGCAGATCTTGCAAAGGACCTTTCTGATTTTGAGTCTCTGATTGTTTAGTTTTTTCAGAAATTGATTGACCAATATTATTAGATTATTATTACTTTTCAGAAATGTAATTTTTCCCATAAAGCATTTATGATTACTATGACAAGAATTAGGTTGTTTTCTAAGTAATTATTATAGCTGGTGCCTTCGATTCCTTCCCTTGCTGTTACCCTAAATTATTAGCCATGTTTTGTTTGTTTTCAATAGCACTATTGATACTTTTTTATCTCAGTTTATTTGCACTATTTCCGTGTTCTCCGAGTGCAGCAATTCCTAAAGTGAAGGCGTCAAGCCGTTTTGCATGAGTTTTTTGAGAGCTAGGTAAGGTTTTGTCCTAAAAATAATCACTAGCAGGTACTTTATTTTCTTAATTCGACACAAATGACTCATTGCTCTAAAGAGATCTTTTATTCATCCCTTAATATGATTGAGACAACTACAGTCTATGTTAATACTGCTATTATTATTGTCCTTGGGATGATTCTTCTTTTTTCTAAGAAATTCTTTATTCTGATTTTCTCGATAGTAATCTTGGAGCAGATTCTGTGCTTTCCTTTAATTATGAATATCTTTCAATAAAGCCTCCTCCTCCATTTTAGGGTTGCCCACTCTTTGTCTTAAAAGCTGTAGATACGGTTTCTTTTGGAGCTGTCAGCAAAAATCAATATTCAAAAAACAAGATTAAGAATATTTTTAGTTTTGTTTTTGTAAGATAAAATTGTTACTATCTGAACTAATGAAGAAAGACATTTAGTCGTTCGATCCACTTGTATCTTAAAGCGTGATCTTTCTATCTAGTTAATTGATTTATCTTGTTCCTCTATTCGTTGTGGTAGATGATACTTCACCTTATAAAATGCTGCTTGAAGAGTGTCGAATCTCGTTTCTCGAGCGGTCTGGAAGTGACTGAAGCTTGCTAAACGATATCGATTACTAGGGGAAGTGGCTTGCATTCAGAGGTCTATTCATAGAAGAATTTAAATTCAGAATGTTTTCGAGCTCAACGAAAGTTGGACGTGAGCGCTCATCGAATGTGGTCATGTTTTTAATGAGCAATGCAATCTCTTCTCCGTAGTTTTCTTAGATAGAATCGAGATTCGCTTGAAAGATCTTCAAATCGATTGTGCATTAAACATAATCAAAGCATTCATCTTATTCATTCAACAAACAGGCCTCCATCAAGATGAATCCTGTTGTGTTCAAAAAAAAAGAATTTGATTTATTTGTATTTTGCAGCAAAGAAAAAAATAGATTTTTCTAAATATAAATCTTGTATTTATTAATTATTTTCTTCTACTAATACATTTACAGCTTTTTACCTAACGCAAATACTTCCGCTTTGTGCAGTGACTTTTACGATAAAGAGGGCAACTATTGAAGCTTATAATATCCTAGTAAATTAGGTGCTAGATAAGTTCCTCGTGGAACTTTCACGGAAGAGAGAGCCTACAACAGCAAAGGAGGATGTGCCTCGCAAAGTGGATCCACGAGTTTAACTTCAAGTGAATTTGTAAGGAGAATGTTTCCTGATCGCAGGTCTCCAAAGAGCATACCATCTCTCTACAGTCTAGCAAGCGCTGATATACACTGGTAAGTTAGCTGTGTGAGTTCTGAGGCATCAAAAGGAAGCGAAAGAAGTTTTCTCTGACGGATCTCAACTGCTAAATCTTTTTTGACGTACTCCATCACCCAGATTAAGCGCGAAACAGTTGAGCAAAAGGTATCCTCCGTGCACACAAAGTATTCTAATATTTCAACCAGATTCGGATGAGCTTTCTCTTTTCTTTGCCTAAGCTAATCTAATGTTCTTTTCAATTACTCTAAACTCTAGAATCTCTTTTCCTTCATCACAATGAAGCACCGTTTGTCCTTCGATTCCATGAGTTCCCCTTCACCATAATGTGAATCTACAAGACTCTCAATCCTCCTGTATTAGCAAAGATACTGTTCAATATTTTATTCCTTACTAAGACCCTTTCCCATGGAGAAAATATCTTATCTTCGTATTATTGTTTTGTTTCTTAAATATTACCACTTTGAATAATTAGTTTGACACTCTCTTTATTTCTTTATTGAGGGGAATTTACTTGATATCAACAGAAATAATAACTTTGTGCTTTGGTAATATCAATTTTCAAATTGAAGAGGGAGCTTTTAAGTTCCCTTCTCCTCGCTTTGAATATCCCTTGAAAAAGAGTGATTATCTCATTATTTTTTAGTTCTTCTCTTTGTAGATTTAAATGTTCTATTGGGGGAATAATATTCGATAACAAATGATAAAGCTTATCGCTCATTTAAATAAAATGTTTAAATTTTCAATTGAGGGTTCTGTTAATAGCTTAGTTATTTATTAGTAAATAAAAGTAGAGTTCATTAATAAAAATGGCTTTAAGTTTGATCCTAAAATAGCACTTTTTCTTATATTATTGATTGCAAAGTAATTAAATGACATCTTTTAGTTCTCATATTGCCTTTCTGGATAATAATAATCGCATTTATTCTTAATTTGTTTGAAAGCCTTCCTTATATGAAATTAACTTGACTGTCTTCCACTTGCATAACAAAAATATTATCTCAAAAAAGACAACCCTCAATCATGGACTGCTTAACTTTCTTAAAAAAGGAAAGAAGATGGAATGTTTTGGGGTAATTTGAATTAATTTTTCTTTTTATGGGGTGGAAACAAACATACAAAACTTAAAAACCAATAGAGAGAAATTAACAAAAAAAGATTTTATAATTTCAGTATTCCAAAGAACAAAAAGAGAATGATCGCGAACACTCTAAAACGCTTCTAAAAACTCCACCACCTCCACTAGTTAGCTAGAACTTCTGCAGTCGCTAGACTACCTGTTCTCGCTAGACTCACTACTTAGCCTAATAAATCGTTTAGCTCTTCCGTCGAAGGAAATGATTCTCATGAAGATTTCCAATCAAAGAAAAAAGCAACAGGGATTGATGCAGATAACATCTCCGATGAGCAAGCACTTGAATTAATCAAATAAGTAAACTAACTCTTCATCGGTTAAATTGATAGTTCTTATAATTTTTTTCTTTGTTTTGTTGAAAAAACAGTGGGTAACTGGCAACAAAATCTGTCTCTTCATGAAGGGAGATCCAAAAGAGCCTCGCTGTGGATTTTCTAATTTCCTTGTGCAGACCCTCAAGTTCTACAGTAATTATTTGCAAGAAATAAGCATAAAATGTTCCTAAATGAAGAACTTTTTGAAAAATAAAGCATAATGAAATCTCATTTTCTTTTTGAATTGCATAGAAATCAAGGATTACAAGAGCGTCGACGTCTTGAAATATGAAGTTATTAGAAAACAAGTGAAGGTGTACTCAAACTGGCCAACATTCCCTTAACTTTTCATCGATGGTAAACTCATCGGTGGAAGTGATATTGTCTCTGAAATGCATAAAGATGGAAGTCTCAAGGAACTCTTCCTCAAAGCTAAAATCATTGAATGATGCTAAAATAAATGATCAGAGTTTAAGAGAAAATCAAGATATAATACAACGATGTGTTTTGTGTGGCTTAAAAATAAAAATATTGTGTTTTTGAGACTTTGCTTTGGGATATTCTTGGTTTTTTTAGATTTTAAGCAAAAATTGGGTTACCTTTGTTGTCTTGCAAAAAGTTAATAGTTAACTGCAAGCTCAAAATTCAATTAATTAGAAAAAAAAACTAATATTTCACTGAAATTTACATTTACACAGAATTTTGAATGAATGAAATCGAAAAGGAGCCATTGAGTTTGCAGGAAAGTGCTAGACTTAAGGTGTTGCTTGAAAAAAGAGACAAAAGTGATGGTTAGTGGAAAGAGGTGAGCTCCTTATGCAAAGTAAGTAAGATTATTTTGAGTAGAATGTTTCTGAAACATTGACTAATTTCATTTTTGTTAAATTCTTTTTTTAGAAGATATCATTGTTTGATCATTTGGCTGGAAGTGCATATTACGATAAAGCAATTCGAGAACTTCGGACATCAACAATCAAAGCAGGTTAGCCACTGTTTTAAGAAGTAACTTTCTTCCTATTTTTGCTTGCATTGATTTAGCAGAAATGTTTCTATTTTTGTTAATTTTTGAGAAAGGAGAGAGATAGGAAGGAGATAATCATCGTATTGCTAGGATATATTGATGTTGTATTGGTTGTAGATGATGGATAAGAAGATTAATAGGAAATTATTGTTAATACCTTTTCTAGAGCTGAGTACTTTTGGTGGGATGAGCAATTGTGCCAAGATCACAGAGGAAATATTGTTTTTAAGTGCTTCTAAGATGCGGAAATAGCAGTTATTTCAAAGGCATTCTTCGATAGTATCTCAGAAGTAGCACTTATCGATTGCTTTTATTAATATTCTGAGGTTACTAGATTTTTATTTTTGATATTTTCATGTTTAGAAAGCAATCTGTAGTGCTAGCGATAGCCTTTGTGAATAAATCATGAGCACTAGAGAATTTTCAAGTGTGGGATGTGATGTTGTTAAGTAGCTAGTGGATTCAAGTACTCTACTTGAGTATGAGGAATCAAGTGTGATTTGGAAAGAAGGAGAGGTTCCTAGCAATGTTTTGATGCTTTTGAAAGGGTCAGCTGAGAAAACTATCAAAATTGAAGGAGATCCAAAGCCATTTTTGTTAAACACACTTAAAAACTGCTAATTTGTAGGAGCATCTGAAATATTATCAAGCATTCCTCTTAGTTTCACTCTCACAACAACACAGTACTCAACATTCCTATCTTTCCCTCCATCTTAGTTCTTAACGTTACCATATAGGATCAAGCAGAGTATTAATTTGTCTTTTGAAATATTTTGAGATGATTACATTTTGACAGATTTCTCATTTTTTATTGTTATTCTAGTTTTTCGAGTAAAACCCCTAACACAACAAGAAAAGAACCAGTAACTCATCGAAATCAAATCAGACATTTCCTCTGAGAAATACTGGAAACAACAAATCAACAGGACAGTTCATGAAATCAGTAAAGAAACTGCTTTATCTAAGAAATAATTCCATGACTTACTCCGCTCCCCTGTTTCGATTTATCCTTGCGAAAGTCCTACAAAAAATACTTGAACAAAGATAAGCTGTTTCCTTTGAATATTTTATATTTAACTACTTGTTTGCGTGATAATAAGATCATAAGCTTGTTGTTGTTATGGAAAAGAATAATAAAGAAATTTGTAAAATTGAATTTGATTGATAAAGGGTATCATTTAAAGCAGTTAAAAAAATCTAAATATTTAGGTAAATTTCTCTTGAGAGCAAACTATGCAATCAATAAGAAGCTGGAAATAATAATGAAATATGTGAATCACTAAAAAATATTCTTAAGTGCTTTTTTGAGATCATTTGAGAAAAATAACTAAAATTGATTATGAATTGATTATCATTGAACTTGTACTCATTATTTTTTCAGTGGAAATTAACTCGAAAAAATAATTATAGAAACAATTTAATATGATTGATTTAGCTATTATTCTGGATAAAGCAAATCAACATGTAATTGAGGGAGGATATCTTGAAAGAGAGAGAGTTTAAGTAGGATTCAGAAAATAAATGGAAGAAACACTTTTTACTAAAATTTTAAGAAGTGATAAAAATAATAAGCTTACATGTTTGTCTACAAGGCATATTGGTATTTTAGTAATCTGCATTCTAATGGAAAATCCGACTAAGCTCTCGATTTGGGAAATAGCTGATAATTTGTTTAAGTGGTTTCATTAATAGCTTAGATTAAATTAGAAAAAAATTGATTTTCTGTGGAGCAAGTTATTTTTTAATAGCAAAAAATCTAAAGACAAATCAGATACCTCAAGTGTTGAGCCATTCTTAGGGAAACACTTATCCATCTCTAGCTAAACCAGTGAAGATTGCATTGAAATGGGAGGATGTGCTAGCATGAATACCAATCAGACAAAGTCTGATGTGCAGGTTCGAAAAGTTAAATTGACTTTGATTCGAGTCAAATAAAGAGAAGAAACCAAGCGAGCTGCAATCGCTAAATAATAGGTTTATTTTGGTGAAGATCTCAGCACAAATATTGTCTTGGAATAATATTCCAAATAAGGGTACTTATTAGCAGCTGGAGGACTACGAACTGTTTCTAGTTTCTTAGTAGTTACCAGTTAAGAATAAAAAGCTGCAAAGATATTCCAACCGATGCTGAAAAACATGGTACTCGATCATTAAGAATCTTTTCCTAAATGGCTTACAGATGATGAGCAGTTCCGCAATGACCAAATGCAGGAATTTCTTTAGAAATGTTAAGAAACTGCGAAATTGTAGAGTGCAGATATTTCTGCATTTCCACATTCAGAAGATGAGAATGATCACGAATCTGATGGGCACGAAGGAGGTGATGAAAATGATGAAGACGGTGATGAGAGTCCTTAGAATTAAAAAAATAAAATAACTCAATTTAACAAAAAATCTAAAGTATCTTCCTCTTCGTCCTCGAAAAATAAAGACAATAGAGGAGGAGAAGAATCTGATGGTGATGACGAAGACGATGATTAAGATATTTCATAAATCAGCGAAGGTGGTAAATTGCCTAAATCTTAAAATAACACTCAACCAACGAAGCAGTCTAAAAATGCCAGCAAAATATCCAACAAGGATAAAGATTTTGTGAGAACGAAATCAATAATTGAAGACAAAAGTTTAATTTCTAAAAAGAATGCAGTTGAAGAAAGTGAAAGTGATAACAAACTCAGCGATGACGATGAGGAAGGCAGGTAGCATGTCGACATGTAGAAATTTTAAGACATTCAAGGATTGAAGAATAGCTAAAAGAATAATAATTCAAGAATTCACAGTAACTCAAGAAACAACAGTGTAGGCGGTAAATAAGGAGCTAAAGGTAGCCAGTAGAACTCTTCGGACGTTGTTCCTTCCTTGCGAGCAATTAAAAATGAAGGATAAGACATGGATAGTTCTGGAGGGAGAAACAAAGCACATTCTCATGCGCAGAGTATACATTCTTAGAATCTCACTGCGAGAGGCGCTAGAGCTAGTAATGGAACAAATATTTATGTGATAAAAGAGTTCAAGATCATAAAGAACAATTGGATAAATTAAGCAATTTGCTTAGCTGAAATTCAAACTTCTACAAGTATTTTAGAGTTTAAGCGACGATATTTCTATGAATTCGATAAATTGTCTGCGTTTCTATCATACCTCCTTGCACTCAAGCGTATGAATTTTCCGAATTTACTAACTTTTTCCTATGTGTAAATCGGAGAGGCTAGCTATTCTGGAGATTTGGCAGAATTAAAAAAGCGCACGGAGGCTTAAAAATCTCAGTAGAATTAACAATATAATCTCAAAGTCATTGAACCTACTGATTAGAAGCCCAAGGATACGTCCAACAACACACCAGTTTCCAAAAGAACCCTAAAAAGAACAGGTACGCTACTTCTAGCTAACTCCCAGCTGATGGCTTCATAGAAATAGTCTTCCAAAGTCAATTTCAATGAAGAAAACAACGAAGACGAAGAAGATGATGAAGAAGAATCCAGACTTATTATGTTTGTCGATAGAATCTTCCCAGATTGCGGGAAAAGCCTTGAAGAAGTTATCAATTCAACCTCTCCAGGTGAAGATATTTTGAGAATCTGCACAAAGGGATTCAAAATATTCGATGCTATTGCAAATACACTCTGCAAAATGCATCGAGCAGGGTTCTCTTATCGTGTTCTTCGTCCGTCGATGGTTAGAATCTTCCACTCTGGAGCTAAGGAATTTACCGCTTATCTTGACAGCCCGGATTTCATCTGGCGAGAGACAGAACTCAATTACATTTCAAAAAACGTTGCCACTGAAGCTGACTTTATGCTTTATGATTGTAAATGCCTGAGTGCACTTATGATTCATTATTTCCTAGCTATTCAAGATATCAAACAAAAGAGACGCGACTCGCATAGAGAAGTGAATCCGAGTATGATATTCTCCTAAAGTAATGCGAACAGTCCAGTCAAACCAAATTAAAATCTAGAGACTCTAAATCCAGGAACTCTTAAAAATGTCACAAGCTAAAACCTAATACCAAATGGAAATAACTCAGTAGGTTCCTTACAATGCATATCCAACATCCCTTCGTTTTCAGAAATCGTCTCAATTTAAGATCAAGAAGAACTTTAAAATATTATTAAAAAATTAAAAATCCCATTAGTTGCAGTTGAAACTTTAGACCAGCTTGCAATTGCTGATTTACATTCCTAGAAATCCATTGAAGAATTTGCTGTGAAAATTCAAGGAGTGCTCGAGAAAGGCCCTTAGATTGCTTTCAAGCACGATTCTCTTAGTGCATATCTCTCATACCATGGCTCCCATCCGCTGAAAAACGAAAATAACCACGTGTACTTTCGTAGAAAGAATCAAGTGCATTTCTACGAGTTCGAAAGTAAAACCTTCAAGGTGATTAAGTTAATCCGTAAGAAAGCTAAATTCTAAGTTCGGACGCATCTCACATTTTGCCACTACGATAATTGCTTCTATTTCTTTGCAGCTCCTAATTCCAGTAAAGTAGTTAAGATTCCATTGAATACCAATTCAACATAGCGGCATGTTATTAACCAGAAATCCGAAGTTGTATTCTTCAAATCAGTGAAAAATATCCCAATCGAAGAACCCTAAATTCTCTCAGTTATTCCAGATGATTTTTCGTTCTCTTTGTACATTTTTAATAGCCGAAAAAACACTGATGAGACTACTAATGATGTCTACTACAACTCATTTATCATCAGCATTTAATATAAATAAGATAATCCATTGGTAGACGACTGGAAAGAGAAAATTCAAAGTACAAGAAAAAACAGAAAATTCATTCAAAGAATAAGAGTTTGACAAAAGCCATATTTTTTTATTTTTTTATTAGTATTTGAAGGTCCTAGAAACTACACTTGGCGAAGAAAAGCATTTCATTTTTATGACCCACATAATAAGTTTATCTACTGCATCTTAGACTCCAACAATATATTCGAAAAAGGCATTCGCTTTTCATATTTCGACACGAGCATCGAAAAAGGTGACTTCAAAGATGGAAATCTTCGATTTGCGTGCAGCACACAAGAAGTAATTTTCATTTCAAGAAACCCTTTTATTTGTTGATCTTTAAAATGTTAGTGGTGCTGAAATAATCTCTATTTGATAGGTCTACGAGCAATTCTGCGATTTGAGCATGAACGTTGAAGCAGTAGAGTTCTGTGTAGAAGTGCAGCATGGAGTGTTTTTATTGCAGGCATCGAAGAATATTTACGTTTTAGATTTTAATTACAAGTGCTTTTACTCCTTCAGCACATTGAAATAACTCCATAACTACAAGAAAAACAACCACAAGCATCCACATAGGTACTAATATGCTTATGAAATACTCAACTAGCCATTCGAGATTAAATTCAATAATGCATTGAATCTCGGGAAAAATGTCGTATTTCAAGAAGGTATGTTGCATATCCTTGGTAGGAAAGAAATAGAAACTGTCATCTGTTCCTATGAGCTTCTCCCTACGCAAGGAGTGATGGTTCTTAAGAAATGTGTTTCCCTTCATTCTTTTGACGATATTCTTCTTAAAATACCTATTTAGATCGTAGATATTTGGAATTTCTAGGAATTCAAAAAAATAGTTTTCGAGCAAGAAGAAAAAAGTGCATAGACTGCTATGCAAGGAGTCATAGCATCGCATTAGAATATTACATAGTAAGGATTAGGGTCGTTTAATAATCTCCCAGTTGTATCTGGTGAAACACCTAATCCAAATACTGCTCTTTAACCTCCAATAGCTACTCGAACTTTTGCAAATAATATTAATAACAACAATAACAATTTGACTGTTCCCCTTGCAAATAATGCTTTATATGTAAAGTAATCTCAGTAAACAATAGCATTATCATCGTAGAATAACTTAACCGCCCTCCCTGACAAGAGTCGAGGCTCTAATCCTGAAAACGGTATCCATGTGCCTGAAAATCAAATGCACCATAATAACTTAGCGAACTCCAAATAGCAGGAGGTTAAATTACAGCAGTTTATAAGTAAAATAAGCAGCATGAGTGCAGGCATGGATGGGACTAACATATGCGAAGCGAATATGTACCATGAAAACTAATATAAGATCTTGAAAGTCTAACAAGAAACAAATGAATATAGAATGGTGAGAATAATGCATTAGTCGGGGGCATTTTCAGTGAGGAGAGTTGATATTAATAATATTGAACTCTACGAATAGTACATATCGCTACTTGAACTTAATCCTCCCAGCAATTATCTGATGTAAGTAAGGTAGTGTTTTATGAATCAAGATGATGAAACTGGAGGTCTAACAGCGAATATTGTCGAAGAAGATTCAGAAGCATGCCTGCTAGATGAACTTCGAAAAAGATGTATCGACAAAACTTTCTATAAAAGCTAGGAACTGGGATAAATACTAAAAGCCTTATTCAAAGCAATTATAGGCCTTCAAACGATTGAACTAGCCCACGGGTGCATCCATCCTCGACTCATTTATTTTACTCGAAAAGGGTTCATAAGATTAGCTGGATGGTACTTAGAAAATCGAGAGGGGTTTTAAAATGATTTTATCGATGCCTGCTCGCTAATATACTAGATCGCGACTTTAGAATTCGATGAAAACTAACCTTTACGACTTACTAGCACGATCTTGCAATCAAATCAAGAGAAATTAAAGGCATATCCTGGGTTATTCTCATTTCTTCTCAATAATCTCTTAATTCTTTAAGACGGTGAGAATCTGCAAACAGATCATATCTCCGAAGATATCAGGGAAATATACTAAAGTCTGCAAGTAAATTATCTCAAAATAAATAAAGAATCTCTCTCATCCTCGAACAAACACATTTTCTGGGTAGGCTATGGGTCGAATTATGTGATTTCTTGCTATTATGAAGAACTCACTTTCGTCAAGAATGAAGTCTTTTTCCATAACAACATTTCTTATAAATTTTCCAAATACAACATGTTCACTTTCGATCAAGAACGCACCATGTACATGTCAGGTGCCCTCAAGTAAGCTCACTTTTTCTTTTTCATTTGTTATTTTTATTTTTGTTAACATCTTCCCTGAATTTCGATATTTTTAAAAACACTAGAGAAGATTTCAAGACACCCTCGTAACTCTTCTATTCAATGGATTTTTCGTTTATCCACTTAGCGAAATTGAAGCTGCGACAACTCAAAGACATTCCAAATTCAATTCTCTAGCCTTCGTTATTCTTTTGCAACGATTACGTCTACTGTATCGGTGGATATTACATAAAATTTGATGGATCCAAGAATATTTCCAAGAAAGCATACCGATACTCAATTAAATCAGAAGATTGGGAGTAGATTAGTGACATGCCTGTTAGTGTAGTTAGCGCAACTGTCATCGCAGGTAAAGACAATTAAATTCTCTATTTATTCGGTGGTGTCTCTGAAGAAGTTGATTTACGAGGTAAAGAACTCAATTATCTAACATATGACATTGAAATGGATGAGTGGAATCTTAAAATCGATTTATCAATAAGAAGTCCATTTGTGAATAATCGATATGTGAAGCCTACGATCGATCACATCGGAAACAACATTTTCATCTCCGTGTAAAGGACGCATGAAGCTATCTTCGTTTAATTCTTTGAACTCGTCAAGGGAGGGATCAATATCAAATTCAGAATAGACGAAGAAAAAGAAGATATTATTAAAGAGTAATTCGCTGAAATCGATATCTTCAATGAAATCAAGTATTAGGATTATTTTAGGACATACTAAGATGATCTTTCACTTATATTTGTCCATGACACTGTGTATCTGCTGGATGAGTTCTCCAACGCATTATTAACTATAAACTTCGCAAACTTTAATAATATAAAATATGAGCGTGTGCCTTGTGGGTTAATTGCGATCGAGAAGAACAATGTAATCGACAAATAGCTATCCTTAGACAGGAAATCATCGGTTGATAGTTTCTACTTCAATGGATATTGAGAAAGATAAAAAAAATCTTTAATTTAGGTTTTGTAAATCTTTCTTTGTTTTAGGATCAAACTTTCTATTTCTCTTTTTCTCTTGTAACCTCAAAATTTCTTGTTTTGTTCACAACTTTATCTCTAAATTGATGAATTTGAACTACTTAGCACAAGAAAATCTACTTTAAGGTATTAATATTTCCATCTTACTCCTCCACAAACATAAACAATCTCAACTACTTATTATTCTCCCTTTGAGAAAAAACTGAAGAAAAAAGAAAGAATACTTCCAAAAAATATTGAATAAAAAATAAGGAAATTAAAAGATTAATGGATGTTTTATTTTAAAAAAACTTCAAAACAGTCTCTATGTGAGAAAAAAAAAACGATTGATTTATTTTTAAGTTTAAACAACAAGTTCAGTCTTGATGACGAGAGTTGCCAAAACGGTTATCTGTCGTCCGCTGTTTGATATAAAACGCAACTGCAATGAGGACTGAAATGGAGCCTACGACGATGAAAGCAATCGAGAGGAAGTAGTTTTTTCCACCAAAAGGACCACTTGTTGAGAGAATGATATTCTTGTGTCCTTTGAAGTCTTAGACGTTGTAGGTATTTGAAATGTCTATTCTATATTTTCCAGCAACTAACTTCTCACGGATGACTCCCCATAATTTACGGAAGTTAGGAAGTCCACTTGTACGCATCCACACTATGAAATGCTCATCTTCGACATTGATCCAATATTGACTCTTTCTGCTGGTGTCAAGTTTAAATTTGTTGCCAATATCATCAGGCCAAGCAATGCCTTTTTCGTCAACAGTAACTTAAGCTCCAGTAGCGTGGTAGACTTTATATGTGTCAGTGAACACACTTCTTGCAATAAGTCCGCATGGAGTAGCAACATTATTTGCCACTAGTGGAACATTTGTGATGCTTTAGGTGTATTATGTACCAAGATCGGAGTTTTTCACAATAGGGCTGCAGTAAGTGTCTGCATCAGATGAAGAGATGTCACTTCCGGAGAGCTACGAGGAGGATTTGGATTTTATGTATCTACGATGGTTCTGGTAGAAATTCTCGAGACCATAGAACAGATAAGCTGTGTCATTGAAGTCTTCAGTGAGAGTGAAGTTGATTGAGCATGTAGTTCCAGTGCATTGCTCTTCGTAATGAGTGATTTCATGCTCTTTGATTTTTGCATTAAAGATGTTTATCACAACACCAAAGATAATGAAAATCACTCCGACCAGCAAGAACAAGTATTTGGTTCCTTGAACGGTTGGCTATGGGTGCCATTTTTTCAAGAACAAGATCTTCCAGCACTTACCTTTACCTGAGTCTTATCCGCCATCCGCTGGAGCTTAACTATTCATGGCTTTTCCCTTTTAATTCAGAATTTTAATTATTTTTTAATATTTTATGTGAATTTACCTATTCGTTTAATTGAGGGAGAGATAAAGCGACTAAAATCTTATCTTTCAGTAGTTTCTATGTCTTTCTCTTTTTCAAAACAAAAAAAAGAAAAAAATCTTTCTGGACAATCGATTAAAGTAAAGTTATCAACAAAAGCATAAAAATGTTCCGAAAGTTACTAATTGCGTCTCCTTTAGTTCCAAGGCGAAGAATTTATCTAAATGACATGAAATAATAAGGCTTTTCAACTTTAGAGAATAAAAAAGAAATTTGCATTACAACTCCTATTTTCTATGTGAATTCGCAACCTCACATAGGACATCTCTACACATTGATCCTTTCAGATGCGTTCTATCGATGGAAACATATTGATAACTACGATGCATTCTTAGAAACTGGTATTTTTAATAGCATCAGAAATGCTAAATAATTCAGTTTTTTTCTAAATGCATATCCTTTATCAACAAACGAAAAATATCTAATTCGTTCTTCACACAGGTACTGACGAACATGGATAAAAGATTTAGAATTCCGCCAGACTGGCATAAAAAGAGCCTTAGTTATTCGTAGACGAAGTCAGCTAGAAATTTTCATCCCTTGCAGCATAATTTGGAGTGAAGTATGATAAATTTAACCGAACATCAGCAGGTAAGTTATCACACCTTAATTGATTTAAATGAGCAAATTCTTCATTACGTTTTGCTTTTCTTTGTGTAGCTTCTCATAAAGAAGGAGCGCAACATTTCTGGAGCGTTCTAGAAAAAAAAGGATTTATCTAAATGAGTAAAAAATATTCACTTGACAATAACATTCAACAAAAAGATAAAATACTTGAACAATGATTAGAACTTGCAACTCAAAAAAAATAGCTATGGATATTACAATAGTGGGTGTTTTGATTAAGAAAAATATGAAGGCTGGTATCATACGTCTGACGAAACATTCGTTGCTGAGAAGGATCTATTCAAAGATGTAAATGGCAAGTTTGTAAGAATTTAATAGTTAGTTTGGGTTTTTAACAGTCTTATTAAGAATACCACATGCCTCAAAATACTTGTGTCCTCAACTTTTATTTAATAGGTGACTCAATCAGGCCAATCTGTTGATTGGGTCAGTGAAGAGACTCACATTTTCGTCCTTGATAAGATTCGGCAATAAGTGATTGATTACATCGAGAGCTAAAAGCCAGTGTTTCCTGAGCACTACAATGGGAGTGTACTCAAGCAACTGGAAGATATTAAGGTTGCGCAAACATATGAAATAATCCAATTCAATATCTAAAAAGTTCTTTTTATCTTTTTTAACGTATTTTAGGATATTTCCATAAGTAGACCAAAATCGAGATTATCTTGGGGAATTCCTGTTCCTTCAAATGAAGACTACACTATCTATGTTTGGCTTGATGCCTTAACTAATTATCTCACTGGACTAGGATATCCACACTAAACTCCAAAGACCCATCTATCGAATAGTCTTTACCATATTATGGGGAAAGATATACTGAAATTTCATGCGATATTCTGGCCAGCTTTTCTTCTTGCTGCAGGATATGCGCCACCTTAGAATATTCTGATTCATCATCATTGGATCAAAGATCATGTAAGTTTTCATTCGTTTTGGTTACCTTGAAGAAAGAAAAAGAATGTCTAAAATATAAATTTATTTGATATTGTTTTGTCAGTAAAAAATGAGTAAAAGTCTTGGAAATGTTGTAGATCCTGTTGTGCTAGGTGGAAAATATGGCACAGACAGCGTCAGACTGTATTTCTTAGCAGAAGGACCTTAAGATTTTGACTCGAATTTCGATGAAGTTGATCTTACCAAAACAACTAATCTTTTCATTGAAGGTTTCAGTAAGCACAATAAGCTATTACAACAAATAAACGAAACGTTTCTATATGCACTTATTTCCATTAAAAACCTAATTTATCTATTAAACCATAGCCAATTTGATGTCAAGAATCTTGAATAAGAAAATCGTGAAAGACGGAAAGATCTAGGAAATCACTTGGGTACTCACTGAAGATGAGCATGAATACATACGAAAATTTTAGCAAAAAACCTAGGAAATTAAGTAATTCTTCGATAATTGTGATTTCCGTAAAGGATACATTAATCTCGCTGAACTTTGGAGTCTATCGAATAAGCTCATGACGGACAAGGCTCCATGGTAAAAAGATATTTCTGAAGAAAATAAATAAAAAACTGGATATTTAATCCTAGAGAGCATCAGAATAATATCGATCTTCATGTATCCTATTCTTCCTGAGTATATCTAGAGAGTCTATAAAGTGATGAATCTCAACGAGAAGCTAATAAATACAGAGAAACTGACATTTAGAGTCATTGATAAAGACCATTCTGCAAAGGAATCGTTTTCATTCAATTAATTGAGCTCCGAAAGTGGATTCCTACAAGTTGATCTAGAAGGAAAGAAACTGATTTTCAAAACAAAATTTGAGCTTGCTAAGAATCAGTGAAATTGAAAAATTTGTTTAAGATTTTTGCTGCGTTTGAAATTAAATTAAATAATCCATTTTTCTTTAAGAAAAATTATGAATTAAACCTCTTTTATAACAGAGGTACAAATAAATCTCTTTTTGTTTCTGAAATTAAAGAAAGACAGACGCATAAAAGGAGAATACTATTTTTGTGACTAAACACACAAAAGTATTCTAAAATATTCTCTCTTTAAAGATAAATAAACAAAAACAAAAGCATATGCAGTTATTTTAGAAATCTTTACAATTACTGGCGCTTTTTCACAAGCACAGCTGAAATAACTGCATTTTATTTGGGAGTTTGGTTTAAATTAAAGCACACTGCTTTATCTTTAAAATTTCTAACAGAATCAAGAGATGCATTCTATGTGTGGGGTTTAATTCCTAAGGAGAATCTATAGATTACACTTTAGAAAAATAAAGGAAAATTTTGTTTATCAACTTGAATTTAAGTTGAGTTTTTATTTCTTGCCGTTATTCAAGCCAGGTGTGTTAATGTGTCTGCCTTAAAAGTACAAAAAGACTCCCGTATTTAAGTGGTTTTAAGGGGCAGAGCATAGTTGATTCTAGGCAAACTAAATTAGTCTATTTGATTGAATACAACGGCAAGATAAATCTTTGAAAATTATTGTGTCTTTTAGATGAAAATTGGAGTCTATTAATCTTTTCTGAACAATTAATAGTCAGTCTTGGATACTCTAGAAATATTTGAAGGCTTACTCAACAGCAAAGAAATTGATTTGATGCCTCTCAGAAAGATGGATGCTAATAGTCAAGTCTTCAAGATACTGATCCTCAAGAGCCTCAGAACTCTCAACTTACGAAATTAACGTACCTGTGAGAATATCTTCGCAAATCTACTTTTTTAACTCTTCTGCTTTAGTCAATTCTCCTTTCCGTTGATTTGAAGAATGACTAACCGTTAAAGTTGTGTGCGCAAGAGAAGGTTTTTATACATACCGCTTGATAACATCATCAAGAGCTTCTTCGATTTCCTTTTTGAACAAAGAGAAAATATTATTTCGGAACTGTTCTAAATATGGAAACGATGGCTAGAAAATGTTCATTTCAGGAAGGTTCAAAGTCGAGCTTGGAATGAACTTGCGGCTGGAGAGTTTTTTGGATTTTCTAATATCAGTATTGGATTCGATAAAGTTAGTGTAACTTCTTTGCCCAGATTTTCTGGCTCCGAGTTAATACACAAACCATATATCCTTTTCTATACCCTCAAACATATTTACAAGGGAAGTAAATATGTGGTAAATCTCAGCTAGCATGCTGAGAAGAAGGAGAGGGAGGTTATTGTACTTTGGTGTATAGAGCAATGTGTCCAATTTATAAAGAATAGTTAGATATTTTTTGCAATCTTTCAGCATGTGTCGAAGATGAAGAGCCATATTATCGTGTTCAGAAGTGAGTTCAACTTTTCGAAAATCTTCTTAAATCTTGTGGATAAGCATATCGCATGCAACGCAGACATAATGCTTGAGATCATACCCGAGTTCGTTGTCCACAAACCTAAGAAAATTGAGCTTTTCTTCGATGGCTTTAGAGTGAAATTTGGCTGATGTCATATTAGCCACAACAAAAGCCGTTCACCGGAGCTGTAATTCCTCAATCGACATTGTACTGTAAGCTAAGTTTGCAAGTTTGACATCTTCCATTTATTTTAAGGTCTGATGCCTGTAGGCTTTTTTAATGAGAAGGGAGGACTTGATGCATCCCATTGTTTTTTGTTTTTGAGTTGTGAGTTGTGTATCTGCTTCTTCTTCTTATTTTCGTTGATTTCAATAAGTAGATTGATTCCTTTCTCTTTTTCTTACGAATTGCATTGTATGATTGTTTTATATTATCAAATACTAGCTGAAACTTGATATTTTTCACACTATCTTTACTGAGTAGTTTTCTATCCTTGTTTTTCACTAACGACATATTTTTTTCATATTTTTTTACATCTTCTTAAAGGTCAAATGGTTAGTTAAAGTCACTTAACAAATATGATTTATGATGCAAGGCGAGGTGTCTTCTCAATTAGTTAAATTATTATTTATTAATTATTAAGTTCATATTAATTCATACTGTGAACACAGTAAATGCTAAGAATTTTTAGTATTTTCTTAACTTAAGGAATTCATTGGATGGTTTGGGCTTGCTAATATTAGACTTATGGGGCTTGAGTGATTGTTTGAACAAGAAGTTAGTTAGGTTAGGTAGGTTAGCCAAATGATTGAAAAAAAAGAAGAAGAAAAACAAACAGAATTTTTTTAATTTTCGAAATAAAGTGGCAACAAAATTTCAAGAAGAATCAATACAGTAGTCAGACAAAGAAAAATATGGAAGAAGAGAATTCAACTTAATAGCAATAATAGCAGCCTTAGAATGCCCTGCTTGTGAGATAGCTCATAGCTGAGATCGAAGATAATCTAGCGAATCATTTAGCGTCGAATGCAGTTTTCTTAGCTGAGAGGTTACTAGCGGAACAAGATGGAGAAGAAACGAGAGGAATATTAGCTGAATGCTATATGGCTGAGTGTTTTTTGACTGAAAACAAATACTACAAGGTCTACGAAGTCCTCAAGCACTGCAGATCAGAAATGAATCGATATAGATTCGCATTAGTTTGTTTAAAACTCCATAAATATGAAGGTAAAACGGATAAAAAACAAAGAATGGAGTGTTTGAAATTATCTTACCTTTCAAAAACTATTTCCTAGATGGAGAGCGCGCATTGCTGCTCGATACAGGATTGTTCTCAATGGAATTATTAGGCAGAAGAGTAGGAGGTGATTCCATTCCCAATGGATGCTACGGATATTACCTGCTAGGATTGATAAACGAAGGCAAGCAGAAATATTCTGAAGCAAAAGAGTGCTTCCTCAAAGCTCTTGAATTGAATCCAACTCTCTGGGTGGCGTATGAGAAAATATGCAAAATCAGTGATCTTGAAATCATTCCGTACACAGTAAGAGGATTATCTAAAATAACGAATTTTTGACTTATTTTTAGCAAAAATAATTCAAATTTTTTATATTATTGGAAGGTTTTTTGTGAGAAGAGATATGCCTAATACATTGCAGGAAAGAAACCAAAAGCACCTTTTGCATCGTTTGCGTCTTCTGCAATCAATCAACAAGCATAGTAACTACTCAAACAGACCAAAGAGCCTGTTAACGATACAGAAGAGCTTTCTCAAGTTATCAAACCTCGTACTCTCTTCCATCCAAGTAGCAATTATTTATCTAATCCAAAATAAATAGAAAAATATTTTTTTCATTGTTTTGCTCAGAAGAAATAGGATTTTCACGGATTCCGGCATCTTTGATCAAGCCAATAAGCATCTAACTTGGTTAGACTTCAGTAACTTCATCGTAAATACTCCCAAATCAATAAGAGATGCTTCTTTTAAATTTTGTGTAATTTTCTTTTTTACAGAATTGGAGTCAAAACAGAAATCGGTTCCAGAGGTACAAGTGCAAAGAGAAGAAAATCTTCAAAACTTCTAGATCCTAGTGGACCCTTATTCGGATAGCAACTGATATCTTCTCAAGGATAAGCAGGTGTCTTTGATTCAAAGTTACCTCCAATTTAGCCTCCTTAATCACAACAGATTTCGTATAGTGCAGTTACTTAATAATTTGCACAGCTTGTTGGATCCAGCAATCAAACTTTCCAATAGCAGACAGGGTAATAATTTAGTATGGGAGGATCCAGCCAGCCAGGAAACCTAGGAGCGAACAGTAATTCCCTTTTCGAAGGAGAATATTTTGGGCTCAAAGCAAATAATAACAATAATATGCCTATTCAATAACAATAATAATCAACAAATGTTTTTGGATAATAAAATTATTAAAATGGTGGGTACTCAAATACCTTCATCGGACAGTCTAATCGATAAGAATTACAAGATGAATCCAGCAATTCTATGAATAGCAATAGTGAAAACAGCAATGGAGCACCAATAAGAGATATTTGCACTTTATTAAAGCGATTTGGAGAAGCATTCTATCATATGTCACTTTATCTCTGCAAAGAGGCTATCGAATTGTTTAATAATCTCCCAAGGAATCATTACAACACAGGATGGGTACTAACTAATATTGGTAGATGTTACATGGAAATAGTGAAATACAGTGAGGCTGAGAAATATTATGCAGAAGCCCTACGAATTGAGCCATACCGCTTAGAAGGAATCGAGTACTACTCAAGTTGCTTATGGCATTTGAAAAAGTAAGTTGAGTTATGCTATCTCTCATAGCAAGCTTTAGAGCGTTCATTATTCGCACCAGAGACTTGGATTGCAGTTGGAAATTGCTTCAGTTTACAAAAAGAACATGAAAATGCATTGAAGTTCTTTCAAAGAGCAATTTAGCTCAATCCAAGTTCAGCTTATGCTCATTCTCTCTGCGGCCATGAATTTGTCTACAATGAAGATTTCACAAAGGCGAGGAAGTCCTTCCAGCAAGCGCTCAACTTTGATCTAAGAAACTACAATGCCTGGTGGGGATTAGGAAATATTTTCTACAAACAAGAAAAGTACAACCGAGCAGCTGAACATTTCCAGAAGGCCATCACCATCAACTAGAAGAACCCAGTGCTCTATTCGTTTTTAGGCATGAGTCTCGCAGCAGATAGGAAATTCAAGAAAGCCCTTGAATTCTTTGAAAGTTCAGAAAGACTTGACCCTAAAAATGGACTAAATAAATTCCAAAAAGCAAACACTCTAGTGAAGCTTGAGAATTATGATGCAGCTCTAAAAGAACTCTAAGAACTACATCTAATGATGCCAAAGGAAGCTCCTATACCTATGCTTATCGGGAAAGTATACAAGAAACTAAAAAAAGTAGACATGGCCTTGAAATATTTCACAGATGCACTTGATCTAGAAAACAAAGATTCCCAGAGAATTAAGGCACTAATAGAGTCTCTCCATCAAGAGAGCAATGATTTTGTTGAGGATCTTGATCTTTGAGAGTTTCATCAACAACTTTTATATTAAAAATTTTAGTTTAAATTTTAGTTTTTGAAGATGCACAACTTCTCTTAAAATGGTTAAATCATTTGATTTCTGTTTGACAACAAAAGACAATCATATTGACAAAGTGTATTGAATTATGATAATTTGAAGGGAAAATTCAAGAAAATGTAGATAATCTCTGTTGATTTTGATGAAAAAATGAAGGACAATTAACATAAAAAAGATTGTTTTTCCAATAACATACAAAAATATTATTTTCAATTGAGAGCCCATGCATTCTTGATAAGCTCTTCAAATACATCGTCGCTCTAGATAGCCATGCTCACTGCAGAGTAGTAATCTATCCATTCCTAAAATAGCATAAAATACAATTGAAATATCTTTATTCTTGAAATCCAAACAATTATTGCATGTGATTCTTACACAAATACTGATTTTTCCGTTTTTGCCATTGTCGATGAAGTTCATTAAGAACTCCAAAAATCCTTCTTGTTCAGTCATTTAACCGTTCACAACTTTTGGGTGCTTGCTGCAGTTGTAAATTCCTCTAAAAATACACCAAAAAAAACAGATAGAGATAAAAAATATGCATCAAAATGTATTTCCAAAACATTTTACCTTAAATCACGAATTTCTACGTAGCCAGAGTGAGTATTATCGAATTTATCGAAAGCATTTTTCACAACTGTGCTTCTTCTATCAGATAAATCTCCCTGTTAAAAGAAAAAGTTATTCATAATTTTTTGTTTAGAAAAAAAAAATGGCTGTGTTCGAAAAATATTTTTTTTTGCAATTTAATTACTCTGATAGTAGTGAGGAATTCTTCGAAATCAACAGTGCCATCATGATTTTTATCGAAGTATTGATGTAACAGCTTTTAATATTATCAATGTTGTTAGGTCAATGGAAAATAAGATCTTAAGAAATGCATGGAGATCTTAAATTTGAATTTTGGATTACATATGACTCCTACTTTGTGAGAGAAACTCCATTCTCTTTGAGACCAATGAAGAACTCATCTTTATCGACTTTTGTGTTATGATCGAATGAATCAAGCTTTCTGAATGTCTTCGACAAACCACGGATGGTGTTTTGACTTTTTGACAAAAGTGCAGATACGACTCTGTTAAGTACTGTTGTAAATATGTAACGAATCAGAATTATGAAAGTGTACAGTATGTCGCAATTATTCAACGATAGTTTTTTCTTTCTTGTTACGGATTTCGATATCAGAAGACATTATTTGTATGAGAGGTTGATTTTGTGATGTTTTTTATAAACTTTGAAACTTTTTATTTAGAAGGAAGTTATTAATTTATTTATTAACAGACAAGACTATTTAGTAGGAAATCAAAAAATAGACTGGCTTCTTGAGTTTTAATATTTTCTTAAAGCTGATTCTTTCTCCTTCATAAGTTAATTAGATAAATCATTTCTCTAAAAAGAAATGTTTCAATATTTATTAGTTCAAGAACGAAAAACTGAAAGAGAGATGCTTTAAATCTAAAATATGCTTGTAATACGCACTAAAATTTAAAATGATTTGTAAATATTAAATAACTTTATATTTTAAATATTTTAATCTTGCTAATTTTCTTTTGATTATTGTTTGAACATATTATTAAACCAGCAGAATAGAAAATTAGTAATTGTTCCTTAATTGGTTTCAAGAATAAAAATGATGTGTCAGCATTCAGATTGATTTTTCAATTTTGTTAAAACATGATAAAGCTGTTTTTGGCAGACAATTAATTCAATTTTCAGTGGGAATAAGCAAACAAACAAAAGATCTCAAAATTTTTTAACTAAACATAAAGAAAATCACTCATAAATGAACAAAGAACTCTCAGCTGAAGAAGCTGCAACAGAGGAGCTCTCCTAAAAGTTCGATTTCAAAGGTCTAAAATACAGGGCGAGTTGTCAGATATTTTAAATAATTTGTCTTGTATTTTCAGGAAAAATGCCGGAGACCATCCGAAAGGAGATCAATGTGGAGCTTTTTAAGCAAGAAAAAACAATTATCTTTGTAAATTATGGTCCTCCTTCTTCGTTGTGCATTGCTCATCTAAAAACTGAGCTGATTCTTATTTCCGTGTTTATTTTCCGTATTCAAGAGGTTGGAGGAAATGCGAGAGACGATTGACAAGGTGTTTAGTTAATTGAACGATTTAGACAATCGATACAGTGAAATTCAAGGCATCATTAATTCAGAAGCAACTAACTTCAACAAACTTGGAAACGATGTAGAAATGATAGAAAACCAGCGTTAAATGGTTGAAACACGTACACAAAACCAACAAAAGCTCTAGGAAACATTAAATATCTTACTCTCCGGTTTGCAACTCTCTGAAGAAGAATTCAACACCCTAAAAAGCCCAAAGTTTTCTTCAGCAGAAGATCTTCGAAGAGCCGAAGATGCTGTTGAGAAAGTAGGAAAGTTTCTTAAATTCCAAGTGGACAAATTTCGAAACATGAAACTCTACCAAGATTAAGTTGACATCATGGATTAGTAGCTCACAGTCTTCACTTCTTTAGTAGGATATTTCATTTAATAAACATGTTTCATTAAAGAGTTTTGTTTTGACAAAATTAAGTTAAAAGAAGATTTGTAAAAAGTTGCTAAAAAAAGTAGCCTAGTACCTGCTAGAGATGAAGATACTGGAGATAAAGCTGAATCACTGCTGAGTTCAATAGATCCTAGTGGGTATAAATCAGCAGTCATGCAGAGGAGACGACTCATGAAGAGTTTAATAAATGCTAAAAGTAACTCTTAAAAGTATGTAGTTTCTTTATTGAATAGTGTGAAAGAAGGAGCTAAGAGTTCAATAGAGCGGAGCTGCAAGTAATTAGAGAAGAGTTTTCGCAGTTAGATCGAAAGATAAACAATAATTAAAAGCTAATGTAGCTTTAGTAGTAAATTAAGTGTGCCAGTTGAGCAAATAGCTTTAGCAGAAAGTTCAACTAACCCAAATTCGCTCATAAATGTGTTTATAAATCTGCTGAGTCAAGTGGCATCGCAAATTGATCTCGAACTGAATTATTGGAGTAAATTCTTCTCATTCGACTCTAAGAAATATACCAAGGAAGACACTGAAATTTAAGAATTTGTCGCAGATGCATATTATCCACTTTTCACACTTCTGAGGAAAATTGCTGAGGATTGTTCAGTTTCGTCGCCAATAGCTGCTTATTCTTTCCTTATAGCTGCCAGAAACTACTTACTTTAGAAGACAGAAGACGAAGAAGAAGATGAAGAGAAAGATAATTAAGATAGTGAAGATGGCAAATCAGATTCAAAAATTGGATTTACATCTAATTCTTCATCATCTTCAAGAATATCAACTATTTCCTAGAAAGACGACCAACCCAGCAGCTCACAATCAGCTAAACGGCCTAGTAGAGCATCTGCATCTCAAGCAGGAATTATGCTGACCTTTGTGCAAGATTTTACTTCTTCAATCAACAAAATAAAAAATGCAGCCATCAAAGAATACATTTCATTTCTCGAAGGAAAAGACCACAATGTTAAATATTCACCACCATTCGAAGAATCTATTGTCTTTGCAGTAAAATAAAGACAAACTTTTGAAATTATTCTCTCTTATTCAATTACATTCGTTACTTATTGCTTTCAACTCAACATATCTGGTTGTAAATTCATTTAAATAGGATGCCTTTCGATTAATGCTGAGTCTATTTGGATCCTACATGAAAGATAATTTCGACAAAGATCTCAGTCTCTATGCCTCCAAATACCTTGAGTAATCCTTTAGCTATCAATTTTAAGATTTAAGTATATTTACTAAATTATATTGAATGACAGATGGATACAAAAAGAGAGCAACAAAAATGAAAAATACACAAACATGAGAATGATCACAAATTTGCAAGTCATTATGATGAAACTAGGAGACGCTGCAATGACTCCGTACAAGATTTTTTTCAAGAAAATATCAGCTGCCTACAAAGAAAACCAATCGGACTACTGCATTTATTTATTTTGCTATAATTTCGCCAAGTTCTCTGTAATTTTATTATTCTATTATTAGAAAAATATTACTAATTTATTATTATTGCTCTTTTTTCTTTGAACTGGTAACCTTGGAGGATTTTTTTAACTTTCATTCAAAAATCAACAGGAAATGTGGTTCAAGATCAAAGAAATCCATCCAACAGACTGGGAAAGTGAGGTTCCTTTTAAAGCTTCTAAATTTGTTCAATCCATTGAATCTACCTTTTCCAAAGTACCCAAAAATCTATGCAGTTTTAGTTGAAATTATAAAAATGAATTGAAACTTTTACTAGATTGACAAAGAAGTTGAACCAATAATAAAGAGAATGAAGAAGCATTTCTGTAAGGATTAACAGACAGTCCAAAAGCAATTTGATGCTCTTGCTGTAAGATGCATAAAACAAAAAATATTTTCATGAAAAAAAAAATAATTCCAATAAACTAAAGATCAGCTTTTAGAAAGAAAAAAAATTGTTTTGGGTATCCTTTTATGATTTAGGAGTTTATCATTGAGTAGTACGCAGAAATAGAGCAACTTTGCATGAAAGTTCTGAAAATAAAGGTGACCCCTTCACTTTCAGAAGTGCAATCAAATCTTAATAGAAAAAAAGAGTACTTAGCTTGAGTGAAGAGATTTGTATGGTTATATAAATCTTTTCTATTAAATATTGCTTGATTACATTTATTGGCTATCATAAGAGAATGAAAAGGTTCGGTTGTTGATAAATAAGAAGAAGCTCTAAGTTTATATTGTGAAAATAAACATTAATTGGTGATTTATTTCAAATGCGAAAAACGTAAATTAATACAAGAAAATAAACTAAAATTACAAACTCTTTTAAGGCAGTTTATCTTAATAATGATGTTAATTAAAATGAAGTTAAAACAAGCGATATCAAATGCAAGCTTTTTGGTCGTCTGGGATTGTTGTTTGGAAATGAAAATAGTCTATTAAAATAATCTTTCTATATTTATAAGCTTAAATGCAAAAATAAAGGAGAGAACAAAATGGCTGAAGGAGCTGATTGGATATCCAAGAAAATTGATAAGTTTATTGTTGTCAACAAGAAACTTGGGAAGGGCGCATTTGGGACAGTGTTCAGAGGATACTTCGAAGACGATGAAAAAAAGTTAATTGCAGCGAAGTAGATTCTGATCAAAAACATCTCAGGTTCAGACAAAATGATCAAACTGAACAAGAGGGAGATAAAAAATCTCCAGAAACTTGACAGCAAGTGTATGTATAGGATTAATTAGAGATATTTTATGTTGTTTTTGGTTTTATACAAACCTTAAGGCAGATTTTTTTTGCTTTTTATTTTGAAATATTAATATTCAGATATTGTGAAGCTTTATGATGTATCGAGGACACCTAATAATCTGTACATGTTCTTGGAATATTGTATGGATGGTAATCTGAAGGAGTATCTCAAAAAGAAGAAGGGCGGATCTCTTAGTGAACCTGACTGAATCAATAAAATTCTTCAAGCACATCGTTGAAGGATTCAAGGAATTATAGAAACATCAGATAATTAATAGAGAGATAAAACCAACAAATATCATGTTGAGCTAAGGAAGAGCGAAAATATCAGATTTTGGGTTTTTCAGATTACTCGAGGAAGATAATTAATAGTATTTAAGGTTCTGGGTTTTCTTGTATTTGTCACCTTAGATCCTTGAAGGTACCAAATTTTCATCGAAATGTGATGTCTGGAGTGTCGGATTAGTATTCTATGAGATGCTTTATGGGAAAACTCCATGGATTGGCATTTCTTAATTGCATCTATTCCACAATATCAAAGAAAAGCCCTTAGTATTTCCAGCTGAACCAGTTCGAAGTGATAAAATTAAGAATCTCATCAAGAAAATGCTACAACTCAAAGAAGAAGATAGAGTATCATGGTAAGATGTCTTCAACGATGATCTGATTGTAGGTGACAGACGCATGCTAGAGGAGAGTGTTAGGCTAATTGAGAATATCGGTGATGATCTAGAGAAATCCGTGATAGAAAATGGTGCTTACATGCAAACAAACCTTGTAGCATAATATCTTAAGAATGGAGAAGATGACAACAGTTAAACTGAAAGTGATTAAAAAGACAAAGTATCACCACCACCTTCTCTTACAACTTAATAATAATAATAATAATAATAATAATAATAATAATAATAATAATAATAATAATAAATCGACTAAGAGAAAATGAGAAAAAATGTTCTTAAAATTAATGAGTACATTCTCTACGAGAGGAATGTATCGTTTTTCTATAATTTTGTGATTTAGAAGATCATTAAGTCGTTTAATTCAATCTCTTTGCAGATCTTAGGAGATTTCTTTCAGAGTTATTTTTACTATCTGCAAATGCTAGAATATAAACCTCGAAAGAGTCTCAAACATGCTTAAATTTTTTACGAGTGAATTCAATCATGATTTATGGAAAAGCTACTAATCTTCAAGAGAATTCATGAAAACTTAGAAAACAGTGACACTATATATCTTCCACTCGAAGAAATTCTTCACAGAGTTAATCAAAAAAAAAACAACTGAAGTTGTAGAGAACTCACTCGATGTGAGATTTCTCCTCGTATGTTCGAATCCATATCCAGAATTCAACAATTCTGATTTCGATTTCAATAAATTTTATGAGGAAATCGATAACTGCAAAATCGATTCTATTAGAGAAGATGTACTCAAGAGAATGACATCTTCATCTTGATTCCTCACTCTGTTTATTTTTATGATTTTATCAATCTATTTTTTTTAAATGAATTTGTTCTACAATTATTGAGATTTGTGATTTTAAAAATACGGGTTGCAGCATGAACATTATTCCTCATATTCCTCCCTCTGGCAGTTAAAATACAAAACCCTTCCATTTATGCTCATTTCATTTAATTTTTCATTTTTTTTATAATTGTTCCAAAATACTCTTATTAAAAAGTTATTCCAACATTTTTTCTATGCAAAACCACAAAAATACGCTTTTCTGCAACATATATGTCCTTATTATTTTTATTATCTTTCAAAATAAAAAGCATGGGAGGATCTCTTCTCGGTAATTCGCATCAAGCTTAACGACATAGTAGATGAGAAATCCAATTCCATGGAGCATCACTAGCAGTACAGCTTTTTACATCATCCTGTATTTAAACTGATCAAACTAGAGATACACGAAAGTTATACCAAGCCCTAGCAAGTAGCTGAAAGGAAGATTCACAAAGTCAGCCTGCACATCGAGACTAAAAATAGCGAATGTAGTGAGGATGATCCAAATAAAATTCTTAAGATGCTTTTTTCTGTCTTCTCCCAGATATGTAAAATGCTCAATAATATACACAGTACTCATTCCATATAAGCCATAAAGACAAGCGCTAGCACCTGCGTAGACCTTGTCAGTTTTGATAAATGCACTGAATAAATTTCCACAAATTCCAGAGGCAAAGATAAGAAACAAATATTTTTTTGCTCCATAGTAGTTCTCAGCAACAAATCCGTAGATCATTAAGCTAAAGACATTCATAATCAACTAGACAATGTCGTTTTGAAAGAACAGACTTGTTAATAGCCTATGATATTGATATCTTTCAGTGAGTGCTGGAGTGTATCTTCCACCAAAGCTATACAGAGCGCATTATCCTTTTGTGAGACAATTTTCGCTAGCAATTTACTGATTACTGTAATATGACGGGCATAATTATAAATCAGAGACATTCAAGTAGTATGAGCTGTAGACCAATACAACAATTAATCCGATGATTTATAGGATAACTAACAGACAAGTCCAAGAAAGCACTGAGAATTAAGGAAATAAAGTTTTAAGGACATTTCCTTCATGCTACGCTACTTAAAGCCCTTAGGAATCGTATTGTTGGTCTTCTTCTTCAAATTCTTAATGGATATTTGAATTTTTCGAAAGATTCTTTTTATTCCTCTGACCTTTCGCTATGCGTTCCAAGTCTGACTGCTCCTCTGCAAGCTCTTAATGAGGGTTCTCTTGTGATGAATTAGTGCTCATAAAAGGAAAACTACTTGTCCGTTTACGTACTGTATATCTGTGTTTCACTAAGTTTTTCAATTTCTTAATTAAAGGACGATACTGCAATTCTTGTAATTATTTATTCTCTCCCTCGAAGAATTCATTAATATGTATTTATTTGGAGGCAGTTAAGACTCAAAGACGAAATATGAATTAGTTTTTATGTTTGAGTTTGTATGAATTTAATTAAATTTTTCTTTTTCTTGTCATTGTCTTGGGCAACACAACTTAAATAACAAGAGAGGCTTTTGGATTCTTTCCTTTAACTTATTAAGGATAAATCACAAGAGCAACTTCTCTCTTTTGTTTTATTTTCAAAGTTGGATGTGTGCTCCTCAATATGTACAATGGCATAATAAACATATAAAAATATACACATACATGTTGATGCGATTAATTGTCTGTAGAAGGTCTGAAGGTGAGATTGCAAGTAATCGGGAGGGTTAGCATGATATGCTAAAAGAGAGAATTAACTGCGAATAATGCAATCATATTCAACTCTCGAAGCAAAAAAAACTATCTCGAAGAAGCTGGGATTCCAAATAAAAGAGCAATAGCTCTCCATCTGCAAACGGTTCGTCACGATCGACGAATATTATTGGAAAATGATTTAGCTTTTCGATTTGGCCAACCAAGAAAATGGATGACTTTTTAAGAAGAAAAAATAACAGTATCTCTTGCTTCATTGTCTTACAAATTCATTTAATCTTATTTTGTTTCTTAATTTAAAGTCTTTTGTGAAGAATCAGCTAATCGATTAATTAGTAATCAAATAATTTCACTTGCTGTTTTCTAACGGAAATATTGCTGTGTTCTTCTAAGTTGGTAATTAAATTGAAATTAATTATGGGAATTTGATTTTCTTTGTGTTCTCCCCAAAGAGGTAGTTAGCTATTCGATATTTTAAAATGACACCTCTAATTAATGAAAATCTTTAAGTACATGAAATATGGATTTATTATATTCTTTATTTTTTTTTTGTTATGATACAGCACAAATTATCAGTTTGTGGTAATTCAAAATATTAATGAAATTATTATCGGGGTTGGGGTTGGGGTTGGGGTTGGGGTTGGGGTTGGGGTTGGGGTTG
>Ga0302271_10000497_pt1 | contig 38653 bp, 25 predicted proteins | sample III_Bog_N1_1_FD_198767 | JGI IMG/M metagenome (GOLD analysis project Ga0302271, IMG submission 198767) | Peat permafrost microbial communities from Stordalen Mire near Abisko, Sweden - III_Bog_N1_1 | ecosystem: Environmental > Terrestrial > Soil > Wetlands > Peat | place: Sweden: Abisko... | reverse complement strand
TATTATTATTGTAGAAATTATTGTAATTTTGTGCTTGCGTAAAGGAATCCCTGCCATTGATTGCGCTATTATTGTTCCCATGAAAGTGCTCGAGTAAAAGGCTACTTTTTTATGTAGTTTTTGAACTACACAAATGAGTGTTTCTTAATAAAAAAGTGCAAAAATATTTTAAACATTTTTTTCTTCTTCTAATGATATTTGTTCTGTTTTCGCAGCCACTTTTAAAAATTCTAAAAATACTTCTCTCTTTTGTTTGATGAGCAATTGCCCAATAAACCCTCAAAAATATCCCAGTTAAAACAACTCAAGTGATGTGCAAGTAAACACGAAATACTTTTACCACACAAAGATATTTTGGAAACAAATACTTGATTTACAGCACAATGCTGTGTCACTTCCTCAATAAAATTAATTATTATGGAACGAAATCAATTACTTATTCTGCTGCTGTGACCCAAAATTCCTTGAGTTCTCATCGATTTCTTCCGCATGACTTTCCATTGGCTTTCTCTCACGTAATCCACCTCGCTTAAGGTTGTTGCTACCTATGCTCGTAATTCCTTTGAGTTATTGCTCAAAACTTGTAAAATCCTTAGCAATTTCGGTTGTTTTCCCAGAATAATTCTTTTGATTGTTCCTGGAAGGTGATGCTGCATCGGAGAGAGTCGCAAATGCTTAAGACGAGAAAGATTACTAATATTCATGTTCTTTCTTGCTAGTAGGTTGCTTGAATGACAGTTCACTATTGAGTATGTTTGGATGTGTGTTTTCTTTGGAATTCTGGAGATTATCTGTATCATTAGTAGCATAATACATCCTGGTAGACTACTAATAGGGCTATTCACATTATTACAAGCTCTTAAGGTTCTAATTCTCCTTGACTAATATCTCTCCGGTTTGTGTCAGGTTCTCAATCATCTTCTCCTTTGAGCTGATCTATTCCTAAAGTGAATCTACACTGGATAACAGTTATTGAATCAATTACTCCTTGCTAGCTAATTTCTTCTCTAGTAAATTACATTTCATTTTAAACTCTCCTGGTTACTATTTCGATCTAATCCCTTCTATTTCTTCTTCTTATCGCTTCACTTACTCTTACAGATTCTCAATTTCTACGAGCATATCATTTCTAATTATATTCAACCCCTCCACTGTCAAAACAAATTCTGATTCTTTCTCTTACAACGCATTCATCGATTTCTCCAAGGAACTAGCTAAATTTCCGTTGTCTCGTTTAGCCTCTTCAAGTTCTCTCTTTACAGCCGATAATTCCTCACTTATGGATATTCTCTAATCCAACAAATGGTTGTAATCTTCCAAGGATCTCTAGTAGTTGTCCTACATATCCCGCGATTCCCTAGGGAGATAATCGTTTATTTTGACACCAGCCATGCCATTATGAATATTATGCGTATCCTTTTCATAGATCCTTTCCTTTTCTGCATTAATCGCTTCTGTTGCTCGATTAGCTTGAGCCACTAGCGTTTGCAATGAACTCAATATTACATGCCTGTTATCAAATAGTCGATTCATCCTACTATGTGATGCTTTGATTTCAGGTACTTGTTGCATTGTCCTCGCGCAATCCTCAAAGAATCCCTCCCATTGAGTTTCCCTTTCAGCTAATTCACATATCCTCCCCTTCAAGATCTCTACTTCCTGCCTTAACTTTTAATTCTCCCTAGCAACTCCCTCATTAATAACATCCCTTTCCTTAATATTCTCCTTCACCTATCTCACCGTAGCTTCTTGCATTTCCTTTCTCTTCATCCTTTCCTTCCCTAGTAAGCTTCTCGCAGCAGACACAAACGCATTCCTCAGAACCTACGAAGAATTCTCAAACAATTCCCTTGTACTTTCAATCTACTCCTTTATCTGCGAAATCTCCTTATCATACTTTTCCACAACACCTAATTCCTCAATGAAACTCATCCCTTCGGCTTTACCATCTCCCGCATGATGCAGACCCAGACCTTATCTACTTTTCCGAAGATCTTCAACGAGCTCATGGATGACACCGACAAGTACACTTCTCATCCCTTCGTCTTCACAAATAAATTCCAAATCCTCGGATTTTCGATCGATCATCGAAATTTTAAAATATTACTGTGTCTTGAACTCCTTTGGGAGCTTCCTGGAGCTCTCCAATTATGTCCTAACTTCACGGATATCTTTTAGATACACGATTTAGGCTTTTTCAGGGAATAAATCCTTTGGTGCTTTCCAGCAGAATGCTCCCAGTGATGGAGCGTAGAACAGCTAGCGAAGGTGCGCTTTGTGCTTGTTGTGCCGAGATACTTTGAAGACATTTACACCCTTGAGAAGAGAATTCAAATCTTGATATTTCTTACCCATTCGAGAGGATAAACTCAAGCAAATCTCAAATTAGGTCTGCAATTGCTGCACATTCTGCTCCATTTGAGTTGCTGTCAGTTAAAAGGATAATGGGTGTTGGGTTTGTTGTTCGTTTTTATCACCACAATTCTGCAATTTCTATTCCCATTCTGCAATCTCCTTCTTGATCATTTCTTCAGTCATGCTTTACGTCGTCGACATCCTAATATCATTCCGTCTAGCCTATTTTGTCCCTTTAATCTCAATACTATCCACCACTGTCTTTTCAAACTCAACTGCTTCTTTGTTTTCCCTTGAAGAATCCTCTTTTTATTGTTCGATCCCTTACTTCATTTACATCTGCTGTCTTACCGGCATATCCTTTTTATGCTCCATTCCTTACAATTTCCTTTAAAACAGCCCTTCTTCCTAAATTCTACCTTCCTTTCTATTTCCTGTCTCCCCTAACTAAATCTCCTCTTGCTAATCATCTTCTCCTCTGCATTATTACTGTTACCCTCTATGTTTTTCTTATCCCTTACTCACCAAGCTATTCTCCTTATTTCCATTCTTTGCAACAATCTCCTTGATTCGTTGAAGGTCTATTTTTTCATGTCCAACCATCTTCGTTCTTAGCTGAGCAACAAGATAATTCGCTGCTTCTTTCTGCAATGGTCCTTCTTGTTTTTCTTGTTTCCTTCGTTGTGATTAGTGATCCATAGCTGATGATTAACTTATTTCTCAATATTTGTTGGGTTATTTTACAACCTAAATCTGTTTTTCTAAGTTTCGAATTCAAAATTGAAAAAAAAAGATAAATAAATAAATAGTAGATCCGTAAAATTAAAGACACGAAAGATACAATATAACGATATTAGTAGCTTCCAAGCATGTAAAGACAACACACACATTTCAACTCTTGTTTGGAAGGACTCAATAATTACAATGAGAATAAAATAATTACAGCAACAAATACAATTTAATTTTTTAAAATAAATCAATCCTTTTTTTCTTCCATTTTTGTCAGTGGATAACATTTTTGTTAAAGAATTGTGTGCGCTTGGAGGAGAGTGGGCTGAATGTATCCGATCTGAGATTCTATTATGTGATATGCTAATAATCCTGCTGATTCGGTTCGAGGTTAAAAATCTCTTATCCGTAGAGTTTATCTTCTAAGTTTCTGATTTTAACCATAGCATTTTCCAAATCAGCTTCTAGATTCAACTTATCTCTAAAAAGTTTTGTAATTTCTTTGTTCAGTGCGAAGGATTCCCCTTGATGTTTCACAAAATCAGTTGTTACACTAGATGCAATTGCTTGCTGTTTCTGAATTGTTTCAGCTGAAAAATCCTCGAGTTCCTTAGAGAAATCTCTAGTCATATTCTCCATGTCTTCTTTTAAGGTATCCTTCATTTGAATTAACTCATCCCGACAGCGCACTGCGGCCTTGTAGTGGTTCTGATAGAAGAAAAAAAATGAATTTGTTGAAGCAAAAAATGTTTTTATTTTGGTGATTTTATTATTAAAAAAACCAATTTTGTTACCTCCATTAAGGGGAAATTGTGTGGAAACCCATTGAGGAATGCGACAGTCGATCCAGGATTCTCCAAAGACGGTATGTCAGCTTGTATTTTAAACGGATATTCTTCATTTATCTCTTGATCAGACAAAACCGCCATATCGTTCGGGAAAAATGGCTTTTCTTCTTGCATAAAATTTTCAAAGAACTACTTTTGGGTCTCTGAGAAGCGGTTGACATCTGGAAAATAAGCAGCTGGTAGTGGCTGATCTTTCCCTTTGAACCTGCTAGCTGTTAAATACTACTAAGATGAAGGATACGATCCGAGACTGTTGTATTGTTAATTTATCTATTCCTGAGGAGAATCATCCGACAACATTTATGGCATTTGTGTAGTCGTCCCAAAGGTCATTTTAGCATTGCTTCCGAACGTTGATCGCCATGATTTATCTGATTTTCTTGTGTTCAAATGGGTTTAGCTCGTATTGAAATTGGATCCAACTTGATGGATATAGAACCGTAGTTGCGATTTACTTTGTCGACTTTGCTGGGAAGTTGTCGCAGCTCTCTCCAAGGGAGTATTAGTTGGTCGAGTGTAGATCTCCTCTGGGTCATCTTAGCTTGCATTATTGTATTTAACCTCCATTTAAGCCATGTCTTCGGAAGCCTAAAAGTCTATCAAAAGATAAAAAAAAAATCATTAATATATTGTTGGTTTTCTGATTTAAGACTCTTTCATAACCGAACAACATACCTTCTGTTTATTTTCTCTTGATAAATGGCAGGGTTCTGATTAATATCTAGCTGGGCTTCCTGGAATCATACATGGGTTCTTGCTGGTTAGGCTAGAAAATCGCGAATCCTTTACTTAACGCTATCTGTCCTCTTGTAGCCCCTACACTAGCAGTCTAGGTTTATCTCTTCATATGTAAGAGTGGAATAGCAGAGGAATAGTTTAGGTTTTCAAAGGTTTCCTGCTGTATGATGGAAGAAAAAGAGAGAAGTAAAAGAAAAACTGCTGGGGATGTTTTGATTTTGAGAGATTAAAAAATATTGTTATGCAGTAAAATTCTTTGTTTTCTTCTTGCCAAACGAAGATTGAAGGTCCAAATAAAAATAATGATGTGCACGCTTCTCAGAGGGAGGTTAGCTTTCTGTAGAAGTGTTAGCTATTGCCGGAGGTTTAAGGGAGGCTCAAGGGTTGATTTCTTAAGAAAATTAGTGAACACTCCGAAATATTTAAAAGGGATATTTCTTTAGCAAAAAAAGAACAATAATTGGAGAAAATGTTGATTTTCTAACTTTAAAAAAAGGAAATTAAATAGGAATTTTAATTCTCTGTTAAGGGTTTTATTTAGTTTAGGTTGTTTCTTGGATTGCTAGTGAGAGTATGAATCTCAGTTGGAAAATTAGATAGAGACTTAAAAAACCTGTAAAAGTAATTGGAGAAAAAAAGAAAAAAAATATTAGATTTATTTTGAGACTAATTATATGTCTCAATGAGCAAGAAAAGGACATATTGGAGATTTAATTGCTGATTTTGAAGAAAAGAAGAAATAATACTTTGGTTGCTGGCAAGAGAGAGAGAGAGAGAAGAAACATATGCACATATTCAAACAATTCAATTATTTGTATTACTGATTTTTTTTTCTTCTTCAGAGTGGATTCGCTAGAAAAATAATCTAAAATAGACAATGCCCAACTATCTATCTTTTTTTGCATCCCATGAAATGATATTTGGCCTGAATTAATCAACCAACTCAACTCAACTACTGGGGAAAAAGGAGCTATTACTTGATTCTTTTGAGCCCATGAAAGAATTTAAATCTTGAGATAGAGAAATCCACAACAATTAACTAGAAGAAAATGAATCCCAAAAAGGAAAGCAAAAATAAACAAGATTTATTAAAGATAAATAGACAGTTTCCTTTGGGAGATATTAGAAGAAAAGAGTTAAACAATGCAAAGCAACGAGAAAGGGAGGAGGGGGGGATTAATGGTTTGTCTTTTTATTGATGGATTATTTTAATAAGGTAAATCATATATGTGGATAAGAAATAACTAATAATAAGAATTATTAATAATTAACTAATTTATAGTTCTCTCTCTCTCTCTTTCTCTTTTGCGAGTAATATGAGTGCTTCCCGTAATGAGGGTACTAGTGATCTCTAAGAGAGCAATGCGCTTGTTCAATTGCAATAGCTCGATAAATCAGAAAGTGGACATGTTAGCCGGCTCAAGGAAATGATCGAGCAGCTCAAAAAGCAGCTGAAGTTTGAGTAAGCTAAAAATTTAGAGATGAGTGAGGAGATGACCAAAATGCGTGCAACCATTGCAGCGCAGAACTAAACTGTTCGATAGTTACAGGATTCACTTTTACAGACCAGAGATAGCGAAAAATAACTCAAGGAAAAGTATATTAAGATATAAAAAGATGGAGGCTAGCAGGGATATTAGAATGGAAGTAATATTACCTCGAAGAGCCTGAGGGATTTAGATCTCAAAACAAGAGAGGATTATACTGCTGGAGGTGGTGGGTTAGGACGGAGATAAGGCAGCTTTTTGTTAAAGTAAAAGGACTAGCGAGATTCTGGATAATTAAAGGAAGGAGCTGAGAACGAAGGAAATGATGACGATAACAATCAAAGTAGAACGATGCTATCAATCGTCGAAGAAGACCTTAAGAACATTGTCAGGTCAAATCACTACTAAAAGCAGCTAGGTATGTTGAAAATATGATAATTTAATGGGATTTATATAAAATTTTAAACTAAAACTCCGTTTTTCTAGACCCAACTGTGCTGAAGACATTAGCGAAAAGCATAGTTGCAATCAAGTACACAAGTAAAGTCATGAATAGCGCCAAAGGTTCAGACGGTCATCCTCATCATCACCACCACAATCTACAATAAAACCTAGGAAGTATTAGCAGCAGCAATGGTGTTCTCTCCGATGAAACGACTCCAATCGCTACTGTTTCTGAGCCCTAACCGGCTTTATTATTAGCTGCGGAATAATCAGGATACTCCGATGAAGCTAGGAAAAAAGCTGGAAGTTAATCTGAGAAATCAGGTACTCCCTTGATAGGATTCTAACCGAAAGGCATGCTGATGTCCAAGAAATTAGTGCATAATCATGGTGGAATCGTGAGTCGAGGTAGTAATTCCTCTGCGGAGGTTTGGAGTAATTCGGAATTAGCAGTTTCACTTTCAGGGAAAAAAGTTGACTCGAATAGACCTTCTTTAGGATCGGTTCTCGATGCATAATAGCAATCCAATCATAGTACTGTCAAGTGTATTGCTGAAGAAGGAAAGTCAATATCAAACTAGCAAAGGATTTCACTTCCAGAATCGGAGGAAAACTAGGTTCAGTAGTAGTAGATATCTGGTTCATCTTAGCGATCGAGAAACACTTCTACAGTCAAAACGGATTTGAATAGTATTCCCAGGGAGACATTGCATAGGGTAGTCGAAGCTAGAAAGGAGTCTAATTGTTCACTTGAAGAAATGACTGGATCGTAGAAGGTTCAATAGGATCTCGAAAACTAATTAGAAAAAATGTAAAATTTAGATGAACCAAGAAGAAATAGCAGCAACAATCATCAAAACAGTGAAGATATCGCTGCAGCAGATATCCCCATTAACAAACTTGAATAGCAGCTGTTAGATTCACAACATCAAGAGCTCTAATAATTTGAGAAACCTTAACAAGAGTTATAAATTGATATCGAAGGTTTTAACTCATAACCCAACCCAAATACAAACGATAAAGACTAACTACCAATCTGTGGTGCTGCCTCATCATCAACTTCTTTCTCTTCCTCTTCTTCTTCGTCTTCGTCGTCTCACCCTTCAGGTGGTACCACACCGAAAAACTCTGAAGACGCTGATATGTTTCAGCCATTCACTCATTTCTTCGTTCTTGGTTGTGATAAAACTGATCTCAAGGAATTCGAAAACATGCCAGCTGCAGAGAGTGTGCTGTTACCAGGAAAACTCCTTTATTCCTTCTCAGATAGGAGCTATCCTCAAGGACATCATGATTCATTTGAGTAAAACCAATTATTGGATGCAAAATATCAAATTTATCCTTTTGTTGCTAATAATTTTAACCTTCTCTCTTTTTTTGTTGTTGCATAGCCTAATCAAGGAGTAAGTGTCTGAATATGCGTTTCCTTTCGGGATCGAAGCAAAGAAGATATCAGTGAGCAATGATGATCGCCAACCGATTTAAGCACTGATCATCCCACCAACACGGCATGGCTTGCAAGATAAATTCTTTTTTTTCAAGATGCGAAGTTAAGAAGTGTTCAGATAAATATAAGTCGAGAGCTAAAAGAATCAGCTTCTGAAGGTGCTTAACCCGAATAAGCATCTCTACTTTACGTGCTTGCAGCTTAAGGACTATTCAGTAAGTCCTCCACTTATTTCCCATATGAACAACATAAAAACATAAAAACTTTTTTGAATTTTTTTTAAAATATTTTTTTTTTTAGTCTACAAATGATGGTGCAGCTAACAATTCTGAGTCACAGCAATCAGGATCGATGAAACAGACATTCTGGCGTCACTAAAAGGTGTTTTGCTTTGTGAGTTACTATCCATTCTTTGATTTATTCACTCGCTTACTAGCAACAATCCAAGATTCTGTTAAAGTATCTCGTCAATTTAAACTCATGTCCGATTAGAAAATTGATGTTCTGAGCGAGATTGACAGTGAATATGTCTAGAAACACATCGAATAGAACTTAGTTGCATCGCTAAGATAATGGCAATCAATACAATTCAGCCATTTAGCATCGACGTACTCATTTCAAGTCGAAAACAGTGATTAACCGATTCCGTTTAGATTACCGAATATCTCATAGTTACGATTGAATACGTTATCTTGGACACTCATTGGACCTATCCAAGCCCTCTCCTTAAGCAACTTCTTATTCATTCTATTCGCTATCCTCCAGGAACAGCACATCATCTTCCTCTCCAATAATCTATCCCTCCTCACAAAGACAATGTAAACAAAAAATACTTTTTCAAACAGCAAATTCATACTTCTTCGTGAACTTTTCATAATAAATTTTTCGATTTTTTGTTCCTTTTTCTTAGTGCTTGCTTTGAGGCATTGCTGATGCCCTTCTAATGGCCATATCCGATTATTTATAGTGTCCCTGAGAATCTCATAGGATTGCTAGGATCACCTCAACCAATCATTCTCGGACTCAACAAAGGAAGCAAATACCTCCTAGCTAATGAACTCGTAGAAAATCACAGCGATCACATATTCGTTCTTCTCGATGAAGGAACGATCATCACGCAGAACACCAATTACCTCAATAGCTTTAAGCAAACCCGTCCTTCATTTGGACTTCGAAGTTCGCTAGCATATCATTACAGCTCGATTAACAAAGACGTCACGAGTGCAGAGAGAGTTTTAACATTGCCACAATACCTTCAAGTGTACTAGACCGAAGCGTACAGATAGTAGATTCTAGCTGGCAGGAAGACAAACAACATGGGCAACAATAAATAACAAATTGACGTGTATGAGTAACTGATGGATATCGTAAATCAAGCCCTTGTGTAGAAGATCATCTCGCATATCCCAACGATACCTGTATTCGAACCAGATGATAAGGTAGATCAATCCTTGAAAAAATAACTAAAATCACTTTGGATTGTCAATTTCTTTAATTTTCTTGTTTTTTTTTCGTTAGTTCTTGGACTACAATCACATTAGAAAAGCAGTACTGCAGCAGACAGCGGAAGAAGATAAGCCTTTTATTAATTATTTCTGCTCGACAAACAGTTAGATATTCTTATATTTCTGTGAGGACTACTACAATCTCATTGAAGACACTGCTGGAAGTGGCAAAGGAGCAGCTTGCAAATGATGAACACTCCTAGCATAACAATATTCATAAATATTCTATCAAGATAACTTATGATAAACGTCCAAGACCTTCCATCCATCCACCCATCCACCATTCATTCATTTATTCTAATACTTCACCCCCTCTTCTCTCCCTATGTCTCTCTTATTTCCTCAATTTTATAACTTTCTGTGTCTTTTCGTTAATTCGATGCCTCCTTCCTTTATTTTCATGTAAAAAATAATAGCCTTAACAAATATCGATGGTGCCTTGCATTTATGTATTGTTTTTCTTTGGAAGTAAAGACAACAAAGTAAATTAAAACAGGCTTGCTTTGAATCAATTATATTTGATGTACGTTTAATCAACGATTCTCTTTGATTTGGAATAAACTAAACCCCACTGCTAGATTAAGCTATTTTTTTCATTAAAAACAAACAAAAACACACATACACATACACATACAAAGAGAGAAACTCAGAACTATTAAGCTACCAACACAACAAAAACAACAAATTCAAATACAACAGATACTTCATTGCAACCTAGGGTGTTTAGATACAAACACATGGGAGATCATCTGGAATACTTGTAAAACTAGGCATAATTCTCGCATCAACTGAGTGCTAATTCCGATCAAAACACAAAGAATAACAATTATTTCGCGAATCTTCAGCACTTCAATAGCATTAGTTTCCATGAATCGCAGGATGATAACTAACTCAGCAACTTCCCTGACAATGAATTAATAGTAGACGTAAACGAGGAAGCATACTAGAAATAGGAGTAATTATTTCAGAACAACATGCAGTAGAGTAGTGCTCCCTTCAGAAGCGGTTAAGATGCTGGATAGGATTCCTCCAATACATCCACTGCGAATAAACAATAGCTCCCCAAGCAGCCAACGAAGAAATTATATGAGCCGCTACTCGATAACGGCCAAGTTTATGCCTACGAGGATGATCCTGTAGAATACAAAAAAGCCAGGAAGTAAAAATATTTTTGCTTTTTTCTTTGGGATTTGATATCATTTCAGATTTGCTTGATTGATTGTTTCAAAGGCGTATCCAGAACAGACACAGTGCAAGAAAAGTCAGAGGGATCCAGAAGAACACAACAATTAATCTGGAATCGCAGTGGGAAAATCTTTAGAAGGAAAACTACTCGTTTAGGATATAAATTGCTGATCTCACTGCTTCCAATAAGTTGCTGAGCGAAGAGATCGCGTATTTCAGGAGCATTCTCAAGCCAAATATGAATGGTCAGTAGACTTATCAAGAGAATCATGATAAACGATAGGTACATTCAAATGGAACTGAAGGTTTCACTTAGCAGCAGCAACCATGTCAAACGAGATAAGATTACTCAGAAATCTAGCAGGAGTAAGACATAAAAGGAAGTGAAAACAACAATTGCGATAATAGAGATCACAATTACAATAGCAGATAATATGAAAATACTGAAGATTTCAGTGAAATAATCGACAGAGATCAAGAATAATACCTCCCTTACACGGCAACAAGAACTGACCCATCAAAGAAAGGATTTTCTTCATTTAATTCCTACCAGCTATTTGCGCTGGCATTGATTTCTTGTTTATTCATGCTGGGATATTCTGGAAGCACTTTAGAATTAGGGTAGATGTCTGCTAGATAGTAGCATTATAATGTAGTCTTGCAGTATGAATAGAGTATCAATTCAGTGAAGGATATTAATCAAAAAATACTGTAGGAGTAGCTTGCGTTATCAGCTAGGTATTTATTGGAAGAAAGTAAATAATTCGAAGGGTTTAAGATATTAGTATGGACACTAGGTATTGTGGGGTATATCGCGTATGCTGTGTTCGTGGTTCTGAGACATTTCAAAAGTAAAGAGAAATTAAACAAAGAGAAGAGGTAATGAGAAGGAAAGGGAGAGAAAGAGAGATGGCATTTTGAAAGAATAGAGAAAAGAAAGCCAGTGGAGATGCAGTAAATTATTTAGAAAAAATAAAAAACTGAGAGTCAGAAAGACAGGTAATCGCATAGAGAGAGAGAGAGAGAGAGAGTGGAATAAGCTAGTTGAGGAATATTGGGAAGAAGTGCTAAGATTTAAGATTATGGGGTTGACTCAATTTCTGAATCTCGAGAGAATATTTTACATAAACAGACAGCTACTAAATTTTAACTTTTTCTTTGCATCTTCTAGTTGATTCTAATAATTTTTCTTTCCTTGCTACACAAATCTTCCAAAAACAGTTTTAAACTTTAAATTATTTTACATCCAAAATAAAAAGTAACATTAAAATAACAATAAAATACTTGCAAACACCCCCCTTACATTATTTTCTTCCTTTTGACACATGCAATGAGTTACTTTGATAATCTCAATATCTCTCCATGGACTGAATAATATGCTTGTTAATTGCATTTTGCCTCTGATTATTCAGATACTGTAGCAACGCCTCTGTTGAGTTAAAATAACTGATCACTTCAGTGTCCTTAATCACAATGCCTTTATTCGATAAATCTTCACATCTCCCAGCTGTTGGCTTCATTCTCGGTGATAGCTATACCACCATTAATTTAACTTAGTGATGATATAAGAACATACTTAAAGCCTCCAATTAGTTATCCTTCTCACAGAGTTCTTCATCCAATGCAACAATTAAGTATTTTCTTGTGGAGATCTTATTATTATTACTCGCCTTGAGGGTCTTTTTCTAAAATAAATCAAGATTATTTGTAGCTCCATTAGGGAAGGAACTAAGGTTTCTCGCATGAGTGTTCCCTAATTCAGATAAAGCTTCTTTTTCGGAGTTTATTTTCTTTAATTTGGCTTCTTGTTTTTTCTTGGTAAATTGAAGTCTGCTGAGTTTGATTTGCATTAAACTGCTGCCGAAAAAGTAGTTCAAAATTGCATTCTTCACACAAACGTGGAACAAGCGAGTGACTTGCTGTTAATTTGTTTCTAGAGTTTCATCTTGGTGTCTAATGGTGTTATTTTAGGTGTTTTTGATATTTTAGCTGTTGATTTGTTGAGTTTTAGCTGGAGATTGATTCTGATTTGGAGCCATCGATTTGTTTTGCTGATCTTTATTGGTTTCAAGCACTCCTTTAGTTATTTCGATCTCATCAAGAGATTTGGGAGATGTAACTCCAAAATGCTAAAAGTTCATGTGATAAAGTGCTTGCGAGGAAGTAATAATCACTTCTTCTGGTGGGACGATCATATCTTAGTGGTTGTTGTTGTGATTAATTGAGTCTAGGATATCTACTTCGTTGAGACTACTTTCGATAAGAATATTGCCTTTGTTTGACTTACATTTATCTCCCTCAGTATTATTATTTTCATCGTCCTCCAACACTTTGCTTGTTGTGTCTTCTTAATCCAGCACCTTCGAGATCTACTAGAAAATAATTTCCTCATTTGTCTTGATGAGTTTGCAATTCATACTGGTAAGCAATGCCTCCGAGCAATATTCTTCGAAATTAAATCCGACAAACCCAAAATAATCATCATCACGTTTGAGGATCGTATGGAGCAGCTACCGAGAAAGGAGGATGGTTTATTTGACCTAATTGGGTTACTTGCACATGTTTAGAAGGACAACTTTGTAGATCCTTTAGCTATTCAGGATCCTGATTTCCTTGCGCAAACAAGAGTCTTTTAGGTTAAATAGCAGGAATATGTTGTTCAGTTGTTTAAGCACTTCATCTCGAGCAGCCTGCAAAAAACAGTGCTGGTTTTATAGATTCTCCGTTAGGACTAACGCAGCATCGTAGTATTTACAATTCTTAAGGTCAAACGCTGATTAGCATAGGGCTGAATAACTAGAGAGAGCATCGCTAGGGAATTCATAGGAGAAGTCACTTTACGGATAATTTGGTGATGGAGGGAGTGGCCTGACTTTGAGAATTGTGGGAAGAGTAATTTTTCGAGGTTGTTTTTGAGTTTGTTAGAGAGGATATAAAATGGGTTTTTATGGAAGAATTTAATGATTTTTAGCTGTTATCTGAGGAGAAAGGAAAGGAATAAGAGGTGGTGGAGGTAGAGGAGTTTTTTCACTGATTACAGAAGAATGCAATGTTAGTTTTTCTCTTTTTAGTAGATCCTCCTCATGCACAAATGAATCGTCTGGGAGGTATGTCTTACTGACTGCTAGGAGTTGCTCGTATTTCTTAAGCGGAGTTGACTTGAGGAAGTTCGCATTTGAATCCAAAGAAAGCAGCTAGCGAAAACAAAGAAGAGTTAAAAAAAACCCCAGAGAAACAACAAGTTATTTTGAAAAGAAAACAAACAAATTTGTAGCAAATCATCATACATCTTTATTATTCCAAACAGAGGAAGGAAAGCTTATGCTCTTGGTATTTTTATGCTTTTCCTGAACTGAGGCAATCGCTTTTTTCTCCTTTTCTTCTCGTTTTCGGGCTGAAATAAAAGATCCTTTGAGCATCCTAAGATCCAAGCTGACTAGACAAAAATACAACCAGATACATTGATATTTCTCGTAAATCTTTGAATCAGTGAAAAAAATACTTTAAATTTACATTTTTTGTTCTGGACAATCTTAGGTGAGTTCTACTAGCTGGAGGAGCTAATAAAAGACGGCATCAATAACGTTGGACTGCATATTTTAATTTCCTCATCAATCTTTCCGAGTTGATTCTAATGCAGTGAAATACCATCACAAACACTAGCAGCAGCAGTATTAGCTTTTTCTTCTTGTTTCTTGAGTTCAAGAAGACGCAGTAATGTCGCATAACTTTCTTTAGCTGCAGAATCTAGATTCAACGCGATTTGGGTTTGTGTTAAAAACTGCAATAAAAGAATCCTGCGACCCAAGGAAGGTTCCAAGGAATTGCTGATTTCGAGCAGCTCCTGCAAGAGAACTAAGAGCTCGTTATGAAATGCACAGATTGGATCTTCAGAGACATGGAGAAAGTAATCCGATATGCATTTAAAATAGTTAAATTTTCGATTGAAGAGGTTCTCCAAAAGAGGTTAGATTGAAAATTACTGCTGCGATTTCAGCTATTCTTCAGGGTTTTCGTCAGTGTTATGATCCTTTTCATTCTGCAGTTAATTATGGCTAAAGCTGCATGGATTGTGGTTTAAGAAATTGTTAAATGTTGGAAGGTGATTGTAAGACTAATGTTCTTGGAAATTATCACTGTTTTATTATGGCCGATGTCTTTATGGTTGTTGTTATTCATCCAAATCAACATCATAATCATCAACACCATTTAGTTATTTACCTTCATTTCCATTCATAAACGAGAACGCTCCTTCTTTGTCGTCTCCTTGGTTAGATTATTCCTACAAACTTTATGGTTAAAACGAGTTCCAACATACCCCTGGATCGCACGTTTTAGCTCTAAATTTTTCTGTAAAAGTATTTCCAAAACTCATATTTCTAGAAGTTGTCTAATTTCCTGAAATATATCCCTAGTTGTTATTAACCTTAGAGATATTCATATTTTCCCTTTATCCATATAAATCTAACTGCATTTTCGCAAATACTATCGAGTTTTCGTAGTGCTACAATGCTTAGAGATGTCGCCCTTGAAAATAATGAATATTCGCAATGTTATTATGGCAGATTCCCAGCGATCCTATGTTCCTAAACCGTGAGAAGAACAATATCTACTCATTCAAGTTCAAGAGCATTTACGAAGGATCTTCAATCATCAGTTCACTTGCTGTGAAATTCAGTAGCTTCACAAGATTTGTAAATGTTTCATACAGCTCAATAGCGTCTTTCGATTGAAAAAGATCAACAATTTCAGTGATTTTTCTCAAATCCGCATGCACACCCTAAGCTACTTCCACAACGTTTGCTACTTCACTCGGGTCAAAGTTCATATCCCTGAAGATCGCTATGAGCCGTTCGATTGGTTTTTCGATGCTCTCTGCAATTTATTTTGAGATCCATAACACATACACCATAAACGTCACCAAACCTACTGGGAAGCATATTAAGTTAACCATATTTTGATTCTCTAGTTTTTTTTCCAGATTCCTAGTTGTCTCCATGAGTTTATCCCTCGAAAGAATATCCAAAAACACATAGACTTACAGTGTGTTCACAACACGCGCTGAACCATAAGCAGAAGTTGTCTTTTTCTGATCAATTACACAAATCGAACTCGCAATCATGAAAAATTCAAAACCGTCTGCATCGAAGAATGAAAATGTCTATTATTGCTTGAATAGTTCATCGGGGATGAGCTAAGCAGATGTACCTGTGCTGACGACTGAAGAACGAAAATATTTGGAGATAAAAGTTATCATGTCAGTGCTGGTTTTGTTAGTTAAGCTGTCTAGTAACTATCCCTGCAATGCGAAAATAGTAGATGTGTTGAACGTTGAGTTTGTATCGAATACTAGTTTCAGAGAAAAAGGGTCGATAACGAGCTAATGAGAGTAGTCTTTCTTGTAGTTTGTGAAAAATTACTTTAAATCTTCCAACTGCAGCTCAAAGCAAGTGATAAATAGAATATAATTTTGCAAACTTAAGCTAGATTATTTGCTGAAATCAGTAGCGTATTTGCAGATAACCTACGAAGGAATTAGCTCAGCTTTGATGTCGTTTAGAAAGTAGCTTGGAGGGAAAATAGCCATGTGTGATAGTGATTTCGCATATTGATACCATAAACGACATCGCACATCGTACGCATATGGATGGACTGGGCAAGGTTGAATTTCATTCTGAAGGATTAGCAACGTCGTATTGGAATACATAGAGAACGTACTAGCGTCTGATTCGAAGGCTATGCCTCTTCTGAGGAGATTCAAGTTCTTAAAAATATTCTCGCTAGGACCAGAATTGTAATGATGGTAATTGCAGACTGGTCGGGCGAAAGTGTCAAGAACAGCCGAATTGAAGATGTTTGAGAGGGATATTGCATTTAATTCACTGTAGGTTAAGGTATTTGGATTGTACCTAGAAGAAAGAGAGAATAAAATAAGAATAATTAGCAAAGATTAGACGGAAAAAAAGATAACACATCAAAATCTGGGGTAAATTAGCAATTAAACAACTCAATAAAAGGCTATTAAATCTATTTTCACTTGAGGGTTTGAGGGTTAAAGCGTGAGAGTTGTTTCACTAGCCATTTTCCACACACAGACCGAGTTATCAATTTACATCATCCCATTCATCTTTTTTTTTTTTCTATGTAATTTTTTCAATTATTGTTTTGTATTTTCTTGGTATTTTTATTATTTTTTGTAATACCACGATGAAACACGGTATTGATTCTCCCTTGCGAGTTAAGTTACTCTTTGATCTTCTTGATTTGCATATGTCTTCTCTGTATTCATGATTTCGGGTATGAATCCATTATCGAGATTAACCTCCTTTGTCATTATCCTCGAAAGCAGCGAGTTGGCTACATAAAGCTACCAAGAGATTTCCTGTGTTTTGAAGCTGATTTGTATTGCAGATGCCATATTTAAGATTTTCTCAAACATAATCTAATTTTCATAAAGATCATTTGCGAAACTTGTCCCTTCTGTGAGTAGGACATCAACAGACAAGAACAAGTCAATCCATGCAATTGAGAGCACTAAAAAGATAGGCACTGCAATAGCTAAGAAGACTTTCTAGCGCAAAGTCAATATCAGAGAAAAAGATAAAGAAAGAGATTTAGACAAGCCCATTACACAGTCTCTCTCTCTTCCTGTGTTGATTATTTTGACTGCTGTAATCTTCCTACGCGATCTTTGAATCTAAAATATTGATTTATTTTATGGATATTCTTGTGAACAACAATTAGTTTTTTTCCCGAAATGAATAATTAGCTTTTAATCAAAAAGAGAACATTTTAATTTTCATAAAAGATATCACAAATTCTTACGTTTTTGTTATGAATTCTAAAGGAAAAGTAAGAAAGTGGAGTAGAACAGAATGTGCTACATTCTTACATTTTTAACATAATACAGTTTATTTAACTCAATCAGTATATTTTTTAGTTTTCTTGAGATTATTCGATCCTAAGATTTTGTTAATACCTGTGTAATCTAAATTTTCTCAATCAATTATTCTCCTAGATTTGTTAAACCAGTTTTATGGACGAGCATTTCCAAATATTTTTGGTATTGATTTCTGTGTGTACATCATATTTCAATTTATTAATTAACTAAGGGGTGCTGTGAATTAAGTGAACAACAATTTTTCATTTCAAAAAAAAAATATAAAGAAATGATAATAATAAAATAAAGATAATCATTTCCCAATTAATGCATTGCCTCATAAGAGATATCGATGAATTCTAACAATAAACTCTCAAAATAATTGAAAAAATAAGAATAAAAAAATACAAATAATATCAACAATATTTTTTAAACCGGGAAATGTTAAAATTGAAAAAATTGAAAAAATCATTATGCCTCACACTCAGAACCTCTCTACGGTTTAGACAATATGCTTCTTAATAGAATTCTGTCGCTGATTGTTTAAATACTAAAGTAGTTTATCCGTAGAATAAAAGAAATGAATTACTTTTTTGTTTTAGTAATCCATATCGTCATTCGAAATATGCTCTAAAGTGTTGATAAGCGATGATAGCTGCAGAATAATCATCTCGATTTGATGGTAATAGAGAAATTTCTTTAATTGCTCGAAGGATTCATCGGTTTTTATTAGATCCTAATCCATTGTAACGATTAGATATTTCTTTATGGAGAGTTTACTTTTGAAGTCAAATTTTTTTCTCTCCAATTTCTCAAGAAAAGCCATCTTCAACTTAATCGGAGTAAATTTTTCCTTTTAGGTATCTAGTCCATCGATTTTAGGAATATTATTATTCTCATTATTAAGGTTTGACTTGCTTGACTTTTTATCTTGGATTTCTATTTCTTTGTTTTTCTTAAAAATGTTTGTTTATGTCTACTTTTAGACAAAACAAGCTGAGCTGATTTTTGCTTGAGTGAAGTTACCACCAGAGAAAAAATTCAAAAGTCCGTTTCTCACACAGACATGAAACAATTTCGAGAAATAGATCAATGAGTTGCTGCTGTTGGTGTTTTTAATGTTATTGTTGTCTTGGAGAAGTTCTTTGGATTAGTTTTCCTAGGATCTGCTGCTATTTGTGCTAGCTGGAAGGACGATCTCAAGAATCTTTGATTATTCTGAAAATTTAGAGATGTTCTTGTAGCTAGTATTATGAGGTTCTTATATGAAAGAGGTTTTATTATTATCGTAAGTTTTGAATGAATCACTCCCGATATGTTTGATAAGGATATTCTGCGATGAATGGGGAATTTCAAAAGAGAAAATATCTCCATCTACCAAATTCTTTCTTTTTTCGAGATCAATATTGCTACTTCTGATAATAAAAGGACTTTCTTAATTAGTATCTTGAACTTTCGGAGCATTACTGGTTCTGCCAGTATTAGCGTTCTACTCACTTTCGCAAGTTTAATTGAGCTCTTAAGCTGAGAATATCTTAGAATTTTGCAGAATATGTGAGAAAATACTCTCATAATTTGCTTTAATGAGTTTACAGTTCACCATGCTTATCAGCGATTCACAACGCTTTTCTTTGAAATCATACCCTAAAAACCCAAACTAATCATCATTCCGTTTCATAATAGTATCAATTATGTCCTTCGCAAGAACTATTGTCTTTCTGACTTCATCTTAATGACTGCATAAACTCACCAAAGCTATTTTAAAAATCTTTTGATTATTATGGATTTTGATTTCCTTGAGCAATTACGGCTCTTGTAAACTCAATTCTTGGAATATTTTTTACATTTTCAAATACACTTAATCCCTAGCAGATTGGAGAAAGCACTGCTGATTCTCGATATTTTCTGTCAAAACAAGTCCAGCATCATAAAATCGGTGGTATTTTATCAGAAAAGATGATTAGCAAAGTGCTGCATAACTAGCAAGTGCATCACTTGGGAAATCATAGGATTCATCGGTTTATTGGATTCTAAGGCGTTTGTTTTTTAGAGGCAACTAAAGGAGAAGATTAGTAATTTTATTTGGATTTTTTTCAGCTGATGGGGTTTAAGGTTTTTTGTGATGATCAGCTAGCTCTTTGAGGAGAATATGGTCGTTTATGCTAGATTATTTATTCAAAGTAATTTTTTGCTTGCTAGTAGCAGAATAATCAACACTAAGATGTGGATTCTAAAGGGTTTTAAATTGAAATTGAGATTATTATTGTTGTTGTTATTTTGTTTGCTCGACGTGACGAGTGGAATCTTTAGGAGTCAAAGAATGGAGGCTCGAAGGGATATTAAGAGTTTATTTGTGAAATTAAGAATTAGTATCCAAATTCAAGGACTAAAAAATGAAAAAAATTATTCAATTAGTAAAAATATAATGAAAAATAAACTAATTTTTTACCTTTTTTAAGGAGTGAGTTTTATTGAAATTAGGATTCTAAGACACTGACAATTTCTTGGAATCTCGTTTCTTGTTTGCAGTGCTTTGTTAGACATGAGATTCTTTTCTTTTGATAGAGTTTTTTTGTTCAGATTTTCTAGCCTTCATTTGACCACTTTTGATGCTGTTTTTTTCATCTGGAAAAACTATATTAAACAGGAAATAAAAATCAGATTTAACATATCAAAAACAGTAAAGACTAAAAACGTTTAAATAAATAAGTTAAACTACAATATTGCTGTTATGATTAATGTTGATGGTGATACTTTATCGCACTCGTACTCAAAGCTGCTGCTGTCTTAAGTTTCTCTCTATTCGGTGTATATGGATAATTTAAACTCTATTCAGGAGCAAATTTCAGTTATCTGCATAATTTCAATTTCTCCGTTTCTTCTTGCTTCTTTTTTTGTAGCAATCGGAGCAGTAAAAAGTAGTTATGGAGTGCTTACGTATCCATATTAAGAGTTAACTAGGCTTAGATGCAAAACTGCATTAGATATATCTCCCGCCCTAATGATGGGTCCAAGTAATGATTGATGATCATCAATTCTTCAATGAGAAGTAGAAATTCATGATCAAACGGACACGCATCAGCTTCTTCCTCTTGGAAATGCAAGAAATACTCCAGCAAACACTTGTAGAAATTAAATTTCCTGTTGAATAAATTCTCCAAAAGAAATAATTTTTCTTTGTTTTCCACTTGATTCGAAGTTGTAAGAGTTCTGTGCTTCGAGGGAGTAGAATGGTCGTTCTGGATACCTTGGTTATACTAAGTATTGACGTCTTTATTACTTGGGAAGCCAAAATATGAAAGTTATCGTAGACTCTCATTTTGATCATTGAAATTAGAAAATTGTAAGGTGCCATAATATTGGTGATCACTAAGCTTGTGTTTCCCTTGAATCTAGCTGGATTGGAGATGTGAAGAGTTAGCGTGATTCCTTTCTTCTTACTCACCTTCTTCTTCTTTGATTTTATCATTCGAAGAATAGACATCTTTTTCTTTGTCTTCTTTGTTATTAAAATTCAAATACGAAATCAATAGCTAACTCATATCGTTGCTTTTGTCATTCGAACTGTTGAAATACTCTTTCCTGTTTGACATCAGCATTATCTCCGATTGAATCAGCGAATCATTATTATTGGGATTCTTGTAGTTAATCGGTTTGCTCACATCTTTGTTTCTCGTGATATCACTTATTTTTTGGGCATTCGCAGCTACTTCTTGTTTCCGTTTACCAATCCCTTCTTCTACAAACAACTCCAGTTGCATCTTGGAGTATACAATCGCTTTTTCATAGTCTTGCAGCGCTTATTTATGCCGTCCTTGAAAATAATGTAGATTTGCAATATTATTGTGGCAGATCCCCAATGAACCATAGTTCTTGAATTATGCAAAAAATAAGATCTGCTCATTCAAATTCAGCAGCATTTATGATGGATCTTCACTTAGCAGATCTCTAGCTGTGAAATTCAATAATTTAACTAAATTGCTGAAGGTTTCATATAAAATCATAGCATCTTCAGATTAAAATATCGTGCTCATCGCTTGGATCTACATGAGTGGCTCATTTCCTTCGATTGTATACGACACGATCTCGTGAGCTTAGTTCGGATCGAGATGCATCTCCTTGAAGATCGTGATGAGCTTGTTTATGGGAATCTCAATGTTCCTGGAGATTAAAGTAGAAATCCAAAAGACATAAATCAAACAAATAAATATCAGCACACTCAAGCCTATCTGCGCAGATGTGTAGAAATAATCCAATTGATTATTAAGATCCACAGTTCTCTCCATGAGCTTGTCCTTGAAGAGAATATCAAGAATCAGATACACTTGCATTTGATTTGCCAGGCGAGTTTCACCAGACGCAGTGGTTTTTTTCTAATCTATATAGCAAACAGAAGTCCCAATCATATAGAACTCTGAGCCATTGACGTCTTTGAAGGAATAAGTGTGCTACTATTTGCTTAATTCAATAAAGATATTCACTGCGGAAGATCCGGTAGTAACGACAGTCGTAGGGTAGTTTGTTTAAATAAAGTTTGTGATATTTTAGCTGGTTTCGTTTGATAAACTGCTAAATAACTATTGCTTTAGAGTAAAGATGCTCTTTGTATTGAACGTAGAGTTCGTATCGAAGACAATCTTCAAGGAGAATGGGTCGATAACGAGTTAATGTGAGTAAGTTTATGTGTATCCATCGAAGAAATGTTGTAATTCACTGAGTTACAATTCAAAGCAATTCATGAACAGAATTGCTGTTGGACGAGTAGCAAGATTCGCATAGTCAGCCTAGTGTTTGCAGAATATCGAAGATACTGCTAGCTCAGCATTCAAGTCACTGATGAAAAAATTAGGTGAGAATACAGTCATATGAGGGATGGCTTTGGCATATTAGTACCATGTCCTGCAGCGGACATCCGTGGGAAACACATGGACTTCACAGGGCGTATAATCATTTTTTACTACGAAAAGTGTTGTATTCACGAATTAAGATAGAGTGCTTCCGTGGTAGTCAAACGCTAAGACTCTTTTAGTGACGTTTAGATCTAAGGTTCGATTTTCGTTGGTGATATCTTTGTACATATTCAGGTAGCTTACAGGTCGTACAAAGGTATCCAGCACAGCACCGTATATTAAATTGGAGCTCTCAAGATAGGAAAGCTAATCGAAGTACAGAGTGTCGACATTATACCTGGCGATCATTGAGAAAAATTGATTGAAAAATGAGAGGTTAAGTAAGAACTGTAGTCAGAAAAAATCGATATTAGTAAAGAATTTTGCTTGAGAAATTAAAGATAAAATCATCCCAAAAGAGGCAGAGAAATATGGTGGATTTTGACGTCCAAACCATCACGGTTTAGAGTAGTTAATTGCATACTAAAAAAGATCATAAAAATAATGTGAAAAATATTTATCATACCATGAAGATACTCGATAGCTATTTGTGTGAGCAACTTAAGTGATTTCGGCGGCTTCTTGGTTTGAATAAGTTCTCTCAGTGTTCATGATAGCAGGACGGAAGTCGTTGTGTACATCTACATCTCCTTGCATTATGTGGTAAAGTAACTAACTCATGACATAGAGTTACCATGGTATCTGCTAGACCTTCTAGCTAATCTGAATTGCAGATGCTAAATTGATAATCTTTTCGAACATAATCTGATTTTCATACAGATGCAAGGAGAAATCTTCTCCTTCTTGAATCATCGTAGTCAGCGAGAAATTAAGACATAAGAACCCTGCTACAAGCACGAGAATCGTAGGAATTGCTATTAAGAAGAAAACCTGTCTGCGCAAGGCTGACATGCGTTCTAGTCTAAGAGAAGGAGACCAAATAGCGATAAGAGAAAGAATAAGGAATTAATTCTCAGGTTTTTTAATTTGAACCAGTTATTGATTCTTGAAATATTAAAGAAAATCTATGAGAAAGCTAATGATTGGATTTCTGAATGTGCTGGGGAGGGAGTCTAGCGATATTAGGATGTAAGTAAAGAGTTAGAAACTAAAAAAAAAAACCTTTAACTTTATGATTTGATTGTGTGATTTTTGGGGATGAGAAAATACTGTATTTGGGGAGGAGTAGGACAAATAAGCAGAACTATTTGAAAAATAAGAAATTTTCGCTATCAATAAGCAATTTATTCAAGCAGTGCTTGCAAAACATCTTACTCCAGAATCGATTTTGTCTAGAAAAAATAGTTTACTCAATTTCAAAGTGTATCAAAGAATATTCTTAGATGTATTAATAAAACAGAAAATTTTGCTAACAATCTCAAAGCAACCAAAAACTTCTTATGAATTTCTTCATATTCTTATGCAAATTTGTGAATATCGATTCTAGTATACAGTTTGATTTAAATCCAAAGAGTAATTAACGGTAAGGGAGTTTCATTTTAAGGTTAAAATCTCCCCCGTTGTTGTTTCTGTTGTAGTTATTATTTAGAGGAAAACTAAGCTAGCGATCTGGTGATCCTGAATTTTTACAGTAAAGGAGTAAATCAATTTTTTTTTTCTACTAAAAAGACTATTAAAAAAGCGTTTGATTCCCCAATAGTTCATCATTATTTTATTTAGTAAGGAAAACCAGTACGTTGTTTTAAAAAGATAAAAGCAAGAAAACCATTCTTTTTTTAAAGTTAAATCATAATCTTATTTGTAAGCTTGAATTATAAGAAATTTAATAAACAAAAATTAAAAAAGACAGCATTTTCGAAGTATTTAATGAATAAAAGCAGTAATTGTTGCTCTAGAACAAATTTAGCCTTCCGGAATTACTTACAGAAACTAGAAAAGGGTTTATGTAAAATTACTACATAGTAAACTATTTTTTTGGGGAGTTTTGATATGAAAAAAATAAAATAAAGTGCAATTAGTTAATTTTGTTCAGTTAAGTACAAAGTGATACAGTTTGAAATCTAAAATTGAAAAGAAAAAAAATAACTTTGAAATTGAATGTGCGGTTATCAGAAAGAAAAAAAAATCAAGAAGGGAATTTAAAAATACTCTTATGAAAAATATCTTCTAAATATACTATGACTTTTCGAACATTTAGGGTATTAAAGTATGAGCTGAGTCAAAAGAGAGAGAATTCTGCTATTTCAATAGTATTGTGGTTCTTTCTTATTTTCTTTTCTTAATTTAGTCTTATTAAGCATGAGAAAACTTGATTTATTGAAAATAATAGGATATTCAAAATGAATGTAAATTATCTCTCCTAAATGTCAATATGAAACTATTATTTTTCTTAATATTTCAAGGTTTTACTTTTGAACTGCAAATACAAAACACAGATAAACAAATAAAGTTCTCTCTTTTATCTTTATTTCTCTTTATCTAATCACTTTCTCTTGTGATGCTTCGTCTGTGAGACATTATTAGGGTTTATATTTCCATACCCAAACTAAAGATCAGAGTGCAGATGTTGCTTGTGTTTCACATCTGCTAAAGCAAATCCACTCTCGAACTCCATCATATTTCTGTTGAATTCCTTTTCTTATTACTTCTAGGCGATCTTAACTTATGTGAGCTTGTTTCCTCTGAGAAGTTCATCTTCTTTTAGGATGAGATTATTAGCATGCTTTCCAATCTATGGCTTCGGAATTGGGTACTTTATTTGAAAAAATATTCATGTAAAAAAGTTAGCTACATTTCTAGAATAATTCTAATATGTTACGATGAATCCAGTTCTGTTGACTTTGAATCCTCTCTTGCGATAGAGCTTGATCTATCCATCAGCTTCAAAGCTGCAGGAGACTTTAAGAAGAGAATGATTTCCACATTTTGGGCAGAAACTCTTTGTCATATCCTTAACTAGTGCCAAGCACGCGAAGCATTCCAAGACAAATCGCTTAGCTCTTGTGATCATCATGCCATCTATCGAAACTAAGGGAATTCCCATTTAAAGTGCCACATTCTGTATGAAATAAACCACCTTATTAGATACAAGTATATCAAAAATAAAAAATAATTGCATCTCACCTGCATAGCAAAATCTGCTGTCATAATGGACACACCTATGTTTGCACTAGTGATCTCTGCTTTACTGTTGCCTTAGTCTTTGTAGAGATGTAGATTATTAGTGTTAATCCATCCTTAGCCATCATCTTCATCATCTTCGCTTTCCTCTGCGGGTTATTTCTTTTCTTTGGACTCAGTAGTAGTGGTTTCTTCAATTTTTGGCTCAACTTTCTCAGTAATTGGCTTCTCCTTAACAACTTCACTTTGTTTTCCAGCAGTTTTATCCACAAAATTCCAACCAGTTCCAAATTCATCTTTATTCTTCTTAGGTGGCAGCTTCTTTTCTTTCACAGGAACAACATTCCAACCATCATCATCATCTTAGTTATCTCCAGTAGATTCTTCTTTCTTTTGATCTTCTTCGTTTTCATCATCTGACCAATCCTAACCACCATCTCCGTTTACTTCATTGTTAGCTTCTTCTAACGTCAGTTATTGTATTCCTTCTTGAAGTGCATCTTTTTTCGCAAATGCTTCTTTAATTTCAGGAGGATCTTTTCTAAGCTAAGCCGCTGTACCATTTAGCTCTGCATACGTATAGCACACTGCGATAACCTTCAAATCGACCGCACTAAGACTAGCAATATCACCGGTAGCAGTGGCAAACTTTCTGACAGCAGAACTAGCTGTTTTCGATGGTTCTTTGGTTTCAAGATCAAAAGGTAAAGTCAAGAATTTATCTCTAGCTCTTTTATCTCTAATCTCAAATTTAACTTCTGCAGTTGTAGCCAAGTCGTACTTCTCATGGAGACCTTAAAGATCTAAGCATTTAATGAATGCGTTGGTATCAATCACTAAGATTGGTTTTTTTAATGGCTCAACTGGATGATTAGCACCATCTTAGGCAATATTTGCTCTATCAGAAACAATGTCTTCGTCCCACATGCAGCTCTAGCTAAAAATACACTTTTTTTGTTAATTTAGAAATTTAGTTTTGATTTCGCTCTCGCTTCCACAATATTTCATCCCCCAAACTGTCCTTTCTTTTATCTCCAATCAAAAATCCTGAGGGAAAAGATAAGACAAAAAGCTAAAACAATTCTTCTGGAATCAACCCTTTATTAAAGTACTTAGAGACTAGACTCAGTGCCCAAAGTAGAATCAAATTAGTTAGGTTTAATTAGATTTTTCTTGGATCTTTAATGGCAATAATTTTTAAAACATGAAAAAATAAATATCCTCAAATTTTTATTGATATTTATGTTAAAAATGAATATTAAATAGACAAACTTTTAAGAAAGTTAGTTTGAGCTACAAAAAAATAATCGCATTCCATTGGTTTGTAAATCATACTGAAGGGAATAATTACTAGAAAGAAGATACCAATTACTTTACCTTTTGCTATTGAAATCATTAAGATCATAGCAAGGTTCTCCTTGAAATAAAAGAGCGCGCAAATTATGTGGAATTTTCAAAAAAATATTAAATATTATTACTTGCGTTATTAATTGAAAATCTAGCTAACATCATCACAAAAATACCCTAAACTAATCCCATAAATGAATACTCCAAAAAGTGACAAGGAAATCGCTCAGATTGTGCCTCCACGTCAGCTGGAAAAACTCCATCAGCTGATGAACTTTCTGCATTGTTTCTCAAGCTAACTTGGATTTTAAGAATTTCTCACTGCCGAGGAGTTCTTTGTTGTCTTAGAAGATAGCTACAAAGATCCTAAATTAGCTTATCTAGCAGATTATCTCGCATCTCTCTTTGTCGATGCGTTCATCAAGGATCTTGAATAGAGGAGTAATACTTTTATCATGTTTATTATTCATTTTAATCTTTTCCTAATTTTTTGGTGTTATTTTAACCCTAGAAATGGCTAAACCTCTTCTGTAATATGAATATGATAAGAATATCCTGCGGTTATTTAGGGATTGCTTAAGACGCCCATCTCGCAGAACTGAAGATCTAAAACATTCTTGGAGGGAATTATTGATATTTTTATCTTAAACACCTACGTTTAGGAAGCTGTTTATGTTCAGAAATCCTAACACTGGAGAGAATGAAGAAGGAGAAGATGTAGAGTCTGAGGAAGGAGGTGCAGAGGAGGAAGAAGAAGAAGACAAAAATAGCAATGGTATGGAAGAAAATAATGATTTAAATCAAGAAGAAAAGAGTCAAGAAGAAGAGAAAGATATTGAAGAAACAAATAAGAACACTAACATAAACACTGAGGTGGAAGAAAAGGATGACTAAATCGATAGTTTCTCGCTTAACAACTGCAATTATCAAGGCTACGAGCCTTATATTTGCAGATCCATTCAAAGAACAGATATTCCATTTAAAGATTTCAGCGTCGAAGAGAAACTTGAAGCCTTTGCGATTCTAATAAAAATCTCCTACAGACTCACATTCTCAACGAATCTCTTGGTTTCGAAGATAAAGGTAATGTGTTATTTATTTTCCCAAGGTTTTGAGGGTTATTTTCTCAAATTTATTTTTGATTTTTTCATGAAAAGGAAGGAACAACAAAGAAAAACGAATCCAAAGATCTAAAAACAAATCTTGATGCTAAGGTACTTGAAAGAGAGACTCAAGCGAAGGAATTACAGAAACTCACTGACTTAATCGAGAGTCTAAATGAGCGACTTGGAAGCTTGAACGACGAAGAAGAAAGACAACATAGAATATCAAGGTAACGAGTAGGTATCTTCAAGACAGCGCTCGACAAGACCGATAAGACTATCGACAATATTAAAAGCCAGCTGCTTGTGAAAAAGAGAGAGTAATTTTACTATGCTAGTAACTGGGTGAGTATTGGAATGGATAAATCCATGGGTTAATATATGGTTTGTGTATATGAGCCAAATTTGATTTTTAAGAGGGTTATCAAAGAAAATAAAGAGTCGTACATCGAAGAAGATAGTAGTAGCACTAGTGATGATGTTTAGTAATGCTATCTGTATTAGTTATGTAGTTTAGAAGACTTAAAACAACATTTAGATCTCTCTGATAAAGATGACTAATAAATCTGGGAGAAAGTTGCTTCTCTTAAAAACGACAAAATCCTTGAGATACCTGAAGGGGATGGTAAGGGATCAAGTACATCTGGTATTGTTTCTGAAGTTGAGGGGATAGAACAACCAGATGAATTAGTGAATCGTAGAAGGAAAGAAATTGAGAAAAATTTAAAATCTAGACATTTTGGTTCAAGGACTCAAGAAGTACAAAAATAAAGCATCACGACTTAGAAAAGTGTTAATTCTCTGAATGCCAGATCGTACAGAAGGTTGGTATCAGAAACATCGAAGAAAAATGAATAGCGCGAGGATGACAGTGATTAAGATTCTGATATTGAAATTGAAAAACTGGAGTCATTTATGTTCAAACCAAAACAAACACGCAGTGCTACCAACAATGCTAAGAGGAAGGTTATTATTGATGACGATGAAAATGGAGAGGATGAGGATTTTTGATGATATGTATTAGAAAAGGTATTTGTGATATTTGACCTCAAACAAATTGATTTAAAATTGAGTTTTCTGTGGTTTGTTATGTTGTCTATTTTATGCAATATTTTTTGAGGAAACTAAGAGAAAGAAAGAGAAAGTGAGTATAAAAAAATAGTAATTGTTTTCTACTGAAAAAATAAGAAATAGCTTGAAAGGGTGACTGACATATAATGTAATTTCGAATAATATAAATAAAATAGAACTCGAATTGCATATTAAGATTCCTGAGATTTTATGTTTTACGAACTCTCTTCCTTTCTGTCTTTTCTTCTCAATAGCTAAGGAGCTTATTTTCCTAATATATTATTTTGAGATGTGTAAAAAACGCATTATCGAGATAAAGTGCGTTCATAGGAATCAACTAAATCGAGTTCTTCGTCAATCTAAAATCTCTAGAAATATTGTAATACCCAAATACTAAGAATCCTATGTTCACAATAGTCATGATGCCCATGTAAATACTCATTACAATCAGAATTGCTTGCCAGGAGTTCACACACACATTTTCCAAGCCGCTATACAGAAGGTTCGAGGAGTACTTCAAGATTCTCGATACAATCACACTAGTTTCGACTACATCAGCTGGTGGAAATGATGGAATTCGTTTTTTAAACTAAAAGTTTGTTTCACTTCTCTCATTACCTATATTATCTACAACCGAGCTAAGACTTGAAGTGAGCCCTTTGGTGAGAACATTTTATTGAATTTTCAAGCACATTTGCAAGTAATCACCTGTGAAATGGACGATATCCGTGCATAAGTTACAGGAATTAGCGATTTATATAAATTCTATATAGCTTTGAATTTCTGGAAGGCTGCTAGCAATGACACCTTAATCCACTGCGAGTATTTCAGAAGCAAGAAATTCTTTTAGTTAAATGAGTCGCTTGTCAAAGACAGTAAGTGTGTTCGTGATGGTACCTGTGTTTAGATATGAAAAAAATCCTTGATCAGTCGCATAGCTGTAATCTCGATAGCTTGTAAGACGAGAAGTCAGTGAGTAATTGTCGGCTAAAAGCTAGTATCGTTCGCTGACAGATAAATACTTGTCAATGAAGGATCCGTTTTCTATTATTACGTAAATCAAGCAGCTCAAGTTGCAACCTACAAAGAAAGATAAAAATGGATTAAAAGACTGATAAGTCTATCTCTTATTTTCTTACTAATGATGAACAAAAAGATGAAGAAAATGAGTGTCTTATTAAGAATCGATGGGATTTCAAGTTTCAGATTATTCAGCTTCTTTTCAGCTTTGTATCTCTTGAATATATCTTCTTTATGCAGTTCTATCCTCGCGAAATATTCCTCTTTTTCTTCGATTGCGAAGGAATAGTTCTGCACGGGATCTATTTGGTTCTCCTTTTCGATAACACTTAGTGCGCACTACGCTCTCACCATTTCTTCTTCCACCCAAAGACGGTCACAGTGCACAAACAGATTGAATATTTTCTGCTTCAGGGAGAAATACCGGATGATAAAATACAGCGAAATTCCACTGAGACACAGCACAAGGAGAGATATGAACAGAATCTCATACCCAATTATGTTCTTGTAATCTGCAGCGCTGGATTTCACATTCGCAAAAGAAATTTCACCAATACGACCAAGTTTCTCAGAAATTGCTGCGAAATTCAATTGCATGAACATCATGTTCTGTAGGTTAAACAAGGAATATGGTTAAAAAGGAAAAATGTATTGAAAAGTGACCAAGAGGAGGCTCGTAGGGAAGAAAGAACAATTAGTTCTTTGTAAGTAAAATTTATTATTTTGCTTTACGACATCGTAGACGTTAATCGATTTGACTTTTGTCCAATCAAGTTTGACGTACTTCTCCAAGTAATTCTTCACTCTGAGGATCATGTTCCTAAAGGGAAAAAAATGTTTTGTTTGGCATTTTAAGCAATAAAAAAGTAAATCTTAAATTGTAATAATTAAATCTCCCCCTCTCTTACCTATTCGTGATATTCTGTTTGATTTTTGATTTCAGAAAATTAGTCACTTACAGCTCTGTAGTCGAGTCAAGGAAGTCCTGGATACGCCCATTATAGTTGTACAAGCCTTCCGTGAAATTTTTGAACTACGAAAACTCATAAGCTTATTGGATCGACACAAAGGAAGTGTCTGTGAGGAATGTAGCTGCTGTAGATTGCTTTTATAGATATGAGTAAAATGAATTGATTCCTTGCCAGAATAGCCCTGAAAACTAATCGTAAGGCCCTAAGAGCTCACTCTAGAAACGAAGAACTGAGGCATTGTCCTTCAACGTGTAAACTTGGGATTAGATCTCTACGAGGAACACAAATACGAGGACTAGCAAGACGACAAGTTCCGCTAGCCTAAAGAACATGAACCCAAGCAGGCTATTTGGCTTACTAGGTGACGAAATGAACTTGCTGATAATCTTGTATCGAGTTAAATGCTCCATGCTAGCACGCTTTATGGACGATTCTTCTAGGTTCAGTTTGTCTAATAAATTATCCCGAAAACTCTTTCTCGCTTGGGTAATTTTCTTGGAATTTTCGTTTTGTTTCCATATTGAAGCCGACGCTTTCTGACGAAGAACTTGAATTTTATTTTCCTCTGCTTCCTGCGATGCGCCGAAGGTTTCCTCGTTTTCAGAATATCTTTCGTCGTTTCGTTGAATAATGGAATTTCTGTTATGAGGGCTTCGGCTATATTTAGATTTGAGCTTAGAAGAGGATTTCATTTTAGATTAACGACGAGGATTGACTTGTTTGGAATCTTTGTGGAAGAGGGATTGACTGGAAGTTTGTTTTCTTGAGGAACTTAAAGGTGGAAGAGCTGAATGTGTTGTGTTACTGTGATTGTAGTTGTTGCTGTTGGGGGAGCTTAGCACTCCTTTCAATAAGGAGAGATTGTTTTCAGTGTTTTGATTAAAGTTATTGCTGCTAAAGACATTGTTATGGTTACTGAAAGCATTGTTATGGTTACTGAAAGCATGGTTATTGTTGTTGTTGTTAATCTCTGTTTCGAGTGTAACTATGTGATTCTATGGGTATTCTGCTTAGATTTCCTGCAACGTGTTGATTTTTTTGAAATGTATTTAATTCTGTGACCTTGGATTCAAACAGTGATTGCTCCTGGTAGAGTCTTTGAGATGTTTGAATGAATGGTCTTATTCTTGTTCGAAGAATCGCAAGGACGGTGCTGTAGGTGAAGTTGTAAATTTAGGAGAGACAACTTAAGTGTGTAACAGCATATGCTAAGTGTTGAAATCTGAAGTATGCAGATTCGATAATCCACCTAAAGTCTCCGCAACGGCAACTTGGAGATGCGATTTAATTGAAGTATCTAGCTATTTGCTGGTGGCTTAGAGGATCACTTGGTTAGTGTCCTTCTTATGTTAGTCTTATATCGGAGAAGACTCTGATTGTTAGAAGTTAATTTATGCCTTAAAATCCTTACTATTTTGATTAGTATCGTTGCTATTAACATTGATTTTTATTTTATTATCATTTTCATCAGCTGCCATCTCTTCGACGCCATTGGATGTCTAGTTTTTAGATTCTTTCTCTACTTCTATATTTTTAGAGCTGATATACTTCTGTGTAGTCTAGTTTTCAGTTGTATTGAGATCACCTTGTTCTCCATTCAGTGAATTATCATCACCTGCAGCATAGGCAGAACGCTAGAATGAAACAACTTTAAGCTCATCTTCATTGTTGTTAGTTTGAAATTCAGTCTCTTTTTCTGAATATTTGTGGATGATTTCTGATAATTCGAATATAAAATACGAAAATGCTTTATCTACAGTTCTATTCTTTATTTTCACATTCGCTGTTAAGTCCTGATTCTTGAAACTGCTTTAAGTCATCTAATCTAACTTTACATCTGCACCATAAAACGTCATTGAATTGTTTAACCCTTATTTTCTCATGTTTTCAATGAAATTCTAAGAATTCGGCACGATTTAGTTCCAATTTAATCCTTTCAAATTAGATTACTCAAAAGACACAATTGGCTGTCTCTAATCAAAGAAAAAGAATAAATTAAATTGCACAAAATTCTTAAAAAGAACTTAATTAAGCCCAGTATTTCCTGTTATGCTAAACTTTTTTAAATTATCTCACCTTCTAAGTTAAAACAGACAAGACATTAGGTGAGGCGCTCTCGAGATTTCCAGAAGCATTAAATAGAAGATATACAACTCGTTTCTTGAGATATTTCTCTGGGTGGAGAAACATAAAAAAAGTTAATTCTGAGAAATCAACTGCATCCACATCGAAGAATGCAGACATCGGCACAGCGTACCCCAAATTATCCTTGTAGAATGCCTTTCCTAATTATCGAAATATTGTGGCCCCTCCCGTTTCGAAAAATGAAGAAACTAAATGATTGTGAGCTCGATCTATTGGAGCCGGGATCAGTTCACTCACATTCTTGATCTGGTTGAGCTTTTGCCGATCGATATTCAGCACATATGGGGTGTTAATAGAGTAAGAATGCATCCTGCCAATTTGATTTCCAAAGGAGGCTTTGACATAGCAGATTTTATTAGAAAGGAGATCAATTTTAGATTCATTCAAAACCCTTTTATTTTTGAGAGAGAAAAAAGTTAATAATTGTAAATTATAATTAATAATTTTAACAAAAAAAGGAAGAACTTTTGGATTAAAAAAGCATCCAAAATAATGTTCAAATTTATGTAATTTTTCTTTTTTTTGGCATCGCCTTACTTATGGTAGTTTTAGTCGAAAGAAGATGTGATTTTGGAGAATGAATATGCAGCATAAAGATTATTCCAAACTTCTGCAAAAAAGAAGACAACCGTATTCATTTGTCCAGGACTATCGTAAAGCGTATAGAAAGCAATGACCTCCTTCTGCAGTTTCTAGAATTCATAAGTTAGCTGCCTAATTTAATGTAAAATATCAGTCTTCAGCGGGTAAATCCCTGTGAGAATCATATTGTAAAACTAGATTTTTGCATTGAGAGCAGTGATCATTTTCAAACGGATATTGTTTTTTCTGATAACTGCATCCACAAACACCTCTGATTGCTGAGAAACATCGATTTGCTACTCGGAATTGGATGTCCTGAACGTATCAAGCATTCGATGCTTTATCCAATATTGCAATGACAGTGCTGCTTATTTTTAGAAAAATGGAAAAGAAAGTTTTTATTCTCTCTCAGCAATTTGGGCATGCGCTATAAATCCCTGTAGCAATTAAAGGGAATGCACACATTTATTGAGATCTGAGAGCAAGGCAACGAACTAAATGAATAAAATCTAATGACTGGCTCGCTGGATAGGACGAAGTGAAGCTAAACTTGTGTTAATTAATTGTAAGATGTATTGCTGCAGGAAATCGGTTTAGACAAAGATATTCAAGTTATTGAAATAATTAGTGAATTTGAGGAACGTCAGAGGACCGTTAAATTCAGTGCAGAAGCATTCTGAATTCCTACACTTACTTGTATGACGGCTTAGTAATGAAATGATTCCCATTTTCTCGTTAGAATCAGTGTTCAAGAGTCTATCGTCAAGATGTGAGTAGAGCATGGAAATCAAAATAGATCTCTCTCGAAGTTATGAATCGCTGAGTTGTTGGAATTGTTTGGAAGGGAGGTGATCTTTTTCTTCAGAGGAAATCATGATTTTGAAGCGAATCTGAGCATGAACTTCAATGAGAAGCTTCGATGTCACAAAAGTAAATATGACTAATAGAAGAAATCCGAATTTGTCACCTTTTAAAGAAACAAACAAAAAAGGGTAATTTTTAATAAAAAATAGATATTTAAATACACAAGCAGTTTGTACATTTTTCAATAATTACCATAGTCTTACTTGAAACCTGTTGATAATCGGAGATGATAAAGGTGATATAGTAGCAGATAGAGATTGCCGAAAGAATCAGGGATGTATTGATAATCACTACATTTGTAAACGCGAAATTGAAGAAAACATCCACAAAATCGATCGAAATAGACACAGCAACTAACACTATCTGAGCTACTTTTATATTATCCAATATATTCTCTTCATCTGTATCCACGCAGAAGAGTATGTTGGATATGATTTTGATGAGAACATTCAACCCATGGAGGAGCGTTTTATTAAACCTAAAGAGATCAGAATTATAAAGCTTTATACTTTATTCACAGTATCCAGCAATCAACCATGCGAATAGTGTGCATAAAATAACATTTATTATCCCAAATACGCATGCTAGATTCTGCAAATAACTTAGATCAGGAAGTACTTCTTTGAGTTCACATCCGATCAGAGAAAGCTATATCAACGGTGAAAGCAAAATAGGGTTGTATATCATCACAATAAACCGGACAACTCCGATGAGCTTATTCTACCAAAAACGAGAAATCGGATTGAACACTACCAGAGCTCTTTTCCCATGAGTCTAAAAATACACGAGAATTACTGATATTCCAATGAAAAACAGAAGCAAAATACTTTAACCAGCAACTTGCTTCACTAAAGTTAAGCTAAGTTCTTTTATTATCTCATCTTCTGAAGAAGAACTACTTGAAGAACTCGTGCTGCTCGTAAGATTAAATCCGAATTATTACTGAGTTAGATCAGGGTATGGATTAGTAGCACTTGCTAGAATTCTAGAAGAGGAGTTAATTTACTGTGCACGGATATCACCATTCTCCCAAAGGAGTCTATTTCTCCTCTAATTAATAAGAGAAAAAAGCATAATCAAAATTTCACGAATTCACTGCAAAAAAGATACAGAATATGGTTTAAATACAATTCTTTTATGCCTTACATTCTTCTTATAATTTTGTTTGTTTTATGTTTTTTTAATTGTCCTTTGATTCGCAAAAATAAACCCCACTATTATCCTCCACTATCTAATTGCTTCAAACAGCAGACTATTTTAAATGTTTTTCTTTGCATAATCTGCAAAAAATACCAAAATCAAGAAATATTGATAGGTACTAATCTCTTCTTTATTCGAATTTGACATTAGAAAATATGCCTAAAACTCAATAAAAAGTTTGGATTAATTTTACTTTTCTCCCCCCTCATTTATTTTCACTTTATTCTTAAGAAATATCACTTAAAATCATTTATTTTGCACCTTTCATGGTCTTTTGTAATTCTTACAGCTGATGTTGAAGTCGAATTGCTGGCTGATTCGTGCTGTATTGATACAGCAGTAAGAATCTTGAACTATGGATTGGTGATGTGGATAATAGCTTTCGGAGTATCGTAGAATGTGAGGGAGTAGAAATCAAGATCTTTATAAACAGTGAAGTTGCTAAAATGCAGGAAACTGAGTGTTTAGGCAACTGAAATTATCAGCACGAACACAAGCCGCCATTTCACAGCTGTCTAATTGTCAGTGTGTGTACTGACTCGCACTAATGTCTCCAGGAATGACTGCAAAAATGCACTTCTTCCTCGGAACCCTTTTTCTTTATCTGCATCTTCAGGATTTTTGTTTTTAGCAATGATAGTTTAGGTATTATTGGTGACATTGACATTTCCAGGTAAACGTGACATGACCCTTCAATAAAATAAGACTGCTTTCACAGAGGATCACAGAAAATATGCTATTTTATGTCTCTCTATCTCTTTCCACAAAAACTGCTTAAGTTATTTTTCCCACGGACACAAAAAAACTTAATCATTTCCTTACTGCTAGTGATCGGATTAGCTTTTATTTATCAAATTAATCCAAAAAAATGATCCCATAATTATTAAAAACTGACTGATTTTCCTTCTTAGACACCTCATGCGATTAATTAATTCTTCGAACTTTAATTGATCAATCTATTAGTGTCCTTGAAACTTATAAGCAAGCACTAGAGAGAAGGAGAATCTAATTGCGTTGAGATAATTTAGTTCTAATAGCTAATAGATCTAATATTAATGGAAAATATTTAAAAAAAATATATTTGTTGGATTATTTGCCAATACTATTTTGCTTATTTTATCTTACATAAGTGCTTATAAAATGGATGCCTAGTTAGTTATTAGGTTTTTTTGGAAGATCTAATCATCGTAAAATTGAATAGAAAAATATGAATTGAGTTACTTCATATTCTTCTTATCACCTTTGAGATGTGTAGATTTGCCTGAAAATGCATACATAAAACTAATTTAATTATTAAAGGTTAAGTAGAAGACATAAATAAGAAGATAATTATTGATTTTTCTAAGAAAAATATCTTTATAAAGAAGCTGCCTTTACAGTTGTACTTTTTATTCTTCTTACTTTAAATTGAAGTATAAAACTAGACCAAACTCTTTCAGTTCATCAGAGAATTGGATGGATTATTTTTTTAATAATTCTTGTAACCATCAATTTTGCTATTTACACTCAAACTCCCAGATAAAACAAGCAAATTCCTAAGGATTGTTTAATAAAAGAAGTTAACTTTTTAGTTTATTTTGATTTGTCTAGTTACAATAAATAACACAAAAAGATATGCTCAATGTGAGCTTATCAAGTGTATTTTTGGTTTTTAATCTTGAATCGCGTTTGTGGGAGGGGAGGATCTAAAGATTAATTATTTTTACGTAAGATTTTGTAAGAAAGTTATTAAAAAATTTGCAGAATCTTTATCCCCTAATATATCTAGAAAAATCAAACTGAATATTTTTTGAAAGTGATTTTACAATTTCAGCGGCGTGAAGGAAAATAATATCTTAGACCAGCGAGAGTTGATATTTCAATGTCCAGAGATCGAATAGAGCTCTCATATGGCGATTTACTCAGAAGGATGCTTTCAAAATTGTAAGCAGGCAAACCTGAATAAAATGGTAGGCATAGAAAGAATCTATTTCTGATAATAACAGGGGTTCTGTCCTTTTCTAGATGATTATTAAAATTTGCTAATTTTCTGAGGGGTAAAATAACCCGATATAGAAGGTTTTTAAGCTTAAATTAGAAATTGAAAGAGTCCATTATTGATAAAATATCTGTTTATTCAAAAGGATAAGAGTTATTTTTTGTATTATTTCTTTTAAAATATAAATCTCTTTAGATAAAAAAAAATTTTTACTCTTTTAAAAAACGTCCTTTCCCAATGTTATTATCTCTAGAAAAAACAATAACTTGTATTAGCTCTCTTTTATTATATTAACTCTTAAAAATAAAAAGTAGTGATATTGTATGTTTTTGTTAGATTTCTCTACTAAACACTTGCTAGTTTGCTACTTCTTCTTCTTTTTTGGCCTCGCATATTAATACTTAGTTAATAATAATTTTTCATAAAAGCAAAAAGAATAAAACAAGAACAAGCAGGCAGTTCGTTTAAAACTGTTCAACTGTTGTGGGGTAGAGTCTGTGATTAATGTGGTCACGCTGATTATACATATATTGAATTAGTTTTGTAGCAGAGGAGAAGTAGGTGATCACTTATCTGCTTTGAATGCATTGATCTTGTGGGGATGATAACTCTTAGGTTGTTTAATTGGAGTCCCCTAAAAGGACAAGCAGTTCGATTTAGAGATTGTGCAGAAGTACACATAAGTCATAATACAGCTTCTTATTAGATATATACAAGAATTAATCTGTGGTGTAAATAAGGAATGTTTTTTAGTGAGTAAAGCTGGGTGATTCATTTGATTTTT
>Ga0302271_10000495_pt1 | contig 38785 bp, 23 predicted proteins | sample III_Bog_N1_1_FD_198767 | JGI IMG/M metagenome (GOLD analysis project Ga0302271, IMG submission 198767) | Peat permafrost microbial communities from Stordalen Mire near Abisko, Sweden - III_Bog_N1_1 | ecosystem: Environmental > Terrestrial > Soil > Wetlands > Peat | place: Sweden: Abisko... | reverse complement strand
AAAGAGGCAATGAGAATCCTACTACTGTTTTCTGGATTCAATCCGAGGGGAATAGTGAAACTCAAATCAGAAATTAATTTTTGTTTTTCTTTATGTCGATTTAATGATAGCCAAGATTTGAGGGCTTGATAATCAATCAGACAAAGGAGAGAATCAAATGAATCTTTATGCAGCTCTCTTTCTGTGCTTGGCATGGTTCATAACAGCAGGTAAAAATGATTATATTTGAAAGCACTGTGTGTGTGATTAAACCTTATGCTTTTACTTGTTGGTCTAGGCTGTGAGACTTGGAGTGTCCCTAGCACTATTACTACCTCAGCTATTTTATCTGAAGGCTTAATGCAGAGAAACACGATTCTGAACTGCGATATTTCAGCGATCAACTCTAACACAATCTACGGAGGGTACAATTGTTTTGACTAGAATTCTAGAGTCTAATATCAAGGGAAATATTCTGGATCTACGCTAACTCATCTGACCCCTCATTTCAAAGTTAAACTCAACTTCAATCTCTACTTCGTCTATCCAACAACTGCAACAGCTCCATTTACAGATTCACTATTTCTCTCCAATGAGGAAAATACCTTTTAATACTTCCCTTCTGGATTAGCCTGCAGCTCAATTACCACGGATAATACAAATTCTTTTAAGTTCTTCATCTGCCCAGTGAGCTTAGTGTTCTAACACTATTATGACACGATTTCTCTCACAATCTTTGGATCTGCATTGAATACATAATAATATTATTGGGGCATCGACTAATTGAATTTCATAACTTCAGAGTGCAGCTCTTCTTGCTAGATTTGTTCTTCTGCTACTCTCTGTATCTGTAAGAACAATCGCACTAAACCCAATGCCATTTTTGGATTTTATATGCTATCTTGGCTCTTTTAATAACTAGTTTTGTTTTCCTTTGTTTCTTGATTTTTCAGTGCTTACTCTTACAGACTATGCATCGAATTATCTGTAATATTTCTATGAATCTGAAATCCTTCCGAGCGCTGTTTCTGTGACTGGAGTAATAGAATAATAATGCAGCCCTTCCAACCCAATTTTCCTCTATAATTCATACGTGCCATTTGTTGGGATTGGTACTACAAGCGATCCCTTGTTAATTAACCCACAGACACTGAATATAAAGCTTTCTCAGCTTACAGCTCATTTCACAATCTACTTTTAATTTAAGCTTGTAATAATCGCAACCTAATTTCATTCATTATTTTTTTAGAATTGTTTCTCAATTTCAAAGCTACTTTGATTATTATTTCAAATATTAATCATTATTTTGTTTATTCTTCTTAAGATTCAATAGAGTTGCACTGGAAGCTAGCTGATGATCTATGATGACAACACTTCTATTCCATTTTCTTAATTGAGCATAACTAACCCTTGCTCAACCCTTCCAGCGATTAGTTTCATCTATTTTCAGTATTCTCACACAGGAACGGATCTGCTTTTGAGCGTTAAATCATATGGCACTTCTATTGGCATCAGAGAACTTAAAGTATTCTTTGATTTATGTTCTGCTGGTTGCTCACTATGTTCCTCTTCCACAGCATGCATCACACCAAATAATAGTAAACCAATTGTTTGGATGTAAAATATTTATTTACTATTCTTCTTAATTTATAGATTACGTGATAATCGAGTCCATGGCATTTTCCCCAAACTTATCTAATGTTCTCTTTGAAAACTGGCTGATCGCTAGTCCTCTTTCGACAAACACAGTATCGACCTGCACAGGAAATAACTTCCTTGGTGGTCCGAATGTTTTCAATTGGCAGACCAAGCTCTCGAACAATTTTCACATATCCTACCCACATTACAAAGCAAAGATGACTTTCAAAGTAATTAGAATTTTCAACATCATCATGCAATACAAATGCATTTTTAAGATTTACAATGGTAATAATTGCTAAATTAGGTACTAAAGCTAAACCATTGGAATGGCAACAAACTCATGGTGAGTTCAGATGGATAACTTTTAAGGTACGTGGAATTTTGTGAGTCCACAAATAGTTACTGTTCTTCTACGAGTTCTGATCAAATCAGAGATATTTCCGTGGAGTTCTCTCACTTTTCTGAGTCCCTTTAAGTCACCTTTGATGTCTTTTAATCTGGAACTTTGACAGCGACTCTCTTCTGGGGAATATCACAGTTTACTTTATCAATTCTCACTTGCCACAGTTCTTGCCTAACCTACTGCTCTGGCCCTCTCTCAACCGATTGTGGTATATCGAATACTCCATCTGTTATCAGATAATTCATCAGTCTTCTTCCACCTCCGATCGTAGATGTAAATCCCTATTTTTCTCTTTCACACTTCTTTAATTTGCTTCATATTTCAAAATTCCTTTTTTTATTATGTAATTTCCATAGACTAATTGGGTCATCAGTGGATCTTCATGCAGCTCTCCTGTGCTCTCTTGTTCTTTAGCGAGCACTAGCTTTCTCGGTGGTCCAAGCTGTTTTGATTCCTCCACAAAGCTTTCGCGATCATTTCAAATCAAGGACAGTTTTACTCACTTAGTCATAACCTTTGATTTCCTGAAGATCTCTAACTGGGGAACGCAAGCATACTTGCAAGTCGATATCGATGGATTGCTAAGTTATAAATAGATATTCACGAACAATCAAGTACTTATGTCATGCAAATCAACTCTCGATTCGATGGTGTATCCAGTAAGAATCGAAAGAAGATATGACTCCACCGTTCAAAGGACTGTGACTGTTAAAATCTACACCTCCGCACACTCAGGGTATTCTACAAGAAAAAAGATGTTATTTTCCAAGCAACTTCAGCCATTTTCAGCAGAATAATAAATTTTTGTGTGTGTTTGTGATATTCAAAAGGTCGTGGGGGATTAGATCATTTTAGCTGGACATCTTTGGCTGTCCACTTGGCTAGTACTTTGATGGAAGTACCTGCATTTCATGTGGGTCTGTTTCTTGTCTTGCATGCACTGATTCAACTACTTGTTTCTCAAAGTGTGAATAAAGCTGCTAGACATGCTATGGCGAGAGCTAGTTTGAGTGCTTGACTTGTGATTCAGCTATGAATCGCAATAATGCAGTCCATCCAGGAAGCGTAAGGTTTTTTTTATCACTTTGAATCTTTTTAAAATCATCTTTTGGTCTTTTTTTCAGGTTTGTGATTGCGATGCAGGCTACTTTGATGTTGGTAATGCTGCTTGCCGAACATGCCACTATTCTTGCAAGCAATGCACTGACATCTAGGTGAACAACTGCTCTTACTGTGAAAAGACTCATTATCGCAGTCTCGATAGCGACACGTATCTAATCGATTTATGATAAATTCACATAATTTGTAATGATTTGTGTTGTTTTTCTCCCTTAAAGATCAGAATGTAAGTGCGTAGAGAGATATTACGATGTACCTGGAGTCCCTGCTTGTTCTCATTGCCACTATTCTTGCTTGACGTGCAATGGAAATGCAAGCACACAATGCCTTACCTGCGCTACTTCTGTGGATAAACGCATATTCAATTCTCTGACAGGATTATGCGTGTGCTAAGATAGCTACTACGAAGATACTACTCAAATGAAATGCCTCTCTTGCTCACTTGCTTGTCTTACCTGCTCAGGTTCAGCAGATAACTGTGTAAAATCCTATTTTAACTTTCACAATCTTGAGCATTTATTCATTTTCTTGTCTTTATCTTGTTATTATTTATTTCTTAGTTAACATGTGCTACAAATAGAACCAGCCCTCCTGTTTGTTTATGCGATATCACTCAGTAGCTTTGGCTTGATGGTGAAGACTGCAGGAATTGCCATACAAGTTGCTAAACATGTTTTGGACCAAATTACAATGAATGTTCGACTTGCACAGGTGTATTGTACTATTTAAACAACGAGTGCATCTCTGTTTGCTCGTTTTTCGTTTATTGGGGCATTACAGTAGGAACTACAAACCAATGTGCCAAGCGATGCTCCTCGACGTACTATAATACAAATACAAGGGTGTGCTGTGCTGGTTCAGGAGCATCTTGCACAGGAGAAATCACTAGCTCAATTACTTCTTATGACGAGTCAAGTAATTCGGTAGTAATACAGTTCAGTCGACCATTCAGAGTAGAATACGCTCAGACATACGATCGAGTATTGCAGCTCTCCATGCTTAACATACAATCCTTCCATTCTTCAATTACGCCAATAGATTTGACACCTGATGGATATGTTTCTTAATTAAAGATTGTCGCAGTACCTTTAGAGTCTGTCATGTTCTCAGAGTTGACAATCGATTTGCTTACAGATTACATCCGAGATGCCAATGGAATACCTCATTCTGCAGATGTAAAATCATCCAACAATAGAAAAGCATCACAATCTTTCATATGATAATTTTCACTCATTTCTTCTTTTTTTATTATCTCCAAACCCTAGACAACGAAGTCAGTGCATACCGTTACCTTTGGCAGAACTGAATATGTCTCCGATAGTTAAATGCAATCGATCAAGGAAGCCAGCTCCAAAGCAACTATTGCATCTAGTGTCATCAGCTACATGGGTGCTGTATTCTATTTTCTCAATGCCTGCTAACTACTCGATGTTGTCGTTGATGTCATGTAATGGTCATATTACTACACCTTCATGAACCTAACCCAGCCGATTAACTCCGAATTGTTCTTTGCTACTTTCAACACAATCAGTCTGAACATCGAAATCATTAACATTGACTTTCTCCCTTCTATACAAGACGATAACAGCACCAGCACCTCCACTTCAACAGTATCTCGCAGACAAAGAATCCTTGCAACATCTCATATTCAGAACCAAATTGCTCCAGCTAAATTTGAGTAGTACGGATACACCAGCAGTTTCACTATAAACGGGACAGGATTTCTTGGTGCACTGATTTCCTTCCTTGTCATCAGATGGATGCTAGTCTCTATCCATGATTGCTACAATGTCAACGAAGAAGACCATTAAATGAGTCTCTTATGCTAGCTACTGAAATTCACTAAGAATCTCTTGACCTACGCCCCGATTATCAAGTACATCCAAGGTTCTTGGTTTGCACTGTGTTTCGCAGTTTTGCTTCAACTGATTAATTTCGACACTGTGAATTCCATAAACAAACTCTCTGTGTCTCTCTGCGTGATTGCAGTTGCCTTGTTTTTGCTGACTGTGGGCTTCTTTTTCTACAAATTGAATTTCTGCAGATAAGAAGTGAAATTCAAAGAAAAATATGATTCTTTGTTTGAATTCTACAAAGTGGACTCATTCTGGGCAAGAAATTTCTCGTTCTTGATCTTCATCAAGAAAACACTCATGATGATAGGGCTGATTGTGCTATACGATTGGTTGCTCGCTGGCTTGATATTAATGGCATCTTCTTGTGCTGGTTTGGCAATTGCAATATTTATCGTTTAACCTTACACGCTTCCGATGATGAATGGATATCATGTAATTTCAGAAATGCTGCTGATTTTATGCTTCAAAATCATCTATGAAATAGAGCAATGCAACATACAGATTCTGAGCAACAGCTCCCAAGGTATCGACTCAAACATCGTAGCCAAAAAAGTAACCAACTCTCTCCTATTTAGGATATCAAATAATCTAATATTTTAACCCTATTTATTTATTTTGTTTTGTTAAGTTGTTCTACGGTTGGCAGTTGATAATCCTCACAATCGTGCACATTTGCATGTTGATCTTTGCAATCAGCACTCTAATGTGGAAGCAGATCAAAGTGCAAATCGCTCGCTACAAGGTGGAATTAAAGCAAGTCCTGTTCCTGCTGTATATTAAATTCTTCAGCGACATCCAATTCTTTTTTATCTCAGTTTGGACATTTACCTTCCCTTTCTTCTCTTCCTACACTAAGAACGAACCTATCAATCATCCTTGGCTGTAATTTATATTTTTCATATGCATATTCATCAACTTTACCAAACTCTTTTCTAACTTTTTTTCCTCTTGAAAAGACCTAGTTTATTAAAAGAAATGAAGGCGTATCATGCAACATTCATGGATTGTGCTTCGAAAGGTCACTGGAAAGAAACATCCGTTGAGCTGATGCCTCTAACTCAGGCACTTAAACTCTTCAGTGACAACAAGGCTAGCTATTAAATTGGTAAGAACACAGAATTCCATTACATAAATTTTCAAAATAACTCCTTTTTTCTTCTTCTAAAGGTGAGCTATCCTTTGTAGTTGAGAAGCAAAAGGGGAATTACACTAAAGCATACATCTATTGTGACGCATATTAGCAATAGCTGCATGATGAAGCAGTGAAGTTCTTTGAAGAACGAAAGAAACTCTCAGCTTAATACGAAAAGCGTTATATTAGCAATCCTCTTTACCAGCAGATCTTCAAAGAAAATATTTTATTGCCAGTGGAATATTCCTTTGATTTTCTTCTGCAATCTCGAGCAGATAACTTGTTTGCTAGATTCTCAGAATCCAATCTCAACGAGGTGTATAATATCATGACATACAGGAATTATTGGAATTTCATCAGAGAACATCTTACAGAAAAGGACTTTTAGAAGCAGCAAGACTACTAATCTTATTTCTCGAATAACCGTGGTAATAACAAGGATGCTTTAAGAGATAATGAAGAAGAGGCAACCAAGGAAAAATCTAAATTATCAGCTAACAATAGTAAGGAAATTAACGAAGAACAGTCGTTCTCCATTTCGGATAGTCTCAACAACAACAAGAACAACAAGGATGAAGTAACCCTAGATCTAGATAGTTAATTCCTAGATAAAATCAGAGTCAATAGATGCTCTTGCGCTTACTGCCATGAACTGTACTTCTCTAAGGTACAAAAGATTTAATATTTGTACTCCCTCCTTCTTTTTCATAACATTTTGATTTTGCTCAAACAAATAGCAATACCTTAACACAGTAGATTGGAAGATATTCTAGTGTCTTCGCGATAATTTCCTCTAGCCAACGGATTTGCTGAGTGTCCTGTGTGCGTTCGATATCGAACTGATCCTTTTCATTAAAAATGCTCTCAAAGAGAGGATCAACTTGTAGGTATCTGGTCAAGCCATTTCTTAAGAAGAAATAGAGAACTTCGAAGCTGTTAAAGAATCCAATGTGCCTTCAGCTGATAATTTCGTGAAGATAAAAGGAGAAACGAAATTAAATTAATCAGATATAAATGCCTCTTATTATGAGTCTCTTCGAGGCAATACAGTCAAGCAGCCAACGAAGAAGCCAATTGAGCAGAATCCTTTAGAAATCGAACTTTCTGACATGAGCGGTTTGTTTAACAACAACAATTAAAGCTAAATCATTCCCAGATTCAAGAAAAATAATCTTAAACTAAACAAGGAAAAGTCAGAGTTTGTCAAAACAGTCTACTAATACTAAGAAAGGATGGTAAGATTTAAGGTCTTCAAGTGGATTCAGATGTGATAAAATAATAATATTACTCCCTCTAGCAACTTGTATTCGAAGTTATTCAGAAAACAACAAACTAACAAACTGGCTGTCTCATCAGTCAAATCAAATCATTTTTTCTTTTCTTTTTACATATCAAATTTTATCAAATACATGTATCCTAACTTGTTAATGTTACATCTCCTAAAAAATAATGCTCAGTGCCCATCATTGACTCTTATTTTGATTTGATCTTTAAATTCTAAGACACTCTTTTAAAAAAATATCAACATGCATTTTTCAGTGTAAAATAAAGATTTGTCCTTTTTCCTTCTGCTCAAGCTCGTTGTTTCTTATCAAAGACTATTTCCTCTTCTTCTTCGTTGTCTTATTCATGAATTTGATAATATTTCGTAGTCTTCAATGTCTCAGACTTATCAAATCCATCTACAGCGTTATTATTGCCTTTAGAATTCAAGCTGTTTCTTTGCAAATTCTGTGATTGTTAGTCTTGTTTGAACAAGACTGTATCGGGATCACTTGGGAAGTTCCAAGAATTGCTTTTTAAGGAAGATTGCTGTTGATATTATTGCTATTCTTATGATGGTTGTTGCTTTGGCAGTTCTTATTCAAAATTAAACAGCAGATTCTTGGCCCCACTAAGCGTGCTACCTCCAGCAAAACTAGCGAATTCATTAGTGGAATTACCTAAACCTCCTCTTGATTATGTGTCTCCTCCGAGTTGTTAGATAGCTCCAATTTACTCCAATAAATCCTATTAAACTCTCTCGAATTGCTGCTGGTATTGAATTACTTCAGATTCACTTGCAGCTGCTTCTCTCACCGCAGTAAAGGCGTCATTCTGTTAGAATTAACAAACAAATAGACAACAACATTTAAAAATGAGTGGATTTAGAGAATTTAATTTTACATTAAAAGAATCTAGAATTCGTTCTATGGCTTAGATAGATTTCTTGACAGCGATGATTTCACTTGATTTCGTCTATTGGTTTAGCAGCACGTTGCTAATGTACGAAACTGAGTGCTTAAGTAGCAGCATCAAGCAATTCGTCAGATGAATGTAGTTCTTGAGTACTTATCTATTCGCTTCTTTGTTCGAGAAGAAAATATTCCAAATCGGACTGTACGTTGAAATCAGAGTTAACGGCGAGAAATTAAGCTAAGTGATTAAGAAATGTGGCATCCAGTAGGATGAGTTGAGAATCCTCACAGAAGCATCTTCTCGATTCGCAAGTATCCCCGAATATAAATCTAAGAATTGTCGGATATTCTACTGTTCCTTCCAGGCTCTCTCAGCATTGACGTTCTCCCCCTTCAGAATAATAGTCTGCAGACTAAATAAGTTCTTGTTGGTTATTTCCGAGTTCAGCATGCTCAACTGAAGGTTCATTTTAATCAAAAAGTAAAATTAATCATTGGCTTCCTTTTGAGAATGTAAATTACAGTATTCTGAATGTTGAGTGGCCAGGGTTCAGTTTCAAAGCTGTCTGAGCTACTCATTCTCGTGATTAGTTACTCATAAAGCTTGTCTGGATTTCCAGGTAGTTGGTTTTCGGGGATTAGATCATACAAGATCAGAGAAAACTCTACGAGGTTCAGGTTCTAAATGATGTATTTTTCGAGCTAACCTTCGTCTAATTTGATGATAGAAAGCACTTCAGAGCATTCCTGATAGTTCTTCTTCTACTCTTCGATTGCTTTCTTCTAATTCGTATCTTCAAAAAGTTTGTAATTAGATATTAATTGCGCAATCTGTGGGGAGAAACTAGAATAAAGAAGAATTGTGAAATTAATATTAATACCTTTAATTTTTTTGATATTTCCTTCGATGAAAGAGAGTGAGAGGCTGAGCTTATCGTGGATTCTTTTCTGCACCTTGAGAACCTTAAGTTGTTTCTGCAAGATTTCCTTCTCTTGTAAGAAGTTCTACTTTTCTTCTTGAGAAATATCTAAATAATTCATAATCCCACCACACAATACAATATTACATAATGTTGTCAACAAATAGCGATTTCATATAATTTTAAACTATATTTAAAAATAACTAGTAGTGCTTACTGAAATCACTTAAAATCAGAGACACATCATAAATTGCGATATCTGTGAAGTCAATGCGATCACTCAGAAAAACCATGTCGCTATTAATATCTTCATTGTTCTTGAAGTTGGATATTTCAAACGCTACTTTGTACGCCTCTCTAATATTCCCCAGTTGCTCGAAATACTTGAATTTGATTTTCAAGCAATCCAAGTAAAACAAGCAATAAAAGCAATCTTAGCAATTCTAGCATTCTGTTCTCTTCTTCCCGAAGCTCTCCAGGACTTGTTCTGTGAATGGACTGTTTAATTTCAGTATTTCTGTTTTTCTTTTGTTTCTCAGCAGTGACTCTACCACTGCACCATGCACCTTTGAAAAAATAAAAGCTATTTAGTAAAATTATTATTGCAAAGGAGTATTACAGCTTCGAAGGGATAGTGTTGGAGAATTGAAATGATTGTTTGTATTTATGCTTCCTTGTATGTCTTGCTTTGGGTATTCTTCTATTGTAATAGCGATTCTTTATGCAGATTCTCGATGATTTCGATAAGCTTCTCAAGACAGAAATTTGTCTGCACCGCGTTGTCTTCTAAGAGTTATTTTGTGATTTTGAGCTGTTCGGAGTATTAATTCACTGGAGCATAGCTTGCACTCATTCTGAGTTACTCTTCCATAGCTGACAACTCGTTTTACTAGCGCTCTAATAAACACATCAACATCAAGAATAAATCAAATATAATCTCTGAAATATTAAATAATGTGCCATATTTAATCTCTTTATTTTACCAATATTTTCATTAATTCTATGATGAAACTTGTAGCAATCTAATAGGATTCTCACAAAATCTTCTCTAGCATCTAGCGCAGAATATATTTAATAAAATCGATTCAGGTATTCTATCTGTAAATGTTCAATGTGATCGAGCAAGATGCTTGTGCATTCATTAAGATATTTTTTATCAGGCACTCCATTCTACGCGACTTTCTGAAGAATCGCTTGCAGTTTGATTTCAGCTTAAGAAATACTGAAATCACGCTCTTAGAAGATAATATTAAACTAATTCAGAATCAGTCTAGCTTGATCTGTATATTTTGGGTCAAGTTTAATCGTCGACATGACATAGTCTTTCAAGACTTTCTCGTGTTTCTTGTCGCCAAATAAATCTCGGAATTTCAAATTCAGCAGGTCAACTTTGTACTCACTGAAAACAGAATTATTCAGATTCTGTCTAAGTTTGTTCTCGCAGATGAACAAAAACAGACTAGCAACTTGCGATATTTTCTTGGTGAACAGCAGTAGATCATCGATTAGCAATGCTTCTGCATTCTTCACTTCCTGTAATTCTATCCTCTCCTTCGTTTTCTTAGGAGGCTATAAGGGTTAATTTGTCGCAACTCCCAAGGAATTTCGCTTGTTAAAAATGTTAGCATTGCCATTTTCAGTGTAGCCTTGCTATTATTAGAAGATTTAAGTTCCAGCTGATAACGTTTAGCTGCTGGTATCAGACAAACCAACAATAGATCCATTATAACTATTTTGATTCTTGATTTCTTTGCAATAAATCAATTTCGTTTCATTCTCCAGCCAGTAGCTGAATTCGTTGATTCGCCTAATGAACGTCTGAGTCTCATCTCGATGGAAATTACCAGCTGGCTCGTTTACTACATATTAGAATGCCTATCCATTCACGAGAGTCCTATTCCAAACTGGTCTAATGAGTCGGGAGAAATACAGCAGGATTCCTTCGATTTTAGAAGTATATTTATGTCTCGTCCATTCCCAAGCTTTTCCGAGAGTATTAGCGAATTCAGAGCTAGGAAATTACTGGGAACGCTTTCGTTACTGCTTTGACTGCTTTGATTACTGTATGTTGTCGCTGTCATCCTCAAGCAAGATATCACCATACTACAAAAAGGTAAAACACACACAATTATTATCAACAAAGAGTCTTTCATATATTCATTCTCTTCTTCTTAGTATTTCAATAAATGATTACTTTTTAGAAAATGAAATGTGTTTTCCAGAGTATTTGCTCACTGATTTCTGTAATGATTGTCTCTGGAATATCCGATGGATCTAATTTAGGATTTTTAGCTGCTGATGTTTAGAGCTAATTTGGAGCACCTGCTTGTGGTTGTTATTATTGTTTGACTTCATACTGTGTTCCTGCGATGAAATTAGAGGTATTATTTAGCTCCACCCCCGATACCAGCTTCTGTTTCATCTGCTTGTCGAGATGATTGTGCACATTCAGATTTTACTTTTGGAATAAACAACAAACTCATCATGTAATTGATCAATTCAAGCAAATATCTCCTTTTTTTTACATAATATTCGAAGTGCGAGTGACACAGCATTTAAGCGAGCATTGCGAATGTCTCTGTGATACCATATGTAACGAAAAACTGCTCGAAAAATTCAAAGCAATTCTATTTCTGCTGTATCATCAAATAAGCCTCTTCTTGTTGTCCAGAGAGTCTCCCCATTCTTGCTTGCAGAGCCTGCTATTAGTAGAGTTACTCTTATGATTAATTCGGTTCAGTGATGTAATCTGGCAAGACCTTGATGACTTAATAGAGAATGTCGATTGGACGTTGCTAGTAACTTAACAAGATCCCTTTGCTAGTGAGAACTACATAATGCGAAGGAGCACAGTAACTTTATCTGGATAGATCGTTCAGACAAAGGAAGCTCTATTAGCCTGATTGCTCACTTACAGTCTAGTTGGCTTCCAACGATTCAAACGACTAAAACTTAAAATGCACAAACGGATTGATGAGATTACAAGAAATTAAAGCTACTACCAAGTAATACTACCCCAATTTTAAATTAAAAACAAGCTGCTTACTTGTAGGAGTCTAGTCGTGGCTTGTGTGAGAAGGTTTTTTTCGGGAATTTAAGCGATTGTGAAATCAGAAATGAAGTTGGAGCTGTCGTCTTTGGAAAACTCTAGGGAAATCTCACTAATGCGCTCGGAAGCTACGATTTGAGAAGCAGAGACATCCTAGAAGATCTTACAATTTGTGAACATATTCTCTTTTAGTCTAGCTACATACGCATCGTTGTTATCGATTATCAATAGTCTATTCTATCCATTTTCTACTTTCTAAAATACTAAGCCTTTTGGAAGAGTAAAAACTGACTTAATCTGTCTCTTCTGCTCTTCGTCGAACTAGATATACATAGATTTGCATCCCACGTAGTTCTTCGGGTCATAGAACACTCGAAGACTGCGGAAAGAACCAGGCTATGGTTTTATTTCAACCATTCCCTTAACTTGCTGCAGGACAAACCCCCCTGTTGGACGATTTCTCTCGAACATCGAGAACTTATCCTTAGCTTCCTTGCATTCTTTCGTCGTCAAAGGATTTCCTTTTTTGTTGCAGGCCTAGGTGATAATAGCAATAACAAAAATAATGAATGTAGATAATTATTGTGATTTAGGTAGTTAGCAGGTGAATTAGCAGAATATCAAAATTGTATTGTCAGATAATTACCATTTTTGTATTGATGGAGTAATACGCTCTGATGCCGGATTGAGTTGTAATCATGAAGAAAAACTCAGAAGACGCTGTTTTTTCAATAGCGGAAACAGCTACAATATTCAACTCAGGATCTGCTTCCTTGAGTCTAAAGTTATTGATCGAAGAATGTTTCAGTAATTGCTCTGCGAAGGTCTCATGCGAAAGTGACGCTACAAGCTCAAACTCTTCGTCAAATGCTCCTAGATCATAGACATCGATTCTGTGTTTACTTTTTAGTTTAGGCTTATTTTTGATCGCTTGAATCGCTGTTCGAATGATATTATTGTCTGGTTCTAACTCCACTAGCGCATACAAGATCTGTCTGGTATCATCCACTGATATGCTCACGACATTCTGCTGTCCAGTCCAGAACTAAAATTATGATTTGATTTTCTCACTCCATCTGACACCTTCCCTCGCTTTAAACTTCTGAAAGAGTGTGAACCCTAATAATTACTAGGAGAAATAATCAATCTGCTTCACTCGTCCACTTGAGCCTCCGTAGAAGATCCTCCCTCGCTTCGAAAACACAACAGTGTTCACAAGCTCGTGGTCTGTAGAGACAGAAACGTCGATGTCTTGAAGTTGAAATTGCGCTTTTTCGAATTTAAGATGCTTGACTTTGACCTCAGTTGGGAAGGCAATCACAAGGACATCTTTGACTTGGTTCTACTGAAAAATAGCATTCTTAGGTTGGCCGTAAGACACACTAAGAATGATGTCTTCGAGATTGAATTCCCTAACTGCGTCTCTCTCAACTCTGTCGTCTTGACGAGAGCCAAATTGATCTTTATTCTAGCGATAATACTCGTTTTTCTCTTTCAATCGCTAAAACGAAGAGAACGATAATGGGCCGTATTACCACATGAATAGCTTAGTGTTGATACTCACCCAAGCCATGCTAAGCTAAGGAATCAGTCCCTGAGATACGTACATAAAAGGAATGTAAGTAACATAATTGAAAATCTCAAGAATTTTGAATAATATTTTGTACTTTGTTGACTGAGACATTATCACCAAATCGTTCTTGTTCTTCATTGTAAAAGCTGGTGATTGCTGGAGGAAATTCAATAGATTTGTATTGAATCAGCTGATTTCCATGTGGAATTTGATAATCTAGCAAGATGGAGAGAAGAACAATTATTAGATAAGCAACCAAACATAAATTAGAGAATTTGAATAAACTTAAGATTACCATTCTGCTTGATGGGCGCTATTCCAGAGCATGTTTCATCTAGTTTGAGACACGAGTCTAATAATCTGGACATCGACTTGAACTACAGAGCTATCTCAGATGACATTTTTTATTCTTTCTACACGATATTCATTTTCTCCTGCAGATTCTACTCTTTGATTCTCTCTCTTCGAAGAATTTCTTATTCATTGCTGAAGCTCGCTTAATAATCAGCTGGATTAACGATCTTTTAACCAAGATTTAGATTTTTCCCTTGATTTATTGGCTGTTTTTGCGGCAAAACAGGGAGAGTCTCAGATAGATTACCAGTGAAAGAATTAGATAGATTCCCAGCTTAGAATGAACTTTAATGATTGTTGATTTAGTTATTGCTGCTTTGAAGAAAACTCCTTGTGTCATAGACTGTTTCTGTTTTGCTCCAGAAGTCATTATTCGGATTGGAAGTCGATCGGGAATAGCCTTTCAATGCATTCTCAACGTTAATTCCTCTGTTGCTCATTGTATTTATTGTCCCACCAAGATCAGCAGCTACTCCATTTCCATTTGGTCCTAACAATAATCTACCATCTATGCTCGTTTTCCCATTTGCATTTGGAAGTCCAACAAGTGGCGCCATTGCTTTTCCAGAAGACCCTGATTATCTATCTCCATCCCAAGCAGTTTGATTTGATCTTGATCGACGTTCTTGTGTTGGGCGGTATTTCGAAGTGATCGACTACTAAGCTTATGGTCCAAATGAATCGTTATTGCGTGACCACATTGCTGATAAATTGATACTCATTTTTGTGATAATTGAAGCTATCAATCAGCTGTTTGGTTTGATTTGTTTTTTCCTTTTATTTTAGCTTTTGATTATTTGTTTACCAAAGAAGCAGCAAACATACAAAATATAATTATTTTTTGACTTGAAATCAAGCAAAGCGCAAAAACTAAATGATAATTCAGTGTCTCTCTCAGCTATTCTCATCGATAATCAATCAGCCGAAATATATAAACCTCAACTTGTGAAAAGTATGTCTCTCAAAAAAAAAAAAATTTGAATTTGTTTTGATTTTTTGGATAATCGTCAATAAAGTGCATCTCTTTGAATTTTCAACAGGAGTCATTGTTGTTTTTGAAATTGAAATATTTCTAATAGAATTCTTTTTTAAATGAGTTAATAATAGCAGAAACCAAACAAATATAAAGCAAAGACATTCATTATTAAAAAAGGAGGATTAACTCCCTTTAGCTTTCTCATGCATTTTCAGCAAGTTCGTTATGATATCAGAAGAATCCGCAAAAGTAATTTGTTTAAGTATTTTAAATAATTATGATAGGGGATTATTTATAAAAATAAATGATATCTCTTTTCTATGAGCTGATTTAGTCTGTCCGCGGGGATGTCAATGTATAATTTCAAGAATTCAAGCTCAATAAGCTTACACAGGGTTTTAATGAGATGAATCTTAAAGTGATTTGAAGGAGTTCTACTTATTTCAAGTTGCTTTTGCTAGATGATTATTTTAGTTTTTGGATGTTTGGATTTCTTCTCAAAAGAATATTCTGAAAGAACTACAAAATTAAGTAAACCTGCTAGGAAATTAGTGTGTTATGCGATTGGCAATTTAAAGAAAAGGAACAATTATCTTATGGATGTAATTGATGGTAATCAATTCAAGAATAGAAAGTAACTGTTACATTATAATTTGAAGATCATGTTTTCTTAAGATACCTCTTTATCTCTAAGTTCTGATAAAGGCTTCTTAGGAAGGAAGTTCAAATATATTCGCTTTAAGTTAGATTAAGGGAATAGCTTATGTAATGAAAGATGTTTCTATGAGAGTAATTCAGTTAGCTCGTTTGAAGTAAAGGCGTTGCTGTTTTCTTGTTTTGGTGTGGTATTATGAATAAATTACTTGCGTTTTTACGATTACAGCTAGTAGAAGGTAGAATGCGTTAAATAAAGCTCCTTTTTGGCAAATAATAGAAATAAACACTGAATGTAAATGAATGATGGATGGAATGGTATTGATTCTCTCCTAAAAATAAAATCCATATCTATTTCAGAAGTAATCTCTCCGAAAATACATCAGATTTATGTTAAGATTTAAATCAATCCTTGAAAATTAACCTACAGGGAAGCAGTATTATTTTCTCACATACTTTGGCATTTCTTCTCTTTCTTTCTTTCAATTAATTGGCTGGGTAAAATATTTAAACAGCCAGCAAACAATAATGTTCATTGGCCTAGTGTGCTACTGGATACTGCGTAAGCTAAGATAGAAGAAATCCTGGGGAGAAGAGACTAAATAATCAAATTGTTAATAACTCATAGGAATAGTTATTCCGGATGACGGAGTTAGTCATAGCAAGCATGCGTTGAGCGTTCGAAGTGTAATTTGTGGGAAACTCATATTGTTTTAAAGTTTCACTGAACTGCTCCCACAGCAAAGTGACTGACAGATATGTCGAGGAAGATGACTGAAGAGAACTTGCTGTTTGTGGAGGAAGAATCAAGTGATCTCCCTTAGCAGGTCAAAATCCAGTAAGCATTGTTTCTGCATGGACGAGATGCGATGGTGTCAACTGGGTTGTAAGGGGATTTAGATACTCGAGAGGCTTCAAGTCCACGATATGCTTAGCATAATAACTTGAAGGTGGGAAGTACTCAAGAATTGTATCCTTCAAGGAATCTAACACCAGAAAAAAGAGCAGATAATGATAATGTCTTCGATTGGATTAAACCTAGAGAAAGAGATGATAGAAAAGAACCCGAAACAGCTGGGTTTCAATGCTAAAAGAAGAACGAAAATAGCCTAATTGACTGTGAAATAAGTGTCGATGTCACTTCATCGTAGTGTTACAAGAGTGAAAGGGAAATAAATGAAAACCAAGAACGAGGAGATTAAGATCAAGAAGAAGGAGGAGAACAAGGTGGAAGTGAAGATGATAATGATGAAATTGAGAAACAAAAGAAGGATAATAATCAAAATAAGGATATTGACGAAGATGATATGAAGAGTGGGAAGTGTACTTCTACAAGACTAGGGATAAGTTTCATTATGAAGGTGGACAAGAAGCCAAGAGATGTGATAGAGTCTACTCGAAAGCTGCGAGGCTTCGAAAAGGGTAAAGAAATCATGCTCAGGGTTATTTAGAATTCTCAAGATAAAACGCAGAGAATCAAGCAAAAAGTTATTGATGTTACTAACCTCATGCAGAGAAGGTCCAGAAACAGATCGATCAGTGTAGCAGCTAGCATGACTGAATAAGATTGGAAATTACTGAATGATCGCAGTCATATCCTGGATAATCATAAAGAAGGGTAGATTTTTAAAAGAAGTAAAACGGAAGAATCAAGCAAATTAACAATTGTAATCGCGTTTGCCTCAGCAATTATTAACCTCTTAATCAAAATATTCAGTAAACATAGCTACGATTAGCAATAGGAATCCACTGAACTTACTTAAATACCTTTGTTCTAGCCAACTAGTTTGCTATTAGTTGCGTGGGATGGGTTGGTTATCGTTGTGACAACTATCCTATTGTTTTCCTATTCTATGTTGATGTTCTTCGGTTAGTAAGTGGATTATGATGAGAACTAATACAGCAAATTCCTTCTTTGCTGCTTAGTTATTTTCACTATCGACATGTTTATTGCTCTCAACACAGCTTTCTTTGATAAAGACATACTCGTCACGAACAGATAGAGGATTGCTACTAAACTGTTTGTGTCCCATCTGTTTTCAGCAGATATTATTTGCTTTTTAGTGATCGCTGTGAAGCTCTTGCACCCTTCCAGCAGACTCACATATAACCCTGATCATTCGTTATGGCAATATTTCTTCAATTCCCTTATTTTTCTCAAAGGGTTTACGCTCAAGAGGAATAGAGAGCGATTCCATTATGTCTTCACACTTCGAGAGAGTCAAAGGCATTTATTGTCTCTAGGAAAGTAGTTCTTTAATCTCATAACGATCGCGCATATCGGTACACATTGTTCTTATTCTGTTTTGTTATTAGAACGGTTTATTTGTATTTAGCTAGTATCTTGTGGTATATGCTAGGAATCGCTGAGGAATGGCATAGTTATCCGCAGACATGGCTGAGAAAAGCATCTTTGTTAGATTTATATTTCACAGAGCAATACATTTACTCAATGTATTGGTCTATCACCACCATGACAACAGGTAAGCAAACCATTCTTGCCAATGCTCTTTCGCTCTATTACTTGCCCTTTAACTCTCTCCATTCAATTTTCAGTGGAAATTAAAACCCTTTTTCCTTTTGGCGATTAGTTGGATATGGTGATATTGCAGCTACTAATTCCACAGAAGCGACATTCATAGCGATTTTACTGCTTGTATTCAGCTGTGTGTTTGCCTACTCCATCAACAACATCGGACTGATTCTCTCAGAAATTCAGAAGTCCTCCAAAGAACTCCACGATAACATCACTACAATTCAAAGGTAAACCCCAAAAATTATTGATACTATTATGAATAATCATGATTTCTTGAATTAAAACTCAACTCCTTTCCTTTTAAGATACTTAAACCGAAAGCACGTTCCAACTTAATTGAAAAGCAGAGTCCGCCATTATTTGTAATTTCTCGCAGACGAACAGCGAGATCGCGATAAAGACGCTGAAGACTACATTCTTGGGATACTTTCGAACAAACTGCGTGATGAAATTCGCTATGAAATCAACTCCAAGATTGTCAACAATTTCGCCCTTTTCACAACAAACTTTTCATCTTCCACTCTGCGTCAGATCACAACCATCATGGAAGAAGTCGTCGTGTCTCCGAATGAAATTCTCTTCAGCTAAAACGACACCGATGATGCAGCCATCTACTTCGTGTAAAGTGGCATCATCGAGATCTGCTCCTAAATCGATTAGTTCTCCAATCCAGTACCAATTAAAAATCTCAGTGCAAATAACTCCTTCGGAGAGATCTCCTTTTTCTCTGGACTCTCGAGAACTGCCTCCGCTAGAAGCGTGAACCTTTCCACGCTTTATCGGATAAAAAGAAGCGACTTCTTATCCTTGTTAGAGAGGAACAAGGAAGATTTCGAGAGGTTCAAAATGATCCAAGAGAAGATATTATTCTAAAAAGACCTGAAAGCTCTCTTCTTGCAGTGCTTCACATGTCGCTAATATGGACACATAGCCTCGAACTGCTGGAAGACGCATCAAGAATTCGACAGACAAAAGATAGTTTTATCACATAACTTCAGTGATTTTCAAAGCAGAGTGGCATTCTCAGAGCCAACACACAGAAAAGGAGAACGATTTCATTCCTTGTAAGCAATAGAACTTCAAATTCTTTTGAGAGAAACAATCACATAAATATCTCTTTTTTATTATTTTTTTGTTAGATTACTCCATTCTATGCTCTCTCAAGCACTGTCCCCTCCACTGAGAGCTCAGCTGCAAGACATTTACAATTAAAACATAAGATCACTTCTTGGTGATCAAGACTATCCTCTCTCGGTCATTTCGTTGAATGATGGAGAAGATGAACGATCACTGTCGTTTGGCAGGAAAACATCATTCGAGTTTGATGATGAAAAATCAAGGTATTATTAGAATCAATTCGTTGAAGAAACCTTCCAGGAACAAGATAAATTGGATCAATACCAAGGGTAGAGCAGTAAGGATGAAATTGAAGAAGACCATGAGAATATACAGACGACTTTGAATAATTAGAATGGATTCAGTCATATTTTCAATAATTTTAACAGCATTAACAACAACAGCAACAACAGAAGTAATGTTAACAATAGTTATGATCTAAATGGATACTTCTAATAAAGTGATGAAAATGAAATAGAAGATGAATATCTCGAGAACAGTGACATAAATGGACATTATTAAAGAATCTGTGAGGATCAAGGGAAGAAGCTTAATACCCTTTCGCTGTAGAAAGCTAAGAGCAGCTAAGAAAGCGAAAATAAAGTAGAAAGCAGCAGGAAGAGTAGATCTCATTCTCATATTGTTCCTAAGAGTTAACTTTAGCAATCAGATTCACTAAAGTTAGCACTTTCTTCGTTAAGAAACGCGATATCGTCTTCGATTGAAAGTGAAAATAACTCAAGGATTAGAGTGGGTGATAGAGTAATCGAGTAAATCCCTTTGTAGAGTCCACTCGGAAGAACACTCCTGCAACCGACAACCAAAACAAACAATCCAAATAAGAAGAAAATACATGGATAACTTGGGAGTGTGAATGTAAAGTCCAAGCAAAAGGAACCTGAAGATCGCAATGGTTTATCGCATTTAAATAGCAACTCCATGCAGTCCGAAAAAGGACAAGGCTAAGAAGATAGATGTTGTTTGAACACGGAGAACGCTGGTAAATGTGATGATAACTAAAGCAACAAGTCCGAGAAACAACTTCTAGGAGGCTTGGAGAAGAAATAGAGATCTAGAGCTTAGTCGTTTGTCAGTTAGATCAACAAGTCTAACACGAGCAAACAGAACCAACAGCAATAATTAATGACGTAAAGTAACATGACAAATTGCGGGAAACTCCTACCAATGCTGTACAAGGGATTTGAACCAAATTAAAGATTCTCCTAATCTGATATCCCCCCTAACAACGAACAGAAAACACCTCACAATAAGCACATAAGATCAATGTCTGCGCACAAGCGAACAAGTCTTCAAACGATTGTTGGAAGTAAATTAGATTCGAGAAATGCTGAAGAAGCATGGAGATTGTGCTCACATCAAGTCAATGAGATAAATCATAGCATCGAAGAAAAAGGAGTACTACGAAATCAGCTCAAGCAGCAAACTTGGGTGCAACAGCGACTCATGTAAATGGGATTGACTGGATCGGAAATCGCGTTGTTGCAGAATGCAGCTCACAAAGAAAACTAAGGCACCACTGTTGCTGGAGGAAAAAGTGAAGTGACTTCGAGAATGCATCTTCTCGTCAAAGAGGAGAGCTTCGAAGTCATGCGAAGATTCAGCAAGTTCTTTCCGTACAACAACTATGATAAGGTTTTAAATAGAGTAAAAACAGTGATGATCCAGTAAAGGAAAGAGAGGAGAAGCCAGCAAAAGAATAGGAGACACAACTTCATTTTCACAAAACCACCTTGCAGGGCATCATTTTGTAATTCCGATAATTTCCCAATGAACTAACTGCCATACGATCCAGTACTTTATGCACCTACTTATCTTTCATATGGAGTATCCAAAAGAAATCACACGTAGTTTCCACTCTTCAAGCATATTTCACTAAGAGACTTTACCCCATCTTTATAGGCTCCAATCTGAGTTAGTCATGGAGTGTTTATGTTGACTGTCTATTCTTCTTTCTTAAAAATATTCACAAATGTAATAAATTTATGCTTAAATAGCGAAATTGTTTCAAAAAGTTTGTTCTCGGTGTTTATTTTATTAGATCAAATAAAAGCTAGTTTACATTCATTTATTTAAATAAATTAATAGACTATTATCTTATATTTACTTTGACCTTAATCTTGAATCAAAAATATTAAGTTTTTGGATTTTCGAATTAATCAGATCATAGAAGAAAGAATAACTTTGTTGTAGACACAAAAGTCAAACAATAATACAGTTTGTCTAGCAGCTTGAGTGAATAATTCAATTGATTAATGATTTTTATCCAACTTTGATGCACCTCTATGAGATAATTTTGTCAGAAATTATGAGTTCGAGCAGAAAAAGCAAAAGCTCAAAAGCCAATTGATCTCATCTAAAATCAATATTACTGATATCTTTTTAATTCCATAACATGGGCACTAATCATAGCACAGAAAAGAATAATAAAAGCATCAGCAATTTATAAATCAAATAGAGCGAACAAAGTCAAGATAATCATAACTTTTAAGCCAAAATGAACCCTCCTTAGAACTTCAGTTGGAGCTAAAATTAACCACCTTCCAATGCAATGCTGGGCATTTCATTGGTGATTGCCAGAAACAAGCAAGGCAAGCTATTGGCAGTAAAAGAATGTTGCAATAAAGGATGGTGGTTGCCTGGAGGGTTAGTTGATCCTCCTGAAGATTTCGTGACAGCTGGAGTGCGCGAAACACTTGAAGAAGGTGGAATCAATGTTTAAATCAAAGGTGTACTTAGAATCGAAATGCAAATGACCAAAAGTGCTCGATATAAAGTAGTATTTTATGCTGAGCCAATAGATGAAAATCAAAAACCTAAATCAGTTCCTGATTATGAATCAGAAGAAGCCAGATGGGTGTCTATTGAAGAGCTGCAGGAACTTGGTAAAAAGCCTCCTTATCTTAGAGGCAACGAGCTATTGCATTTTGGATAGTATCTCGAAGCTGGCGGGATGATTTATCCTTTGTCAATTATTGAGTCACTGATAACTAGTCAAAAAATGAAGAAGTCTTGAAGTTAAAAGATTAATCCGAAGCAGGAGATAAGGATAGTTGAGCAATGATAAGAAGATAGATGTTTCCAAATCTTTCTAAGGATGAAGCATAAAATAATGTGTTAATACCAGTTCCATCTTTGAGTTATATTTGTTAAACAATTTTGTAGTAAATAGTGTTATTAATAACCCCATGATCTGTTTTTAAAACCCTAAACTCAATAATAAGTGATTTTTTCATTTTTTTTCATTTTAACAATCTTCTTTTTCTTGATTTTTTACAGATTAGAGTTTATTGCCAGAAATCCCTATCTGTGTTAATAATTAATGATAAATTTTTAACTTATTTTAGGTATCTCAGATTATGTTTGATTATTGCTGAGCTTTGGACTAATCCAGTGTGATAAAATAGATATGTAGTAAAAACTCATTGAAAAGTGCATAGCACTTTAATCTACTTTGCCTGCTTACCTTATCAGGGCATTATGAAAAGATTATAAAAGAAATCAAGCGAATGAGTGATCCACACGGATTGTGCTTTTACTTTTAGATACTCATATGTGATATTATTAGATTTCAAGCCGAAATGGAACTATAAAAGAACAAACTAAGAAAGAAATTCTAATCATTTCAAGAAATCAAGATAAAAGCAGATTCATACGAATAATTGTCCTTACTTATTGACTGTGTAATTTCATTCATTAGAAAGGAAAAATTAGTCAATTCTTGTTTGTGTAAAAAAAAAGTAAACAAAAGATATTAATTCTTACAATGTGCGGTGGTGGATTTGTAGATGCACTCACATCCATAATGGGATGGGCTTATTTCGCAGCTTGGTCGATATCCTTCTATGGATAAGTCTGGGAGCACTACAAATTGAAGAGGTAATGCACATTCCATGAGTGAAATACTGAATCAGATTTATCAATAAATGTTAAGAACACCTAATTGCAATAAATCACCACTGTAATTCCATTTTACTGATCCATCAGGGCTGAAGGATGCAAGATCGACTATCTGCTATTTAATTTCACAGGGTTCTTCTTCTATTCGATTTACAATATCATCGGATATTGGGGGAATTCAGACCAGAATGGAACTGGAGATGTTGAGATTTAAGACGTCGTGTTCGCCCTTCATGCTCTCGCTCTCACCATGGTCGCACTTGCATAATGCTTTTACTACCCAGTACAACAAAAACGATCCTATTCCCATTCTTCATTCTTTCTTCTTTACTACTCAAAAAAATATGCTTTTATGGATGCTCCTTATCTTATTACTAATCAAATTCACATAAACAATGACTAATATGGTTTATTTTTTGCTTCTAAAAAGCGAGGTAACAACCAAGTATCTCCTTTTTGCTATGCTTCAACAATCACCATGTGGGTATTCGCTCTGGGGTATTCCGCGCTGAATGGAGTAAGATAAATCTATTCATTTTCAATTTTTGTTTGTTTGTTTGAAGAAAACATTATTGAATACAACAATATGATATGAATGTTATTTAGAACTATCATTCTAAATAAAAACATAGAAACATTTCAACCAATACAACAATAATGATAAAAAATCATGAAACAGTTGTTTTTTCTGCTAATCCATTCATACATTTTATTAATCTGTTTGATTGATTTTCAGACTGTGTTTAACGAAGATCACTCCTGGCCTTCTAAGCTGAGTCTCGCTAGTTTGCTCGGCTACATGAAGTTATGCATCACTGTATTTAAGTACACAACTCAAGTAATATATAACTTCCGAAGAAAGAGCACACAAGGATGGAGCATCTTCAACATCCTTTGCGACATCACAGGTGGCACTCTCTCTGTTCTTCAGAGTGTGATTTAAGCAGTTGCTTGTGGAGATAATCCGTTTGGTGGTGCTCTCAACGCTGTGAAGTATCTGCTAGGATTAATCTCCATATTCTACGATGTGATCTTCATCATCCAGCATTATTTCATCTACAGAGGACATTAACCTGTAAGGCTATTATCCTTTTTGATTAAAAGTAATAATCTTATGTTCGTTGTCAGACAACATCCAAAAACGATGATGAATTCAGTTTGCAAAATTAGCCAATGTTAGTTAATCATGACTGAGAAGATAGAAGAGAAAGTGAGAGAGAAAGGTTTATTCGTAGGATTCAACCAATATCAAAGAGAAAAACATACTTGTAAGCATATTTGTGATGATTGCGAGTAAGTCAGTTAAGTATCATGTTGTGTTTATTAAAAAGTGCAAAAGTATATTTATGTAATTCATAACAAAACGAAAATATCATTTCACTTATGTGTGCATGTGTAACCATTAAGACAAAAATAAAAAAGAAATATGCTAGAAAGCGCTTAATTGCTTTTAAAAACAAATATCATCAAAGCCTTTAATCAGCCTAAATAACCATGCCCATATCTCAATTGAAACTTAGTATCCTAGAGAATGAATAAATATCTAAGTTGATTGCTTAATTCTTTTTTTGCTCACAAACTCAATTAAAGAAACCCTTCTTCTAACAGAACAAAACCCTTTGTTCTAAATTCAACTTTGCAATATCTATCCCCATGAAAATGATCAGTTTATATGTTTTATTTGAGATTGTTGTGATATTGTATTTGATTTTATATGTTGATTTGATATTTAATTTATGTTTTGATTTGAATTTTGTTATTTATTTGTATTTTGTTTTTGTTTTGTTTTTGAATTTGAATTTATTTTGATGTTTATTTGCATTTGAATTTGAATTTTAAAATCTCATGACATTTTGAAAGATAATTCTGCCTTATGCTCACAAGAATTTTCGAAAACGTTAGAAAATAAGTAAGAATCGCAGCAAGGAGGGCTTTTAACAGGGTCAAGAGGGACACTAACGAGGAACTAACTATCCATATGGATTTCAAGGAGATTAACAATTATGTTTTGTTTTGATATTTCTATGCGCAGGGATATCCTGGCTCAAGTGAACACAACTGCGAACGATTCACTTAAGTCCAACATATCCCCTGGATGTTCATTTAAAAATTTATTCTGGGCCATTTTTCAAAAACTACAAAAATATCCAAAATATCTAACATATCAACCTCCTCGAATGATCTTCCATTTCTAACTAAGCTTAACTCCTATAAATGCTGCGATATTCTAAGGCTTATTTCTAAAAGGGGAGACGTAGCCAGCCTTTTACTCTTTTGAAGATGTTGTATTTGTTTTTTCAGATTATTCACTTGTCTCTAGCATTGTTCACAAACGGGTAATTCCTATCCTGAAACACTGCTAACAGGAAGGGAAATATTCCATCGCTACTAGCTGCAGAAAGTTGATGAATTTATTATTTGATGTGATGACGCACCCAGTGACCAGCTAGAGTTGCCGCCATATTTCAGATGAGTAGGAGGAGGTGAGGTGAGGTGATTAAGTAGATCGCCATCTCAACTTTGACTTAACCTACAAATGCTTAATTTAGTATTATTAATAGTTGATGATAATTTGAGAGAGAGTGACCGCGGGACATTACTAACATTTGAACAGGCACACAGACCAAGCTGACGAGTTCTCGTCTGTATGCTGTCAAAGACTAAAGGCTTGCTTTCTTTCCCCTTTCGCTCCTACAGTTGTATTTACTTTCGCTCCTAGTTTGTGTTGACCTTGGAAATTATTATAAAAGTTAGATGAGTTTCCTCCCCCGTTGAGTCGAAATCCTATGTACTCTGCTTGAATCTGACTCCCCGGGAGGAAAGAAGGTTCAAAATCAAATTAAAATGTTTGAAATTTATTTGAAAGTTTAATCTTGATGGTACAACGTATTGACCATGATTTTTTAAGGGCTAAAATAAAAAATGATGTGTAGGGCTGGAGTCTGAAATTCTATTTGAAATTAGTTTATTTAATAGAATTATTCTTCACTAGTAAAAAAAAAGATAAAAATGTTCTGGAAATGATATTTTAATTTTCTGAAATAAGCTTGATATTGTATTGTATTATTAGAATTTGTATTATTTTATTTAGCTAGAATTGCAATCGAAGCATATTATGATTCAAATAAATCACTGTTACAAAATAAATGAAAATATTGGATAATAAGTTGAAAGAATTATTCTTAATTTATTTAACATCTTTAACATAAATTATTTAGTCTGGGGATAAGTATTTAGATTTCACTTAAAAAAACCTCTAAATAACAAGTTGAAACTTTAATTGTTTTAATTCAAATTTTAAGCAGTAAAGAAACTGTTTGATATTAATTATTTTTTAAGTTTAAAGATGGCGGAAAAGAAAAGAAGAAGAATGTCAAATCAAGCAAAGGAAGTTATGGATAGCTTCAATTATTAGTTTCCTCCCAAAGGTAAAAAACAAATCGAATCTCATTATCTTTTCTAAATTTTACCCTTTATTATTTTATAAAAATTCTCACATAATTCATAGATTTTATACTTTGTATTTAATATGAAGAAGTATTTACTGTTCAAAATCAATGACTAAAGAACACAATAAGCTTAGATTTATTAAATCTTTTAACATTTATTTTATTAAACTGAAATCATTTCTAAAGAATCACACAATTCCTTTGAATCATCAATCTTATCTTCGGCCCAATCTTATTCAAGCACACTCCTTTCAGTTATTGATTTAAACATAAACTATCATCTTTTATTTTAGCTTCTAGAGTTATAAATCTTATTATTTAGTCGCAAGTCATCATCAAAAATTTACTTCGTGAAGACAGAATTTAGCCAAATCAACTGTTTACAGCATATTTACCATTCCTTTATCTAACAATTTAACCCAAAATCAAATAATTTTAGAAATCTTAAAAACGATCAAAGACAATTTAAGATACATATTATTGTATCTGCTATTTATTATTCATCCATTGAAGCATTTGGCTAATATCCTCCCTTGAAATTACTCTAATGATAGTCTTTATTCAAAAACTTATCTGTTGCTCAATATCTCTTGAAAAACAAAATAGAAATATCATTCTTCATCCATTAAAAATCTCGTTTAACTCCAATAAACAGCCTAAAAAATAACTCAATCAAACACTCCTTTCCACAAATAAGCTCATAATAAATGCAAGTTAATCAACATTGGAACCAAATCTTAAACACAATCATATTTTAGATTCGAAAAATATTAAATTCCCTTATTTTTTTCTCTTGCTAACTAATATTTTCCTTATCCAACAATACAAATCCAACAGAATCTAATTTGTTGCCTGGAATCATCTTCGAATCCCTTCAATCGCCTTTACTCAAGCTCTCGAAGGTACTCTTAATGTCTTTTCAGCAACGTGTATGCATGTGTGTCTTCGATGTGATTTGATATTTTAACATGTGTTTGTATTTACACAGTCTTTCTTTTCAGATACAAGAACATCCTCCATTCATTTCAGGAGGCTACAAATATACTAATTGAAAAATAATGAAATGCAGAGCAAGGATCACTAGTAAATTCTCTTCAAATTGCCTCTCAAGCAAGCTTGGGGATTCGATATTCGAAAGCAAGCCGAGATTCATCAAAAATTAGATATTTATTGCCTTAAAAACTAGCTGCTGAGAGAGGTATTTGAGAGAAACTTTTCAAGCGATCTAATGCAAGAAGCATATCTGCAACTGTATTGGAGAAACAAGACAAAGAGAGAAGGGAAATACAAGAAAGGAAAGAGATTCATATGAAAATAAATTATACAAAAGACATTGACATCGCTAAATTGTTCAGCGAGGATGATGATCAAACGGAAGGAGAAAGGGAAAGCTCAGCTTAGGAAATAAAATTAGGCGAATGAATTCTACGACTTAGAGTTCTTTGAAGGTGTAAAACTGCACGGGGAAATGATCCTTTGAGAGATTGTTAGTGGCTATGAAAATTTGTGCATGTGTCTGTGGAATGGTTCCAATGACTTCCCTCTTTCATTTCCTTGCTTCTTCTCTTCTTTGCTCCTTTTTTTCTTTGATGTGTTTATTTTTCCCCAGTCTGAGTACTTGCAAATTAGTTTGTGCTTCACGAATTAATGATTTTAATTATTTTCTTTTGTGTCAGTTAATTATTTTTTCTCTCTTCTAACAGCTCCTTTTCTTGTTTTCTTTCTGATTTCTTAATAATTTTCTTAGTTTAACTAATTTCTTCTCCGTTTCCTTTATGATTAAGGGTTTTAATAGGAATTGTCAGTTAGATAAATCAAGCATTTATTATTTTATAAATATCAGAGAAAGTCTAATAATTAGATCTTTTTAGTTAATTAAATTAGCGCCAAACTAGCAAAGCACAATAATAATACATAATAACCAATAAGAAAACAAATAATTTTTGTTTAAATTGTCAGTATTTCAAAGTTGAAGTTGAATTTTTTATCCAGAAGCAAAAAATGAAGCTCCTGTGAATTTTTAACCAGCAACAATTCTAAGCTGCACTCCATTTCTTCTCGATCTTTAGACTCCTATCAAATCGAAAGGATTCACGGCAATAAGATAGAGAAAGATAGGGAGTGATTGATTTAGATTTATTATCTGAACAAGATCAATATTTTCTAAAAATAGCTGACTTTTGAACTTTCAACTAAAGAAAATCTGATATTTTGACAATATTCTACTGTTTTTTGTCAAAACTTAAGAGCATAACACAACTATTCTGGTGTTTTGACTTGAATTAATCTCTAAAACTCTGCAAAAATCTTTAACAGTTAGTTAAAGCATTCATACGATCTTTTCTTTTAAAAAAAAGTAATGATTCTCCTACTTCAATCATTTTCTTTCTCCTTTTATTTGAATTTTCTTTAAGCTCTCTCTTTCAATTCTATTAAAAAACCCTTCTTGTTGCAATAGTTCTCCTGCTTAGTTGTTGTATCTATTTAATATACTGAAGGTTGAAAGAAACAAGAAAGAAAAATATGTTAGCTTCTAAAATACATCTCTTAAAAAATGTTCTTTCTTTTTTTAAAATGAAGAAAAAGAATTATTAAATGAAAAACAACATAAATTAGATATGAAAGAACATCTCAAAAATAAAAAATATTGTTCTATGATCAGAAATAAGGTCTGATTGTTGTTTAGATAGTATGAAAATTAACCTCATCTTATAATTCAAAAGCATTAGTGATTCAAAGTCAAGTTCATATTTTCAAGTAGTTGTTTTCTCCAAAGGAATTCATATGAAAAACAATATCAAGTTGAGGATAAGAATGCATAAAATATTTGAATTGTTTTTAATAAGTATCACATACATCATAGAGTAAATTCAAGAAAAAAGCAGGGACAAATTGATTCCGTTGAATTTGTTTAATTTTTTGTTAGTCTAACTGTAATTTTTAATCCAATAAAGAACACAAGATGAACTTGCAGAATCCAATGTCTGTCAGTTCTTAGTTGTAGTTCATCCAAAGCAAATCTATTAAAATAAATGAATAAATCCCTCTAAATGCATAAAACTTTTTAAAAGAACCTGAATTAGAAATCCACTTAATTTGAGTTCAAAAAAAAATAAGAAGAAATGATTTATCATTTCAAAAAAATCATTTAATTAACTTTTTTGATTTTCTAACAGCTGAAAACGCAAGTCTTTTTAATCACTTTGGGGAGAAAACACAACAAAAGAAAAAGCGATTTTTAAGGAATTTAAACTATTAAAATTTATTTCATAAGGCATTTTTCTTAACTCAAAGCAACTCTTTGATAGAGGGGAATCAAGAAGAATAAAAGAAAATTAATTAAGAAAAAAACAATCGATTCATTAGGCTTAATCACATCTTGGAATAGGTTCTGTTAGTTCCAAGACAAACTGATTAACCTAATAGCAGATAACTCACATAATTCTATTATGGCTTGTTTATCTGCTGAAGCGATCTTGTAGTAAGTCTGAATGCAGGCAAGCATTGACAAAGCACTGTTATTTTTTGAGAATAGTTTTTGTGCTACCCCTTGGCACTTGGAGTTAAGTCAGTATCCCCAGATAGCTATGCATAGTGCTGCATCGTTTTAAAGTCAGTTTGCCTCATTCAGACCCAACCAATCATAACTACAAGTTCGTTATCATTCAATCTATTTAAAGATTGCACCTGAAAGATATCCATCATGTTTTTTGATGTAGATATCTTTTCGTTTTCAAAATCCAAAAAAAAAAACAAAACAACATTCCGATAAACTTAGAATATGCTGTAATAACTATCTGTTCTGCTGGCGATAGGCGATCTCTAAAATATTCTTAACTTGGCATTGATTGATTGGTTGACTTATCGAAATAGTCTCTCGAAATATAAATTTTAAAATGCATATTGAATACACATCTTTCAATGAAAAACAATAAATCTAACAATATTGTATGTCTCTCAAAATAACATTAATTTAAACGAACAAATTCAAATTTCATAGAAATATTGAAAAAAAACATAACAATCGATTTCAGATTGAAAGGATGGCAACTTATTTTTGCTTCAAGATTATTTTAGATTTAAATTATTAAGAAAGGGAGGGATTTTGTTTGGTATTGCTTCGAAATTTTATACTGATCATGATGTCAGATCAATGAAGATTAATCGATGAGCAAGTAGCAATATCATTTCATCAGTCATTGATTGAAGAATCCCTTTAGACGACATTTTAGCAAGTAAAACCCTCATTTTCTTTGAATAAATAATTAATAATCATCTAAAATACCTCCAATAAAGCTAAAAAAATAAATAAACTCATACATTTTAATCGAGTTTATCCCCTTAATTAACTAAAAATCAAGTACTATTAAATGATTTTTCACTTTGGTTTATATCAGTTATTTTACAACAAAACGCAGTATTTTCACTACTTAAAATGCCTTTATTTTTCTTTCTCCTCTTTTGATGTTTCCCATACTAATTTAGAAACAATTTTATCAAAACTCATTTTAATAACTCTTAACATACTTCAACGATCATTTTACACAAGATTTAAATAAGTGCTACTATTAATTAAATACACTTAATTACTTCTTAAGACAAAAATTTAAAATCAAACAAATATTTCTATTAATTTTTTACAAAAATTACAAAAAAGAGTTGATATCCCCCTTTTTAACCCAATTCAACTTTATTTCTTAAATTTTAAAAACAATTTTCATTCTTGACATTTTTTAAATCCAATTTAATTTTCAAGATAAACAATAGACACACAGTTATGATATCAGAATATTCAAGATAATCTGAAGAAGAAGATTTAACTACCAATCAATTATTAAACCTACCAAACTGACAGAACTTTCGCGGAATTTATTAATAAGTAATTAAATAAAATAATGATTAATTACCTCTTAAGGAATGGTAATAACATAAACCCATTTCATCTTATGTAAGAAGAAACCTCTCCATATTATATTCCAGCCCATCTGTGCTCACCTACACCTTTGTTTTAAGTGCTAACAGACTGATCACAGATTGATAGATACTTGTTATTGCTTTATTTTTTTAAACAGTTTTTCATCGGTAACAGTTTTTTATCATCCCTCCAACACAATTTCAGCTCTTCGCATGCACGCCAGTTTAATTAAGCGCTAATAAGTATCTGTAGGAATCTGCATAGTCAAGCATTTCAACTGACTAAGATAAACATTTAATCCTTTTATCCACGCAATATTCTCTTTATTTTTTATTCCCAAAATTATTCGTTTTCTCTTTCCAAATACAAATGAATGCCCATATTTTATATTATTGAGGCTATAAGTCAACAAATCATTGATTTGTACCTTAGTTCTCTCAATAAGTCTGATATTTATGCTTAAAGGCATTCTCTTCTCTACTTATTTGTTGTTTTTTCTTCTTTTTGCTTGAATGTGTGTATCTGAAACAGCAATAGAAAATCAAGCAAACAAACAGATAAACAGCTAAACAAATATGAATGTTTCAGCAATAACTAAATAAGGTATTAAAAACAAACTTAAAAACAACAAAATCAAACACAACAATTTAAACCAATCAATGATTGATCAAACTCAATACAATAGATTTAACTTCAACTGGAATGATCTCTAGAGGCCATTCATTTAGCCTTGATTCAAAAACAAAAACAACAAATTACATCCTATTAATCATGCAAATTAAGATTCAATGGATATTTAGAAGTGGCTCAACGGCCTTCAATTTCAATTACTTTACTTCTTATGAGAAGCTTCTTTTTTATTGTTTTTTGTTACTCTATTGTTATTGCTTCTCTAAGAAATAAAACTCTTATTGATTGTTGATTTTTTCCTCTTCTAAAAAGAAACAAGCTAAAAGAGAATTTAAGTATTTTTTTCATTTTATTACCAATATTTTTCTTTGAAAACAGATTGCCTTTGAGAAAAATGCTTTCAAACTAAAAATTATTAAAAATACTTCATTAATAAAGCAAATTATTGAATACAATAATAAAAATATTTTAATTTCTTTCTTTTAATTCATGCACCTTCTACTCCATTAGCTGCAAGACTGCTTGAATTAGGCAATTCACTATTTCCATTTTTTAAACTTTTGATTCCTTGCAGATGTTAGTTAATTTTATTGGATGATTAGTTAATTCCCTTCCATCTGGATTAGACTGTAACGCCAAGTCAAATTGTTATGCGCTTTTCAGTTAGTACAATTCTGTTCTTTAGTTAGTACATATCTAATAGCTTCTTTGAAGATTTCAGGGTTTGAATTAATAAATTTTTTGATCTAGTTTCATGGGGGTTACAGCCTCCTCAAACTAACGTCTCACTGGCATTCTAGCGTTTGTTATTAGGAAGCACTGAACTCTTCTCTTAAATAACTGCTAAATTGAAGTAATTCCAATATTTTAAGTTCTACAGTTAAGTACTTTTGTGAAAATCAGATAAACGTCAAGAATAAAATAAACTACTTTTCATTTTAGTTTCGATAATCCTTTAAGTTTTAAGCTGATAAAATATAATAGATAGATTATGTTTAATTAAGAATGTGCGATGGCTGTTTTAACTTTTAATTTAAGAGAGACTATGTGTTTGTTGGGGTGTTTGTTGGTTATAAAATCAGACGAAGGGAGGAAATATATCGTGGATCGTGTGGAAATAAGAATAAGAAAAGGGTATAGAATCGAATTGAGTTGATTTTCAGATCGTGGAGAATAAAACCCAGCAAGCAACTTTGATTAAAGTCAATTAATAGAAATAATACAATAACAAATTATACATCCGAAACGAAGAAAGATGGATACTACTAATCTAGTTGCAAAGGAAGTCGTAGAGTACTATAATCCATATCGCCATAAGTCCAATTTCATAGCAACATAAGTTCATGGATCTGTATTTAACATTGATGAGAGATACAGAATCCTAGAAAAAAGTAGAATCCTTAGTTTTATTTAATAGTTCATCAATTAAATAATTTGATGTATTCGTTGTTTAGTCGGATAGGGTGCTTATGGAGTAGTCTCTGCTGCTATCGATCAAGTCAAGAGGAAGAGTGTGGCAATCAAAAAGATCGAGAAAGCATTTGATCAGAGAATTTACACTAAGAGAACACTCAGAGAACTAAAGTTACTTCGTCTTCTTACTCATGAAAACGTAAACCTCCAGAAATATCTAAGAAGGACTACAAGCTTAAATTTGATGCTGATCCAATGAAAAATGCATTCAACTTATTTTCTGTTGTTTTGATTACCCAGGTGATAGGATTAGATAGCATTTTACTGCCTAAATCGAGGGAAGAGTTTGATGATATGTAAGAATAACAAACTTCTAAAAAACGCTCTTCAGATAAACTTTTTTGGAATTCCTTTTCATATGCATTTATTTATTCTAGATATTGCGTGTCTGAACTGATGGAGACTGATCTCTAACAGATCATCAAATCCGACCAATCACTGACTTAAGATCACTGCAAATTCTTTATCTACTAAATTCTCAGAGGGCTTAAATACATTCACTCAGCTAATGTCATTCACAGAGATTTAGTAAAACAATTATTAGAAGAATCAGGGCAGAGTTGTTTAGATTGAACCCACAGCAAATTATTCTTAGAATATCTTATCAGATGGTCATCTTTTATGCTTTGATTTAGAAACCAAGAAACTTACTGGTGAATTCGAATTGTGATCTCAAGATCTGCGATTTCGGCCTTGCAAGGTCAGTTTCCAACACTAAAAACGATTTGACGGATTATGTAACCACGAGATGGTATCGCCCACCTGAATTGCTTTTGTCATGGACTGATTACACTTGTGCAAGTAAGAGGCCTTTTAACCTGCAAAACTACACTTTTGAGCCCATTTTTCGATGAAAATATATTTGAATTATTTGTGTTATCTGTTTCAAAAAGTGGATGTGTGGTCTGTTGGAATCATTTTTGCTGAGCTAATCAAACGTAAACCTCTCTTACCTGGCTCAAGTTCCTCAGATTAGCTTCTAAGAATCTTTGATTTGATCGGCACTCCTTCCGATCAAGAAATAGCGATGATTCCCTATGACGAGTACAGAAAATTTATTAGAGAGTTACCAAAGAGAGAACCAAGATAATTCGATAAAATCTTCTCCAAAGCACCCAAAGAAGCATTAGATTTGCTAAAGAAAATGCTGACTTTTGATTTCAACAAGCGCATAACAGTTGAAGAAGCTCTAAAGCATCCTTATCTCAGTGATCTTCATTTGCCTGAGGACGAACCAAGCCGAAGTCCAGTGCCATTTTATGAATTTGAATTTGAAATGCACTCCAATCTAACAAGACAACAATACAAAGGTTTAATTTTAAAAGAAATAAGTTGAAAACATGGATTATTTTGGATCATTAACTTTGTCACTTTTATGATACTTTTAGATCTAGTCTACGAAGAAATACTCCTGTATCATTACCCTGATTTCAAGAAGAAGTACTTAGATAAAATTTAGAATAATCAATCAGTTATGAGCCATATCTTCGAAAATGCTAACAAAAACATTGTAATAAATGGGAGAAATGACTTTTGAGAGTTAGGATCATTTAATAGAAAGGTGGTTTTTTGGGATGATTTTAAATTCTTTTTGCTGATTTAAAAGGTAGATGAGGAGTTCTCTTCCGATGTTGATGCTTGAAATGACTCTATTTAATTCCATAAGAAATCACCAAAGCTTATTAGAAAGCAGTTTTTTCATATAAAAGAAGAATGCATCATTTTATGTTGTATTTTGTACATGTTTCAGGATTACCTTTCTTTAATTACAAAAATACAGCATTTTTCTTTAGAATCTATTATTTTCACAAAGGATTTATCCAGTAGACTGAGTAAAAATAGTTGCTTACATTATGGAGTTGAGAGATAGAAATACAAATAGAAAACCTAGCAGAGGAGGATGCATTCGAGTGCGCGTCATGGAGAAAAATAAAAATTAAAGGAGAAAGAGAGATTAGTGAGAAACAAAGAAAAACAAAAAGAAAAAGAGAGAGAGATTAATTAATTATCCGAGATATATATTTGTAAGTTTGATTGGCGGAGGAAGTGGTGAAATTAGGAGCATCAAACAAACGAACAAAAAGCTAGTAAAGAAACAGACAAAATGGAGCATCATGTCCCTAGAGAAATTGTAGAGTACTACAAGCCATACGAAAATAAACAAGCGAATCACATAGTCGTGCAGAATGTCCTTGGAGCAAGCAAGTTCGAACTAGAAGACAAATACTCGATCATTGACTCAAGTACATTGTCAAATTTCAAACAAAATATGCTTTAAAGATTATGGATAATTTTTCGAGTTTTGTGAAAAAAATCAAAACTACCAAAGAAATATTGATCATTTATAGATTTTAAATATAACTATCCTATTAACCAATCTCTTTTCTAATCTTTATTGCTTTTGAAGTTGGCTAAGGTGCATACGGCATAGTTGTTGCAGCGAAGGATCTCACGAAAGAAGAGGATAATTGCCTAGTTGCGATTAAAAAAATTGAAAAAGCATTTGAACATAAAATCTTCACTAAGCGCACTCTCAGAGAACTCCGATTCCTTCGACTTCTCAAACACGAAAATGTAAGAAAACTCATTATTTAGAGACTAAACTAGCTTTGATTGTTGAAAAAATTAATTATTCCTATCTAAACGTGTCTTTATTTTTTAAAATGATGTGATTTTTATGAAATTTTATCAAGATAATTGGAGTGAACACCCTCCTACTTCCTCGATCCAGAGAGAAGTTTGATGATATGTAAAAAACAGGATATTTTGAGTTCAAAATTTGAGGGAAACATGCATTTTAATGCCCAACAATTTTTCAGTTATGTAGTGTAAGAGCTGATGGAAACGGACTTAGCCTCTATTATTAAAAGTGAGCAGCCCCTCACTGACGAGCATTGCTAGTTCTTCCTCTACTAGATTCTGAGAGGACTCAAGTACATTCATTCTGCTAAGGTTGTGCATCGAGATCTAGTAAGATTTTTGAGCTTTCTTGTTTCATTGGAAGAAAAAAATAGCAAAGCCAAAAAATGAACTAATTTTGCTGGGAATTGGGGAGAAACTTCGAAAATTCTTATTTTTCTATGATTCAACAGTTTTATGAAATGAATTAGGCATTTAAATCACTTACTTTGTTTGTTTATCTTGTTAGAAACCAAGGAATTTATTAGTAAACTCAAATTGTGATTTAAAAATCTGCGACTTCGGGCTTGCCAGGACAATCATCCCAGGTTTAAAATGCAGAGCTGGAATGCTAACTGATTACGTTGCCACTAGATGGTACAGAGCACCAGAACTCTTACTCTCTTGGAGAGACTACGATGAAAAAGGTAAATATCACTAAAAAATGCCTTTGATATTTGATTTTAATATTTTTTGAATTAGTTGATGTATGGTCTGTTGGATGCATATTCGCAGAACTTCTTCGCAGAAAGCCATTCCTTCCAGGCATCGACAGTAAAGAGCTTATTGAAATTTATCTGTTTTTAAGTCTTTTTGAAACAGCTAGAAACTAAATTGAGTTAATCTTCGAGTACTTGGGAACTCCTAGTGAGCAGGAGATCAACAATATCCCTAGAGAGAAGTTCCGTAAGATGGTCAAGAATATGCCAAAGAGACAGCCTAAGCAATTTGAAAAGCTTTTCAGCAAAGCTTCGAAAGAAGGTTAAATAACAAACATATTATTAGTAGACAAATGTTTGATTGATTATGTTGTATTTTTTAGCTATCGACTTATTAAGAAAGCTATTGACATTTGATTTCACAAAGAGAATCACAGTTGAAGAGGCTCTTAAACATCCTTATCTAGCTGAGCTTCATTTCCCTGAAGATGAAGTAACTATTTAGCAAAATCACAATAAATTATCAACTGAAAAACCTAATAATTAGAAATAATACATATTTTAATAATTGACTCATTTCTTTCTCTTATAGTTTCTGATTATTTTTCTCTTCAAAATAGCCAATCACACAGCCAGTATCTAAGTTAGACTTCGAATTCGAGGAGTATAATCTCACTCTCCAGTAGCTTAAGGGTAAACCTTCAATTCTTTGTACTTTTATTCAATTTTGAACCTATTTTTGTCTGAAAAAACAAAATGAAGATCTTATTTACGAAGAAATACTATTCTACCATTTTCCAGCTTTCAAGAAAGCCAGTGACTTGAAAAAGCAAGCTGGCCAGTCTCTCATCTCTCACATTATTAATAATGCTAATAAAAACGTGGTATAATTTTGAATTCAGATAAACTATTTTTGTCACATTAAATTGATAAATTAATGCATTTTTATGTGTAAATATCATTTACTAGCCTGACCCTCACTCCAGTGACGATGATCAAAGTGATGACGATGATAATTGAGAAAGAATCAATGATATTAGCAATCCTATTCTTTTTTATCATCTTACATTCAGCTCTCGTTCATTCACTCTCGTTCTCTCTATCTTGTGAGCAATGCTAATAGCCAAAATTTAAATTGATTTCTACTTGAACTTCCATCCAAAGAAGGATACCAATAATGAAAAGGGTCATCCAGAATATTTCCTCTATAATTATCTACCATGTATTTTATGTGTGTATCTGTTGATATCTTTGAGAGAAAATCCACATATTCTTTTATTCAAAATAATTTATTTGTTTTTGTTGGATTTGGTGATGCTGCACTTTTTGTATCAATATTTGAACAAGTCTTTAAGGAAATTTGTGACTTTCCTATCCTTGTTATTATTCTTTTGAATAAAAAAATATGTATTATTGGGAATATTTGAAAAAATTAGCTAGTTAATAATAAATTGTATCTCAGCAAGTCTTAATACTTTTATTGTTAGAATTAATTGAATTATTTTTAATCTTTTTGCATTTCTGTGTAAATTTAGCAGATTTTGAAGGGTTGGGGTTGGGGTTGGGGTTGGGGTTGG
>Ga0302271_10000494_pt1 | contig 38826 bp, 19 predicted proteins | sample III_Bog_N1_1_FD_198767 | JGI IMG/M metagenome (GOLD analysis project Ga0302271, IMG submission 198767) | Peat permafrost microbial communities from Stordalen Mire near Abisko, Sweden - III_Bog_N1_1 | ecosystem: Environmental > Terrestrial > Soil > Wetlands > Peat | place: Sweden: Abisko... | reverse complement strand
GGTTAGAGAGAAAGACAAACAGATTGGAAGCCTAGAAGTACTTGTTGTACCCACAAATGCGAATCATATGAAACTAGCATAGTAGTAAGAGTAAGAATAAACCCCCTGTTTGGCTCCCTTGGCTTTGCAATCCTTTACAAAATTAGAATGAAAATAATGATATTTAAAAAATGGGAAATATCCATTAAGATTCTCACAAAACTTTATCCATAAAAGAAGTGTGCGTGAAGAGCTAACTTATAAGTATCATGTGTTTTGAGGTTCAAGACATACTGATGAATCCATATTTTTTATGAGTATTCTTAAGCAATACTTTGATAAAAAAACAGACTACAATTTTTTTTTAATTTGGAATAATCCTAAGAAAATACAATAATGTTTAGATTTATTATTTTTTTTAAGATGATTTCTTGCAAAATTGTAAGATTTGGCTTTTTGTGAGTGGTTTCTTTTGAGGATGGAGGTTGCTTTACTAGATATTCAATTTCTCTAAAAAATGAGTTTTTTTCATCAATAATTTACCATTTCAAAAGAACGATCTTGCATTAAAGATATTTCCTTCCAGTTAACGTTTTGTCATAAAAAACAAATCATACATTACTACTTAAATATTTAAATATGTAAGCTTTGTTTTAATTTATTTTGGAAAGACACTTTGGCTAATTTAAAACTACATCTAAAACTTCAAAAATCCACTTTCTGCTTTTCTAATCTTTGAATCTGTTTACAAACTAATAATAATTCTATGTATTTGTGGAATAGATGTGAAAGGAAATATTAAAATACGCTTAATACAAATCAAACTGTTTGAAAAATTCTTTGAGAGAAAACTTTCAAAGATGAATAATTTAAAGTAAGCTATTGGTTGCAACATAACTAGGAGGTAAACACTAGAACAGTAAAAAGTAAGTTGATCTTTTTTTAAAACAGTTTTGAATTTTTATGTTAACTAAGATGCAATCAACAGATAGATAAACTACAAGACAGAAAGCGATAAGAAAATCATAGGGTTGATTTAGTTACCAGATGAGTCTAAACTATGTAATGTAAGCTTCAATTTTAAATCCATATTATTCATAAGATATTGATTGCCAATATGAATTGTTTTTTACACATATCAATCATTTCTTATTATTATTTTTGGCAAATATTAGATAAAAGTTGAATTTCTGACAGGAGATTAATTGATTAAGTACCTTATTTTTTTTTTAGTACAAAGTTTTAATGGCTAACAAATTCACTCAATCCACAATGTTAACAATGTTGGATTATCTGTATCAATCATCAATGACAAGATCAGATTTCATATAAATCATAGAGTATTTACTAAGGAGAGAAAGTTAACTCAGGAGATAAAACAATGAAAAAAACTGAAATTTACAGAACAATTGCTTTTTTCTACTAAAAAAGCAACCAAAGCTATTACTATTACTTGTCATCGCTATTGAATTATTTAGCTTATTTTTCAGTTATTTTTGTGAACATCAATTCATTTTGAATTCTCTTCTCAATTATTTGTAGCTTCAGTGACGGTCTCAATTCTATTCGGAAAAACTAGTCTTCGAGTTCCTTAATCATTTCATCTGTCGTTTCAATGAATTGTATCATGTGCTCTTCGCAGAGTAATCCCACACGCTTAGGAGTAACTTATATTCTCGAAAACTATTTTTCATTGCCTTTTATGTTAATAATTGATATCAGGACATATCGGAGCTGACATAGTTTGTCTGTACAATAACCCAAAAGATATTGGGTCATTACTGCCTAAGAAATAGCTCGAGAAAGGAAATGAAATTGTATATTTTCTGGAAATTTCCTCATTTCCTCCAAATATTATATTGTTTTCTGCAAGTCACTATCATTTCTCAGTTATACGAACTTAAATTAGTAGAACACAGAAAAGAATCTTTTGAAATAGTAGATCACATAAATGACTCCAAATAAGATTCCCAGAGATATATTTATCAATTAGATAGCATCAGAAACGCTTAAAGTTGATATTTTGCTGTAGAGCTGCTTGATAAGATGATTTATTCCAAAACTTACAACTAAAATAAGCATCGCCAAGATTTTTAAGTAAAATGAAGGAATAGCAAATTATTAATACCAAATGAGCTCATCTCGCTGAATTGATTTAATTGTAAAGATCATCGATTAAATAGTGTATTTGAGAAATAGTTAACAGATGTCTATGGGTTTATCGAGGAGATAAACAATTAGAGCTAACAATTCCACTGCTACAAGGATGAAATGAAAGTACCCTAAATTAAACGCAATGTCTTATGATGGAATGCTGAATAAACTACTTAAAAGAGTGTATCCAGCAATTAAGAATAAAGGTTCTTTCCTTCTAGTCTTTTTAATCCAAGAGTTCACGATAATTGCAAGACATATGTAACTCAGAAACATTGAATAAGCAAGGATAGAATCTAACTCAGATATCTTTGAATTTGTGAAAATATTCTATCGAAAATATGTGTTTGACTGGATAAACAGAAGGACATTCAGTCTGTTCTAAATTATTTTATAAATATCATATGGAGGCCTAACTGGATAGGGATTAAAAAATAAAGAATACAGTGTTCTAATCTGGAAGAAATCAGCACAGCCCAAGCCACATTCTTCATCGCAGCAGCAGCGATTCAAGAACGTTGAGAATTTCTCTATTCCCAAGAGAATCCAGTAGAAAATCGGGTAAATGATTTCCCCGCGATTATAAATTTGATGCCCAGATAGAAGTTTATTGAGCTACAGACATCGTACATTACCCAAAAGAGCGTGAAAATGGTTTGTTTACACATGAGTTAGAATAAATTGTTTTTCTTATTTTATGTTTTTTATTTTTAAGATTAACTCAACTTTTCAACTATTTGTTGTTCTGATGATTTTTCTGCGAGAATATCCACACTTTTGAAGCCAGAATATTTCTTCAATCAAAAAGAGTCTATTTTCTTGCTATTAAATTGGATTTTGAAATCTGAACAAAAATGGACATACAAAAAAAAATCTAGATTGATCCTTTTTTAATAAAAGTAAAGTGGACTAACAGTGATTTGCTCTATTGTCTAACAGTAAAAATAAAAGGGACCATTATTCAATAGGGATTATACTTTATTATGAAATCTTATTAAAATTCTTTATTCAAAGATAGGAAATCAAAAGGAAAAAATATTGTTTTTAAAAAGTCTCAAATTAGTAAAGGATTTCTAAAAACTAAAAATTTGAATGAACTTAAGCAAGCTTTCTTAAGCAAATTGATTGTAAAATATTTAAAACCCCTCAAATGACAGTTGTAACAAGAAAAATTTTTGATAAACACCATTTCCCAACTAAGATAATCAGTAAAACATCTTCTTGGCGGATTTTCTACGTTTTCCGAGCTGGTTAATTCATTCACAGAATACACTACGCCTCTTTAATATTGTTTTGTTTTTAATGTAAATAATGGCAGAGATTTATCAAAATATGAAATTAGCTTATTTTTAGAGAAAGTAATCTAATTAAAAAAGCAGGATTTCTCAACAAACAAAATGAAACTAACTGAGAGAAATATTTATTTGTATCTTTAAATTCTCAAAATAACAGGATGTGAAAAGGTTTTAACTCAATTTAAGATATCTGCAGTAGTAATACACTCATTGCAGATTATCTGAGTTAAGATGGAATTCTTCATCTGAATCTTTTTCTATTTAAATTTGTACAGGCTAGGTTGTCAGTGGGCTCTCTAATAAATTGTATTATTTAAATTGATAAAATGCTAAAAAAAATTGATTGAGAATCAATCTGTAATAATATTATTATTTATTCAAATATTGCTGGAAACTCCCATAAATTCAAAAATAATCTGATGTCCTTACATGCATTAGGAATGATAATATTATTTCTGTTGATGTTTTTGAAGTCGTTTTTAGAATCGCTTTCTTATGATTTTTACTCTTCCTCATCCTGTTTTTATTCTACTTTTTTTTCTTCCTTAAATTCAAGAAGAGAGGATTTGGCAGTTTCATCTTCAAATTAGATAAGGTGCAATTCTGAGAGAGTACCTTGCTTCAACAGTGCAAGCTGCGGAGATTCTTGTAAAGTAATTTTATCCTTCTGATCTAATTGCTCGTTTGAAGATCTATAAAAAAAAATATCAGATGAAGAATAAAAGCCTAATTTTTAAAATACTTCAAGGTAATTGTGAACATAAGATATTTTTTGTGCTATTTAGCGTATTCAATAATGTTTAAATTATTATCTTATAATTTACTCTCCCTGATTCAAGGATTTGGTTTTATCTTGTTGAAGATCTTTCACAATGCCTTTAACCTTTACCATATCTTACTCTTCTTTTTAGTCTTTGGGTTTTGAGATCGACAGTTTCTCTAGTAATTCGGGGGGAATCGGATTCTGACCAAAGACTGCGTGTCTATTTGTTTTCCTTGCAAGTATCCAATATCTCTTGTGTAGTTTTGCAATAGACCAGAGATTTGAAATTCTTTTTGGAGGTACATATTTTGAAAGCTGATTCAAAGATAGAAATCAATGAGATTTTAAAATTAATAAAAATAACAGACATAAAATAGGCTCCTTTACTATTTTCTTGAGGAAGGATTGAATTTTCGGGTACTTTTTGAATAAATCTAAGATCTTATCAAAATTTTAATAGACTATCTTTTCGATTAAATTTGAGTATCCCTTGAAGAGATTAAGAGCTACCATATGCAAGAAAATAACGTTACATAACGCGAGGACTATGAATCCGAGAGCTACTAGATAATTAAAATCATTATTGTTTAAAAATACCCCTAAGACCATTGAAACAGCGCAACATTCATTTGCTAATTAATCCAATTTTGTAAGGTTAATGTCAGAGTATGGGAGGAAGCGATAACTTAAAATAATGTAAACAATTTAGGTCATGAAAGACAATATTCCTTTGACTTTAACATCACTATCGTATAAATTGATGAATATTATGATCATCATCTTCTAGAACATTTTCACGAATTCCCAAAAATAGGCTTTTGGCTGATATTCCATGTAGAGATACCCAAATGTGTATTTAATCTTAGAATCAGAGTAGATCTTCTAGCGGTTTTTGTATAATATGCAAAAGAAGAAAACTGGAATGATCAAGACAAAGAAGAGAATCACAGGAATTATTAGCTGTCCAATGTAAGTATTATGCTAGGAAGAATAGCATTCTAAAGCGACATTAGCTTTAATATAGGAAATTCCTGCGATGAGCCTGCAAGAAGCAGTTGAAATATAAGCTTATATTATGGATGGCTAAAATGTAATAAAGATGAAGATGCAAGAGCAATAAACTAAACTGATTTGTTTATTGATGTTTTTGGATTTATCCGAGAACTTAGAGGCAACTTTCAGTAAGACAAAGTATAAGAAAACGACGCATATGTAAAGTAAAGGATTAATGAGATTCCATATTAATTTGAAATAAGTAACTGGAACATTTCCAGCCATGTCAAGCAAGAAGCAATCCATAGACATACTCATTTACTAAGAAGGATTGCCAACAGAATTTGAGAGACTCGCAAAAAAGGAAGGAGTATTCAAATTAAAAGTAAATATCATAGAAATAACCTTTTTGATTCAAAAGCAAAAATAAAATTTGAAAAATCTCTTATTATTTGATTTGTTACTTAAAAATAAGAAGTGAGTATTTTGAGGATGACACTAGTCTGATTGTTAGGCCTCGATGATCTTCCAGCAGAAACCCACTATAACTTGATAAGTAATTCTCTGCAAATATTCAGTTCTATCAGCATTTTCGCTGACTTAATAGAAAGCACTAAGCTTATAAAAGTCCAAATGATTACACCTACGATTTTCAGTACATTTCCTGAGACTGACGAACATTTATCACAAGAGTATTCACCAGAATGTGAGTAGTTATCTCCCCAGACATCGCCATAGAGATCACATTCTTCGCATAGAGCTCCAATGTGACCTTCAAAACAGAGTTAATTTTTAATTCCTCCAACACAATTCGCAGGAAGGTTTTAGCAAGACTCAATAATATCACTGGAAGAATTTCTTCTCCAGAATCCAGCTGAAATATTCAAATAATTATATCCAGGACAATTTTCAACTCCTTATTTAGGACAATTTAAGCAGGTATCTGATCCTAAACTAAGAGAATATTTCCCCAAAGGACAGGCATAGCAACTTCCAGTCTGAGTTTAGTAGATCTCACCAGGGATACCTAAAATGAAAACAAAATTTATTAAACCAAGTAGTAAAATTAATAAATCCTGAAATAGATCCTTCTAATTTGATCTTACAGTTTCTCATTTAGATATTTAAGGGAAACAAGTAGGAAGTATCATAGGAATTTGTTTCAGGAATTGGTATTTTTATTATTCCGCATTCGAATTTAACTTTAAGAGTTAATGGTGGCTTGGCAAAAAAAAGAATATCGGAAATATTGAATCCCTAAATATAGAAATTGTAAGCTGGCTAGAGAGTTCCACTGATTTTAGCAGTAACAGGCTTTTCTGCTTCTGAAGCGTAGTTTGTTGAAACTTAGCAAGTAGTTGATTCGCTGGGTATGAATAGAGAAGAATCTTATGAAAGTAGCTGAATAATCAGAGATCCTGAGCTTTAACCACTCCCATAATTTTTTATTAGGGGAATAATCGACTTATTTGAGATGTCATAAGTGATGGCCTTCCCATTATAAATTAATCTCATTGACTATGGGTAATCAGCTGAAGTCTTACCATATATCAATGCAGTGTTGAAGTCAAATTCTGGACTTATCAATACTGGCACTGGCCCTTACAGTCTATAAGCACCTCCAATGCGAGCTGAATTATATTTGAAAATACTTGAATCCAAAGTTAAAATCGAAGTTGTATCAGATACTTCAGTAGAAAAGTATATGGCTCCTCCTTCTTCAGATGCTTTGTTATTCTTGAAAGTACAAGATATGACAGTCAATGGAGTATTCAATGTGTAGATTGCAGCTCCATTTGTTCCTTTGTTATTCTCAAATATTGTAGATGTAAATATCACTTTGTAGCTTGAACCAGCTAATTTTCTATCTTGGAGATTCAGAACTTTTAGATCAGTTTCTTCTTCTTGCTTAGATAGTAATCTTAGGGTAGAACTCTATGAAGCAACGATATTGACTACTCCATTTCTAAGAATATTATTAGAATACACTCCTCCAACAAAATAAGTATTTGAAGATTGGTTCATAAAAGTAATAAGTCCTTTTGATATTTCTGGGACAAAATTAAACAAAAAGTTGACTTATTAGTATTGTACATCTCCTTTTCCTGCTTGATGCAAAATCACAGCAGATTCAGTGTTTCCAAAGTATTCGAAGCTATAGTGGCTTGTGATATCTCTTTTGCTGAATATAATATCTCTTATTAAAGTGTTTTGTAATGTTATTGGGCCTGTAGAGCGATCAAAGAAAATTAAAGGGTAGCTATACATTTCATATCCTTAAATTACAGAGTTGCTTTCTTAAACACTCCTTACCTAGTTCAAATACAGTAGAGTCTAGTATTTGAGCCCAATGAACTTGCAGGAGTTTTAAGTAAGAGAACCTTGTTGTAAATAAATATATGAATGGTATTTCCAAGCATTTTCAAGCGCCAGATCCACAAACCTCATTGTTGAAAGTTTTTCAGTGATAAAGGTATCTATCGTACTCTAGTCTTCCCAGATGAATGTACACGCCGATAGTGATATTGTATTGCTGACCTCCTATGTTGACGAATAGATTGCTGAGCCTTACGGCGCATAATTATTCTTAAAGAGGGTATTTTAGATCGTCACTGATAATCCTTTAATAGTTGATTCAATATAAATTGCTCCTCCTTGAGTTCTAGCATAAGTGTTTTCAAAAGTTGTCGAAATAATTGTTAGTTGAACATAAGCTGTTCGAGCATCAATGTAGAGAGCTCCACCTTTTCCTTCTGTTTATTGAGAAACACTCGTTCCAGTACCGCTGAAGCTACACTAAGAAATAGAGATAATAGTAGTTTAGACCGCATTTATATACAGTCCACCTCCTTTACTAGCATAAGAATTGATGAAGTTCACTTAGGCTAAGTAGATTACTTTCGCACTCAAATACATCTAACCCCCTGAAGTACTCATTTAAGTAGATTAATCATTTGCGTTGCCATATCCGAACATTGAAGCTTAGATAGCAACAAAACTACACTGTAAATACAGCGAATTCTATGTCGTTATGCTTCTCGTGTTTTTGATAGAAGAATTGTAGATTACAACATTTGAAGTAATTGAATTTACATATAACCCAGAAGAGGAAGGGAACGTCATTGCCATAATGTCCTGGTTCATTAGTAGAATTGAATCGTTTATGTTCATGTTCATTATCTGGATAATAAATTTATAGTCTGTGATGAATTACACAGGAGCTGCAAATGCATCGCTGTTTGTCATTAATATCATGGACTTATCAATTGAAAGAGATTGAATATTCACAGTTAACGATTCTCCAATTTGCAATTTTATCTCGGAGGAACATTCAATTGCAAACGCAGCCTGATTTAAACCAACATAGTTTTTCAGTTTCAAGTTAGTAATTGAGGTTTATTTCTAACATTAAATGAGTTAAAAGCAAGTGCCTATTATTTTGTTGTAAAAGTATCCATTTGCGTTGAATATGTCTAAGACTTAGTTATAGTTTGTATCAGTTTCATCACCACATTCAAAATTATCAATCTCAAAAGAAAGGGGATTGTAAAGGTACATTCCTTGCATCTGATAATTAGAGAACAGTGTTGTGTCTGAGAGAATGATCGATGAAGTGTCTTTAACACTCATCAGATGCCATTAAGTCTAGAATTCCGTAGCCGAAGTAGTTGTAATACCCTAAATATTGACAGATTTCATAAACAGATTCAATAAATATCCGTTGGATGTGACAGGAGAGTCCAAATCAAATAAGCAGTTTCTCACTTGAATCGCGTCCTCTTGAGCAGAAAGATTACAATTCACCTGGGTAAAAGAAATAATTTTAGAGGAAACAAGTCAAATTGTTTAGATAAACAAAATATTAATAAATCACTTAAAAATTAGTATTTTTAATTATTTTCTGCCCCTAACTCAATGAGCGATTTCATGTATTTTAAGGTGGAAAGAGGATATTATTGTTATTATCTTTACATTTTTAATTATGATGTTTATGTATCTGTGATTAATCTGATAGCTCGATTCTAATAAGAGACTATATGGAGGAGTTTTAAACAACGTAACTTTATTGAGAATGAAGGAAGTGCACTCTTCAGGTCGAATTTTCAGAGAATTTAGCATCAGTTGATTTGTTGAAAATAGAAAAGCAGATGCAAGGTTTGATGTTGCTGTCAAGGTCCCTGCGAATATCCAATTCGAACCATAGAATCTGACAACATTCATCACATTCACGATGCTTGAGTTTGTCAGGTTAAGATCAGTGAATGTTATGTCTGTCATTTCTATCTAACTCGAACATAAACCATAATTGCACAAACTCTAAAAGGAATGGAAGAAGCTGTTACCTGAATGTGTGATTAGTTGATTGAAGTCGATTCTTTGATAAAGTTGACATTCACAAGAGTGACTTATCTGAGAGCTAAGCTATTGAATGTAATTGACGATTCAGTGTGATTCAAAAGAAAAAGGTTGACGCTCGTAAATTCAAGGTTCGAAAATATCGCATTATTCGCCTTAAATGTAATGGGAATGTCGTACGCACCAGTGGTGGATGTTAGATCGTAAAAATTGTTTCCCTTTGGGTAGTAGAATCTCTCCAGCTAGAAATTATTTAATTCCAGCTTTGAGAGTCTAGGGCAGATTAGCATAAAATATGCTGAGGATCCAGTCAAATGATAAGATGACTTCTAATCCTCTATTTCGTAAACTGAGCTTATCTTCACATCATTGAAGATAACTGTCACAGGCATTAATGGGTCAATAATTTGAATTGAAAACATAACTTGATTAAAAGCCTCTGGTTCATATTCACTGATTTGAGCCAAATTTACTTTATCCAATTGTATTTCAGTGAAATCCTAGAAATAGATATTATTGAGCAAATAAAGTGTGACTGAATAAGCCCCTAAAGTAGAAAAATCTCCATTTTTCATTGTTGTTATTTAAGCGGACACTTTGACAAGAGAGGGCATCATGGCTAAGGATTATTAAAAAAATCCTAATAGATAACTAATTTCAATTTCTTTAAGATTATCTCCATTTAAACTACTCACGAAGACCAGTAAATAGGTAATATCTTCTACACCTTCTTCGTTGAACTGAATGTAATTGTTATCTAAGATATCGCTGCTTAATGTGATATTCTATTCGATTTTTTATTAATAGAATCCTTTTAGACCATAGACGATTGGATTGAATAGATATTGAGAATCTTAAGCTGGCTGAGTTCCCATAGTTGAAAGATAATTTGTCCAAACTTAATTCAAACTTAATGAACTGTCCAAGAATGTTACAACTATTAATCTAACAGCAAAAAACAATATTTGTTAGTTATTTTGAATACAAAAAAGCTTAGATTTAAGATGCTTTTACTTTTTCTTGCATGGAGTAGAGCCTGAACAAAGGATGCATTTTTAAGTGAGAGAATTGTAAAAAACTGTGTCTCCTAACTATGAATTTGTTATTGCTGCTTGCTTTTAGCAGATATTTCCATGAGTCCACAAGATCTTATTGAAGTATTGAGCAGAGTTTCCGTGATATGGGTTTAAACTTTTTTTAACAGTATCAGTTAACTGCAAGCAGCTTTCCTAGAAGTCGGAACACTTTTGTGTTGTGAATAATTGAAAACAATACAAAATTAATAATAAAATTAAGAGCTTATCATCAAAAAATAAATTACATAAGAAGTTCCAAGCTGATCTAGAGATTATCCCTTACCTAGAGAACTACCTCGTGTAGTTAATGATTAAGGGAGATTAGATTTATCACATTGAATATCTGTAGTCTTAAAGTTGCATTTGCTGCAAGAAGACTTCCAGCAACCATGACAGATACCTAAAGAAGAAATTATAATATAAAATTGATGAATATTAAGAAGATGCTTTCTTTAAAGATATGAGTTGTTGCTACAAAAAGTTATAAAAATGGTAGAAATACATTAAGTGTTTAAAAATATTGTAAATTAAGACAAATTACAAAGTTATCATTAATTTAAGTTGTTTTTTTAGAAATATTTTGTTATTAGATTAAGAATGCTAGCTTGATTTTTTTTACCAGTCCATAGATCTTGCTGATTTTCAGATGGACAAGCATCGCACCACTCTTCTGCCATCATATTGAATGTTGCTTGATATGTAACCTGAGTTTCTAATAATAAACAACAAAAAAATTGAAAAAGCTAATATGAAAATAACATTATTGTAATTACCATCTAGGATTGTAGGGAGAAGCAATGCCAACGATTCTGTAAAAAGAAATTTCCAATTCCAATTCTAACATGATTCACAGTTTCCTTGGCACTGCACACATTCTTTCGAGGAGTAATTTGGATACTAGCCAACGACTCCTGAAGTTGAAGGTGAGCAAGTCAGACAGTTTAGCTTTGAATCTTTATAGTAGTAGTTATCGCAATTCTTTATTTCATAGATAAAGTCGCTTGAGCCTTTAGGTTCACATTTACCAGAAACCGAGTTAAAAACAAGTTAACTTTAGCATGAAATACATGTGTCTTTAGTACCATCAAACCTATAATATCTGCAATATTCAATTTAATTCGTGGAATCAACAGCTTAACATCCTCCACTGGCTGTTTACTTAAACCCAAGATTACACAAAGCACAATATGGCTAGTAGCTATCATAAGTAGATTGCGTGCATATGGAGAAATCAATGATCGATATATTACCATTCTATTATTGCAAGTTCAAAGTCGGAAATTGAATAGTAATATCAAGATCATTCATTATCCCTCTCATTGGGATCTGACAATTTAAATGAGCTGTTGAATCAATTAAATCACATGTACCTCTGCAAGTTAAATAATACCCCTCATTACAGCTCCTACATCTATTCGAATATTGCCCTTAAAGCGCAGACTGAATTACTTGGGGATCCAAAGTAGGTACCCTTCCTAGCCCATTGATTTCAGTGAAATCACACCGTTTACAAGAATTTTTTAGTCCAAGAAGGCTGCAGCTAAAACAAGAAGTTAAGTCTAAACTCGGAATAATCATCTTCTCCAAATTCACAGTTTCGTAAGTTTTACTGTTTATTCTTTTTGGTTTTAGTACAAAAACAAAGAAAAAAACGATCATCTTTAAAAGAAATCTTAAGAATTATTCTCAAATTTACGTGTTTGTGATAATCTCAGCACATGCGTTGCATCTCAATACAATATTCTAAGCAAAAAGGCTGTTGTCATCCAGTTTTTATAATGAGGCTGGATACTTTGAATAATCAACTCCAGAATCATCACCGTAGTAGCATGATTAACAGTATAATATGTTATCGGAGCATTTTATGCAGAAATTGTGATTGTCAAGCGTATAACCATTTTAGCAATAATTACATTATGTCTCGTCAGTGCATCTAAGTCAAATTCATAAAGAGATCATACAATTTAATTGATTTTTTATGGAAAATCTTTTGATATTTTACTATTTGCAATTAAGAACGCATTGTTTGCATTATTTTAAGTTGCCATTTGAGAAGAATCCTGGTAAGCAAACGTATGCAGTCTGTAATGTATCTTAACTGGATATTGACGACTTCTTGCAGTCATTTTAATTAATACTGTTTCCACAGAAATATTTGCACCCTTAACACATCTCAGTAGTGTATCCAGTTGCTGCAGATGATGATTAAAATATGTAGTACAACGACACTGGATTAAAAGTTACTTTAATCAAGATATCGTTGCTATCCTTTGTACTTTAAGTTTCTCCGATGGAATAATCATAAGTACACTAACGAGTGTTCTGCCTAAAAAATATTTTTAATTATTTGAAGTTGAATACTTAGAAATTATGTGTTTATGAATAGCAACACCATCTTGAATCCATTTCATTTTTTATGGATTTGAGTCTTACCAGGTATTAGGATTGTCAACGCAATCCCCACAAGGAATGTATACTTAAGACTATCCAGAAGAGTACCCAGGACTAATTAAAAAAAGTGTAAAATCAATAATCAAAGGCCCCTCATAAAAAAAAAGTCCTTCTAACTTGATTTCTGATAATTAATTGTTAACATGTGTGGTATTTGTTTTTGAAAAAAAGTGTGACTCTTAGATTTTTGTTAAAAAAAATTTTTTCCTTTAATTGCGATAAGTAAGAAATTTCAAATTAAAATATCTTCAACCACTTAATAGAAATGATCTTGTTATTTTAAAGTTCTAAGTGATTTTTCTGCTATTCACCCTGAAATCAAAGATTATTAAGTCCCAAAAAGTAGTATTTTTCAACAAATGAAATTTGGAATTATTAAAAAAATAGATCAAAGACAATCAATAAATGAGCATAAAATGAATTCTCAGATTTTTACCATTCTACGCACTTGTAAGTTTCCTGCAATAGAATTCCTGTCTCTTAGTTAAATGATTTAGGCTCTGTATATAAGAAATATCCTAGCTTGCATCTTAAGCACGATCCGTCTGAGCTACACTCAGTACATGCAGCGCCAGCGTCAGATAAAGCTGTACATTCTAGAGAGACTTAAATGATTCTAGGCCAAAGAAAGCAAAAATAATAAAAAGAGGGTTTCTAATAGTTGCAGTCTTGAAAATAAACTTTCCATACTTATCCAAAGAAGCCGCGTTTATCAGAAGCAGTTGAACGAAATTGAAAAAGATGATTTAAACTGCTTTTATCTACATTCTTCTTTGCTTTTGTTAGTTTAAAGTTATGTGGTTAATTTGAAAGTCTTTTTTAATTATTTTTACTGAAATAATCAGGCATACCTTCTCTTCGAGCTTTTTAGGCTCTCAATTAATTACTCTTAATGTTCATCAGTCGCTTACATTCTGATATTAACTTTTTTTCTACAACAATTATTTCTGATTTCTTGCTTTGAAATGGAAATAAAATAAAAAAATTATTACCTTTAAAGGTTCATTTAATTATGGCGTAAGCATATCTTCAATATTACAAACCTAATTTTAATAGTTTTCACAGTGCGGTTTTTCTTGAATCAGATAATAAATGGATAATTGTCTTTCTATTAATTATTTCTCTTTCAGGCCTTTCTTTTTATGGTTTTTTAATAAGAATGAGAAAAAACAAACCAAACTGTGCAGTAAACTAAGCTTTCAAAGAAAAATCAAAGTATTAAACAAAAATTTCAATAAAATAAGGTATTATATCAGATTTGCATTTTGACTTTCCTTGGAATCATCATTATTAAATTTAAAGATAATAATAAGTTGATTGACATTGATAAATCAGACTAATAAGGAAACAAGGAATTAGTTCAACTTCAAAATAAATATTTAAGTTCTTCACTTATTGGTGTTAGAATAAATTCATTTGAAGGGATTGATTGGTATCTTATGTTATCTGGCCCACACAAAATCGTATGGCTACAAACAAACAAAAGAAAGGAAATTTTGATTTTTATATTAACTTCAAAGGAAGCTGATTAATTCTGAAAACTGAAAGAAACAATATTATTATGATGCTAAAAATTTCTTTTTTAGTTATATCTTGCTGTTTTGTAATCACTGATAATGCTTTATTTGAAAATAGGATAAGAAGGAGACAACTAACTTTCATTTCCTCCTTATTTTGAATTAAGAAGAAGAGATGTAGCGTTAGAACTCGAAATGAGAAGAGATAATTATTTTGAAATGAAAGAAAGTAGTAACTTTTCACTGATTTTTGTCAGCTTATTTAGATAATGATTGATATTCTCTGGTCTAGTAGCAAATTAGTTTAAATTCATTCAATTATCCCATTACAGTATCTTAATTTTTACAGAGATTTCCCATTAATATTGTAGTCTACATAAAATATCTTAGTTTCAGCATTTATTAGTAATTTGATTTCTTTGATAGAAAAGAAAAGCTATTTGAAATGAACATTCAGTTAAACGATGAAATGAAAAGACAACTCAAAAATATTTGAGAAAAACAATTAAAAAAATCAGTTTTTTCTCAATTATCCAAATGGAAAAATTGACTAACGAAAACACAATTAAATAGAAACTGTGTGAACTACTAATTTAGTTTACTCTAACTATCACAAATGAGAAAAAGAAGGGAAAGAAATCCAAAGAGATAGTTCCCAGTTTGGGTTAAATTGATTAAAACCTTAGGTTTGTTTGGATATTTTGTTTGAAATTATCATGCCAAATACTTATCAGAAACTTCTGCTTTATTTTTTTCCTGATGAGGTTGGTTGCCTTTATTAGCGGAAAAAAGAAAAAAGAAAGGCTTTGTTGCTTTTAATTCTTTTCGCTTATTTTATCTTTAATGATTTCCATAGTTAAGATTCTCATAAATGATCAAACCATTATTCTATTGGATAGCTTTAGTCAGAAAATACCAAAATGACTTCTTGGTTAAAGAGGATCTGAAGGCTTTCAAATGTTATTTTATCCAATAGATCATCAAATGTATAATGTAAATCACATTACTTTTGAGGATTTCGGATCATTTTTTTTGTAGAGAAAAACATCAACATAGTTGAATGCAGAGATCATTATTTCATCATCTTAAATAAATTATAAATTGTCTTCTTCTGCTCAGTTTCATATTTTTTTAATACATTAACTTAACAAAATAATCTAAATGAAAATATTTGAAAACAACTAAAATATTATGAAAAAAAGTAATTAACACCCCTTATTATTCATTTGTTTTAAGAAACAACAGTAGAATACAACACAACAAAATAAATCAAATCTGACAAAAAATTCATCAAATTCTTTTATCTTTGATCTCACAGATCTTTCTGGAGGTTAAATTATTCTTCTTGTTCTTCTGGGGCAACTTTAGAGGAAGTAGAGTGGTTCAGAGAAAGAATTTAAATTTTGTCTTCGATTTGATAGTTTGGGGGATTCAGATTGAAATCTTCCTCCTCTTCCTTGGAGAGTTTGGAGCTGATATCTGCACTTTGATGATGTTCTTTCGATTTTATGATGATCTTTTTCAATTCCAAGCGACTCTCTGTTTGGGGAAATAAATGGAATTTATTTTTTAAAAGTAAATAATTTTTTTAAATAGTAATATGTGTGTTTGTTAATTAATTTATTACGAGGACGACGGTGGTTTTAGGACAAAGAAGGGTTGATTAATGTGGGCTCAAGGATCTTTGCTTCACTATCTCTTTTGATCATTTCAATCTATGGAGAACACAAGAGGGATTCCTTCTTGATGGAAACTATGTCATTATTCTTGATGTTTTTGTTTAAGCCTTTTTCACTTGGAGATTATGATGAAGGCGATTAGTTTTCAACAGTAAGCTTTTTCTGCTCCGTTAAGATAGAAGAATCTCTTTTTTGTGATTGAAAGAAACACAAAGTTTTATTAAAAGAATGAATGAATTATTAATATTTTTTCTTACGATAATTATTTTGTTTTATTGACAGGAGTTGAAGGCTGTTGAATTTTAGCATGCTCAAGCTGTCCTTGTCCAAACGGAGCATTTGGGTTGTCTTTTCTTCTAATCATCCACTCTCTAATATGAAAATTAACCATGCTCCAGAGTTCCTTGACTCTCTTAGAAGGCACATACTTGGAATGCTAAGTATTTCAAAAAATTTAAGAAAAATATTGTCAAAAAGCCATTTCAGAAGTTTTAACCTTGGGTTACCTTTTTGATCAAAAATGTTTGAATCCTTGGGAATTTCTTGAAGACGCCTACAATTTTATCAAATTTCGAATATATGATCCCATCAATCATTTCTGCATATCCCTTGAATATGTTTCTGAATAGCATGACTAAGAAAAATATGTTATAAGCGCCGAGCACGAAGAACCCGATCCCAACTAGGTATGAAAAATTATTATCATATAAAAAGACTCCTATGATGACAGAAATGGCACAGCATTCATTCGCAAGTTAATCAAGTCTTGTTAAGACGATATCTGAGTAAGGTCGATAGGAATAGCTTAAGATTAAATAAACTACGATGACCATAAACGACAGCACTCCTTTGACTTTGACATCGCTATCGTAGACATTAATAAAAATGATGATCATTATTTTTTAGAACATTTTCACGAACTCCCAGAAATACGCATTAGGCTAGTATTCCATGTAGAGATAGCCAAGAGCGTACTTAATGCTGGATTCTTTGTAGAGGACTTTTCTGTTTTAGTACATTTTCAGGAAGAAAAAAGCTGGGATGAAAAATACAAAAATCAAGAGAATCGGGATGACTAATTTCACAAGGTAAGATATGTGCTAAGCAGAATAGCATTCCAAGGCTACATTGGATTTGATATAGGAGATATCAGCGATGATTCGACATGAGGCAGTTGCAATGTAAGCTGAGACTATTGACGGCTGTAAAGTTATAAACAAGAAAATGCAGGCACAGTAAAGTTAGCTGATTTTTTTGTTAGCACTGTGGAACTTTTTAGAAACTTTAGAAGCTATGAATATGAAGATAAAGTAGAGAACTGCGATGCCAATATAGATCATAGGGTTGATGAGTAGCCAAATTAAGCGGAAATATGTCACAGGAATATCACCAGCCATATCTAATAAGAAGCAATCCATGGACATGCTCATTTATTTGGATGGATTTCCAACGGTGTTTGAGACACTTGAAAAGAAAGACGGAGTGCTCAAATTGAATGTAAAAATGATCGAGATAACCTTGAAAAAGAGTAGGAACAAGGTATTAGGAAAAGGTATTAATATGAAAATCAAATTAAAGATAAAGAAATCATTGTTATTTTTTCTGTGATGTTATTTTTTTGTACTTGGAAGTAAGAAGTCAGAATCTTGATGAGCACGCTTGTTTGGTTATTTGGTTATGAAGATCGGCCAGCTGAAATAAAGGATATCTTGATCAATATCTCCCTGCAAATATTCAACTCAATTAGCTATTGTGCGGATTTCACAGAAAGTACCAAACTTATCAAAGTCCACAACGACACACCGAGAATTTTCAGCACATTCCCTGAAACCGTAGAGCATAATGCACATGCATACTCACTGGAATGGGAATACTATTGTGCCCAGACCTCCCCGTAGAGATCACATTCTTCACACAATGCTCCAATGTGACCTTCGTAGCACATTTAGGATTTCATTCCACCTATGCAATTGGCTGGAAGATTCTTGCAATATTCAATACTATCACTGGAAGTATTCTTTCTCCAATAGCCTGCTGTGACGTTCATGAAGTTATATCCTGGACAGTTTTCAACTCCAACTTTTGGGCAAGTCGAGCATGCTTCGGATCCAAGCACCAAAGAGTATTTTCCAGAAGGGCAAGCATAGCAATTTCCAGAGTCAGCCTAGAAAATCTCACCAACAACACCTGATTATTAAAAAATAAATAAATAATTTTAACTTTTTTTTTCTTTTCAAAATAAATCAAGGGAAAAAAGGGATGAAAAGTTAAAATTTCTTACAGCTTCTCATTGATATTGAGACAGGAAAAGAGTAAGATGTATCATAGGATGACGATCCAGAGATTGGGATTTTAATCGCGTCACATATTATCTTGATTTTCAGTGACAAAGGGGGTTTTACGATAAACAAAAGATCAGTGATATTAAACCCTTTGATGTAGGAGTTGAAAGTTGGCGAGAGATTTCCACTGATTTTCGCTGTCGAAGGTTTCGCAGCAACTGTAGCATAATTTGTTGAGACTGTGCATGTAGCTGTTGATCCAGGAAGATAAATATTGCCTTCACTGTCGATCAACTGAATTACTAATAATCCAGAACTTTAGCCACTAGCAAAATTTGCTATCTCATAGTTCTAAGTTGAAATGGTTTTCCCATTGTAGAGCAATCTCAAGGACTAAGGATACGTTGCAGAATTTTACCCAAACAAAAGTGCTACATTAGAATTAATAGTGTTGCCTGATAGTACAGGTACAACTCCTTGATGGTAATACGCTCCTCCTATCATAGCTTGGTTCTATTGGAAAGTGCTAGATGTCAATGTCATAATTGAAGTGGTGTCCGAAGTGGATGCAGTGAAGTAAACAGCACCGCCGTATTGAGAAGCTACGTTTCCTATTAAACTACAAGAGATTAGTTTCAATGGGGAATTCAGTGTGTTGATTGCTGCACCGTATTGCCCATTATTGTACTCGAAAGTCGTGCCTGTGAGCTTCACCCACCAGTTTGTGGCTGCTAAAATTCGAGATTGAACAGTAGATGCTCCAGGAATTGCATAATCCTACTGTTTTTAGCCATTTTCTTCTATGATTTCCTATTCACTTTAGCCCTATTATTCCCTTAGGATTCTTCTGGTGTAGCTGGTAGTTTTAATCACATTAACAACACCATTGATATTCATGTTATTTGAAAAAGTCCCTCCTATGAATTCAATGCTTCCTGCTGGATTCATAAATGTAATGAGTCCATGGGGCGAATTCAAGACATTGTTGATAAATGTAACTGCCGAGTAAAGCACCGTAGACGCTTGTTAAGTATGGTGAATAATCGAAGACGCATCGGTTTAAAAGTTATTCGTGAAAATGTCATTTGAACAAATAGCAAGATCGCAAATCATAACTTCTTTAATAGTTGTGCCTTAAAACGTAGCTGAACCTGTTTGGACATTGAAAAATATCAAGGGATATGTAAAGACCTTGAATCCGTTGATGACTGAGTTGTTGTCGTAGAATTAGTTCACTTAATTTAAGTACAAAAGTGTCTAGTATTTCAACCCAAAAAAATTACAAGTATCCATCGTTAGACATCCTTACATCATGTAGATGTAAGAATGCATCTCCCAAGCACTTACAAGCTAGGGGTCGTTCTAAGGAAGTGTAGTCGATGTGAGTTTAGTTGTGATGAAATTATCAATCGTGAATTAATCCTCCCAGATGAAATTGCAGGCGGAAAAAGTCACTGAATTATTGGGTGCTTCTGTGATCCAAAACAATGCTGATCCTTGAGGGGCATAGGAGTTTTTGAATACGCAGTTTGTGAATGTCACGGAGGATGTTCTTATGCCAGTTTCGATGTAGACAGCTCCACCTTAGACCCTCGCGTAATTGTTTTCAAAGAGAGCTGAGTCGATTGTCAGCTAGAGCCCTGAGGACTTGGAGCTTATGTAAATTGCGCCACCTTTCCCGTCTGTATCGGAAGATATACTCGTGGAACATGAACTGAAGATGCTGTTCCCTGAGATACTAACTACAGCTGATTAAAGAGCGTTAATGAAGATTCCACCGCCTTTGTTAGCATATGAAGTTCTAATGTTGATTCCGACTAGGGTGATAGAAGGAGAACTTAAATAGAGCTATCCACCTTGGGTTCTAAGAGATGAACTTTACTGGTCTGCGTTACCATCAGTGAACATTGAATTCGCTATTGTAATCGACGCACATTGAAGGTATAGAGAATTTAGTGTCTTAATGCTTTGGGTATTTCCAATAGATGAGTCAACTATTTTAATCGTTGAAGTCACTGAATCAACGTAAATCCCTGTGGAAGATGGGAAAGTCATCGAGACAACTGAAGTTGAAACTAGCAGATAAGAGAATTAAATAATAATCGAGCTCATGACTATGGTAAATGGGAAATTAGATTAGAACTCGATTGGAGATGCGAAATCATCCGAAGAAGTTAGAATTATGAGAGAATTATTGATAGTAAAATCAGTAATAGTGACAGGTGAATCGTTGTATTTTTTATTTTTAATTTCTGCTGGACACTCGATTTAGAATGCAGATTCATTCAAGCCGACATAGTTTTGCAGCTGCAGATTGGATAATTCAATGGATTTCTAGCAGTATTTGAGATTAAAACATTTTCCTAGAAAATTCTTTTCGATTATGGTGTCAGCATAGAAATTTGTTTTGGCTAGGTTGAAATTTGTATCTGTGTTATCACCGCAGACGAACACATCGATACTGAGGACGCTAGGGTTGTAGATGTAAATACCTTGGAACTAGTAATTTCCATAGAAATTGATGTTGTTGAGAGTGATAGAAGAGATTTACTACATGTTCATGAGATACCATTATGATTCAATATCGTTTGACTCAGTGGTTTTAGTGTTTTTAATTGTTAGAGATTAAATCATGACATTCAAGAGATAACCAGAAGGATTGTATGGAGCGGTTAAATCGAAAAGACAATTTGTGACTTGAATTGTGTCTTTCTTATCAGATAAATTGCATACAACCTTGAAAATTTTATCAGATATAAAATATTAATTGTTATTTTTAGTTGTTATTTTCTTATTTTCTTTACAGCTTATATTGTGACCTAAGAGTATCTGTGATTGATTTAGAGGCTTTCTGTGACGTAGAGACTATAGGGAGGGGTCTTAAAGAGTGTGACTTTATTGAGGATAAAAGAAGTCGATCCTGGGTGTTGAATGTTAAAATTTTTGATAGAAATCAAGTTCGTCTCAAAAAGAGCTGTAGCAGCAATATTCGATGTAGCAGAGAATGTCCCTAAGAAATTCCAATCCGAAGCGAGAAAGCGAACAGCATTCATAACATTTACTAGAAAAGAATTTACCAAAACGAGATCCGTAAATGTAATCGTCAGCAGATCAATCTGGGAAATTATTATCACATAGGGAAAAAATTATTTTAAATTAAAAAGAGCAATTTGTTTTGTTTGATTTTACTCTGATGAGAGACTCTGAAATCAGTGGAGACTCCTTGATGAAACTGACTTTCTCGAGTATCGTCTAGGACAGTTTAACATTGTTGAAGACAATCTATGATTCAGTATTGTTGAGCATGAAAATGTTAATATTGTAAAATTCCAAAGATGAAAATATCACTGTATTCAGGGAAAACACCACTGCATTGTTTTGCTTTCCAGGGTCGTAGAAGTTGACTCCAGCGGGGTAGTAGAATTATGTGAGTTGGAAGGTATTCAGCTGCAAGGATATGAGATTTGGGCAGTTAAGGAGAAAATATGCGGACACACCTGTCATGGATTGTTGCGAGAATTAATCTGTTAAACTAACAGCAGAGCTGATTATCATGTTCTGAAGGATCACTGTCACAGGAAGTAAGGCGTTGCTTATTTTAAGTGAAAACACGCTGACATCATATTGATTGTCTGTTTCACTGATATGCATGAGATTCACTTGATTTACGTGTATTTCAGTGAATGAGTAGAATTTAATATCTGAAAGCATGTAAACAGTTACGGGGTAGCTTCCGATGGTTGTGAAATCACCTGATGCCATAGTTGTGAAATATGCGGAGACTCTGACAAGTGCAGGAATCATGGCCATGGCTTCTTATGAGAAAACCAAGCTGTAGTTGATGGATATGTTATCCAAAGAAGAGCCATTGAGGGAGGAGACTAAAACTAACCAGAACTCGATTTCTTCAACACCTTCATCGATGTATTTGTTGTACATTGATGATGTGAAGGATATTGCTTAGCCTAAGATTTAGCTGAGATTGATTGTTTAAGTTTTTCTGAGGGATTGAAAATCATCCAGAGAATACACTATTGGGTTAAACACATACTGAGAACTAGAAGAAGGCTTGTTTGTCATTGTGGGTTCATAGTCTGACCACATTTATTAGGTGCTTATTACGCTATCCAAGAAGGTTACGATGATTAGCCTGCAAAAATAAAATCAGTTTTATGTCTCTGAAAAGTAATATAAGGATCTACTTTTTCTTGCATGCAGGTGCGGTCGAAGAACATATAACACACTTCTGAATCATCGAATTGTAGAACACACTGTCTGATGCTGCTGAGTTTGTAATCACTGATTGCGTCTAGCACATGTTCGCTCTTGTCCAAGGAGCGACATTGTAATACTGTGACGAATCTGCGTTGAATGGATTCAGAAGCTTCTTATTAGCATAGGAGATCTAAGTGCAACTCTCCTAGTAATCTGAGCACTAAACAGAGTAAATGAATGAAATTAACATTTTGGATTGTAAAGGAAAATACAACCAAAAAAGAAGGTTTTGGTTACATAAGCTGTGCCTGTTTTATCTAGAGTTTAAGATTTTCTGAGAGGACTGCCTCGAAGTGTTAGTTTTGGACTGAGATTCGAAGTATCGCATTGTGGGTAAGTCATTTTGAAATTGCACTAGCCGCATGTTGTCCTGCTGCAGCCGTAGCATATCCCTAAGAAATTATTTACTCTTATTTTTTTTGTTAACCAATTTTTGTTAAATTCCTTACCAGTCCATGGATCTTATTTGTTGCTATTTGGACAGTTATCGCACCAGGTCGTCTTTTCAACTTCAAAGACGTCCTCGTAGAAGTTCTAGTCATCTAAGCAAATATTAAGGTAAAGATACATATTCACAGTTTTGGTGAGTTTTATTTTATTTTCGCTAACCTTATGAAAAATCTGGTGTGAGCAACGCAAGGGCATCATTTAGGAGATACATCCAATTCCATTTCTAGCAACTCTCACAATTCCCTGAGCAATCTTCACAAGCATTTGACGTGTAGTCGGGGTATTACCCTGTGGTTCCACTGACTGAAGGTGTGCAACTCAGACAATTCAGTTGTCCATTGCTTTCATAATAGCTATCGCAATTAGTGATTGTAGCTGTGTTGTATGAAGATGTATTTGAATCGCATTGTTTGGAAATGGAATTAAAGACACTTCCTTGCTAGCAAGCAATGCAAATATCTGTAGTTGTGTATGAATAATACCTGCATTGAGCAATTTCATTCATTGGAGTAACTGGAACACAAGCGCCTAGTGCAGTTAATTTATATTAATTTCTGCATAGCGCACAGTATGGCTGGTAAAGCATGTAGTCAGCATTAGAGCAAATTGTGAAGTCCTTTGATATAAACCTCCCAGTTCCATCAACTTAGAGGGCTAAAGTAGGGTATTGTTTTTTTATATCGGAGCTATTCATGATTCCCCTCATAGGTACTTTGCAGTTAGCGTGTTTAACAGGGTCTAGTATGTCACAAGTGCCCAAACAGGTTAAATAGAAGTTGTCATAACAAGTCCTACATTTCAAATGGAAGCTTATTTGCTACGCTGTTGGAATGACCCTAGGAGATGTAGTGTGGATTTCTCCTACACCGCCGATTTAAGTGTAATCACATCTTTTGCATGAATTCGGTATGGTCCCGAAAGAACTACAAGAGATGCATGAGAGCATATCCAAAGAAGGTATCATCATCGTTTCCATTGAAATACTTGTCATACTTCCAGATGGCATACTAAAAAAGCAGAAAGGAATTTAAAAAATGAAGAATATAAGGAAGAAGAAGTAGAAAAAAATAAAATTAGGCTGTTGTTTGTATTACTTATTGGTAGCGGTTGCAGCACAATAGGAGCATCGAATTTAGATGTTCTTAGAAACTAGCTGTGCATCTGAAATTTGGGAGAATTCTTGAGGCTAAGCAGAGAAATTTCTATCTTTGTCATCTGCGTAATAGCATTTTAAGCAGCTGGCTACAGTAGACGTACATGCTACACAAACCTAATGATTGTTTACAGTGTAACCGCTGGAACACTCATTGCATTTCAGACCATCGGAGCATCTAAAATGTAGAATAAGAGGGAAATATTAAAGAAGGAAAACTTATGAATATGAACAATTATTGAAAATGAAATCATTTTGTAAATTACTTATCACAATTTGCAGGACATGGCGCACATATCTTATTCTTCCCTTGGTAGAAGTACCCCAAAGAACAAATGAAATATGATTAAACGGTATCAAGATCTGAAATAGATGCCGGTCTGCATCCATAGACATCTGAGTTGTTTCCACAGAAACTCTAGCATCCTTAGCAGATTGCAACACTAAACCCTGTTGCAGATGAGCCACGAATGTAATAAAGAGACTCACTGCCAAGAGATACTCTAAGCATTACATCGTTTGGGCCTTTAGTAGTTTGCATAGCTCCCAAGGAATATTCGTATGTGCATTTACGAGAATCCTACCTAGAAAAGAATAAAATGTGTGTGGTGGAAAGGAAAGAGATGAAGAATTTAAGAAATCTAATCAAATGATCAATAATCGTAATTTATATTTTACCACATATTCGGAAAGTCAACGCAATCACCGCAAGGGATCTTTACTTAGGAAACCTCAGCTGTGTATCCAGGACTATGTAATTAAATCAAAATAGTAATTAATCTAAAATCCGATCAAATAGTCTATGAACTTTATGATTTGGTTGTATGATTAAATTATTTGGCTCTTGTAAGCTTCTTTTTTTGTTTTAACGCACTCAGCAAAGTTGATATTTAGACTTTCTTAGCAGCTGAAAAATTTGATATGAACTTTTAACTGCTCATGCTGCTGCTATGGAGTTGTTGAGAAATACTTAAAAGATATTTATCCTTTTTAATTCATCCCCTCTTCTCCTCAAATTACTTATTTTCTTAAGTTTCCTCATTAAATGCAAGTATTTTAGACTATTTTCATGTTTGTTCTTGATTACCATTCAACGCATGCGTATGTATCAGGAAGAATACCTTTATCTGGATCAAAACTAACTGGTTGTTTATACAAAAAGTATCCTAGTTTGCATCGTGTACATGATCCACTCGCGTTGCATTCAGAGCAATTTGGAGAAGTTACCGTTCCACATGTTAGAGCCACTTCAATAATCCTATTTTGTAAAGAATCCAAGAAAAACAGCTTACACGTTGGTTTTAATATTTCCAAAATAACATCTTCAAAGTGAGAATATCTCATTACTCTGTGAAAGTAGTTGCCGCAAATGCAGCTGAAAACAGCGACGCAAGTAAAGCCCAGATCAATTTCATATGTCTCTATTTGCTGTCTGTATTTATTTTTCTGCCTCCTCAAGTAAGTCTGTTTCTTCTTTTCGTGAATCTGTCGATTTTTAAGTGATTTCTGAATTGAAAAATATCAAAAATTCTTTAGGATTCGCACAATTCTCTTGAGTTCAAACTCATTTAAAACCACTAAAAAAAGAAAACCAGTCAACACATTCAACGCAGATACTCTCTTATCATAATCACACTCTGCAATTTTGAAATATCATATTCTCCCAGGAATTATTAAAATTAAGGAATATCAGGCTTAGAATTCAATCTTATGTTAGTTTCTTTTCTTCAGTGCATTATCCAATCTCAGAGTTTTTTTATATCAAAAATCAACAGACTTTGAGGAGATGATCCCTACTGAATATTCTTAAATTACCTATGCTTTTCTTCCGTTTTCTTCTTTGATTAACTAACTATTTTCTCTTTGACCTTCTTTTATTCTTCTAGATCTTGTGTGACGTTGAACTTTATTGCCTCAGATTAAAATAATACCAACTTTCCTTAGATTTACAATTCTAGGGAATAGTGATGAGATTGTTTCTTAAGTAACATAGAAAATTCGAATTCTCTTCATAATATTATATGATGTCAAAAAATTAGAAAAAAATTACTATTTCTTCGTAGATATTTGGACTGATTATCCGAAGATACTTGCAAGAAGGACTACTTGATTATCAACCAAATAGTAAACTCAAGAGTTATTTGTTGAAATGATTTCTGAGTCTGAGGTATTGAGGCACTGTTTCTCTGCTATTTTGAGAGTTCCAAATTCGAGAAATAGACAACATGAGAAAATAATTTAATGTAAAAGACAATTTTCAAATTTTTTTCAACGTATATTGGGAGACAACTTGAGTTTCTGGCTAGCAAATTAAGGGAGATATGATTTACTTTCTTTTGAGAGACTATTACCTTCTTTTTCTAATAGAAAAATCAACACAATCTACAATATTTACGTTATTGAAAAGCACTAGAATATACTACAAAATACAAATAATACTCTCCTTCTATCAGCAAAATGAAGCTCATAGCCATCCCTATCTTAAGATTATTAAGGTGCTTGTTATGAGAACACAGATAAACATTTTTATAAGCCTCCATTTTGGATTATTATTTTCTTTCTCCTATTCAAAACTCCTCATCCCATTCGTTGGATTGGTTTGCAATGAATGTCTCCCTCTTGTCGTATTCAAACCCTTCGTCGCCTGGTTTCTTTTGGTTCTTCATGAAATTTATGTCCATCTGTGCCTTGTGCTTTTTGAGTTCCTCATCAGTCATTTTATTCAAATCTGTGTTGTGGTAGTCAATATCTTCTACTTTTGTTAAACTGCGTTAATTATTTTATTTTGGGTTGCTTGGTTTCTCAACGCTACTTTCAAACTCTTCTTCGTAATGCTCGAAGTCCTCATCATATTCTTCAGTCGTTTGCTTAGCTGCTGGGTTTGTTCTCTGATCTTCTTCCTCTTCGTCTTTAGACTCATCTTCTGAGATGTCTTCAAAACCAAAACTCTTTTGTTTTTTCTGGGCATAACTTCCCGTTGCTGTACGAGGACTTTTTACTTTCGAAAGAATTTCATTTTTAGGGCTAGCTTATGGTACTGCTGTTCTTGCTTTATTGATGGAAGTGCTAATTGCTTTAGTAGTAGTAGCAGGAGTTGCATTGATTTTTTTAATTTCAGCTGCTTTTGCAGGTAACCTAATATTTTTCTCAGTTTCGGAGTCATCATCGTCGTCACTCAAATCAAAAGGTTTAAATTCCTCTTCTATTGAGTAATTTGCCATTGGAGCTGAGGCTGCCTTTGAAGGAGCAACTGAAGGTTTTTGCTATTACTGTACCGGCTTAGTGGAGCTGCTAGTAGTAATGCTGCTAGAATTTCTGCTAGCTTATGAATTAGCAGCTGCATTATTATTAATATTCTTAACATTGTTAGAGTTTTCTTTGTTTGAAGAAGAAGCAACATATGATGAAGTGATTTCCTTTGGTTTAGAAGCATTGGATGAGGTATTACTAGTCTCTTTTCGTTATACTGACGTTAAAGTATTAAACTAGGCAATTGTTCCTTTTTGAGATTTCTCAGCTGAGAAAGTATCCTCTTCCTCCTAGTGCGGGAGATGCTTCTGTATGGGTGAAGGCCATGCTTATTTAGCAGTATAATTTGGCATGTAATTCCCGTTGAGCACTTAGGGTTAAGAAACTTTTGGTTCAGCACTTAGAAAGGGGGAATATTGCTGGCTCTGAAGGATTTCCTTTTCCTTGGATCTATGTGGTTTTTGAGGCACTCCTGATTTCAAGGTGGTCTTCATTTTATTCACAAGCTCTTTAAAAATACAAAGGAAGGTCAAGAAATGTTGCTTAAGTTAAACACAGACAATTTGTTCCAGTTATTGGATATATTTTGGAAATCATTTACTTGCTATTTGATCCTGCGTGATTTTATCCTTCTCGAAGAAAGCGGCATGCTTTAGTTAGATGGCTTTGACAGCTTAGGCCGTATCTGAGTCTTTTCGAAGGAAATCCAATTTCATTTTGTGATGAAATAGCTTACCAGTTGATGGGACCAAGTATTCCAGAACTGAAGAAAAGTAGGGAGTCAAAGAAGAAATCATCAGAGACAAGTATCATGATTGAATTGTTTAAAATAAAGATTCAAAGGTGCTAGAAGAGCTTACTTATCACAGGTGGAGAGTACTTGAGCCCGAACCGCTTTGGAATGTAGTCATCTGCTGAGATTCTGTTAACGGCGTTAGTACTGCTCATTGACTTTTGTAATATAAAAAAGAAAGAATTGTTGTTAATCTAAAGAAGATAAGTAATTACTCCGCGGAAACAGACAACAGAACGAAAGATTAATTAACTACTAAAAAGATTGGATTTTCAAGAAGGGAATTAAAGAAAGAATCACTCAAGATATATATTTGAAATTTAATGCTACTTTCTGTTAGGATTACAGATACAAAGAGCAAGAAATGTAGACAATATTTTTCTCTAAACCATTTTTGTCATAGATCTTTTTCAATGAAAACAAAATGTGATAAAATCAGAGATAAGATATTAATCTATTCTTCTTTGTTGTCACACCACAAACAAAGAAAACAACAATATTACAAGAACGCCAACTATTGCTTCGATTCTCCTTGATCCAGTCACCACAGCCACTAAGAGACAAACGGTAACGAAAGAATTAATTACCAATAAAAACAAATAACTACAATCTTTAATTTTTCCTTTATTTTTTCTCTTATTACCTGCTTCGGGTGCTATTGTTGTGAATGTGAGTTTATACATATCCGTTTGGGATTGCATGTCTGGGAATCCTGGAGAAACAGATGCAGCTACAACATAGAGAGTATATGCTGTTGATGCTGTCAGATCGAGGATGAAAATCTCAGTTGTTCCTGCAGCTGTGAATGTCGTGGAATTACTTGAGGCTACTTTGTTAACACTATTGAATCCTCTGTAAACTTAAATGGGTGTTGGCGAGGATTCTGAGCTCTTGACAACCACGCAATATGCACTGACTGCACCACTACTCGTTAAGCTAATAAACAAACAAAAAAAGGGAGATTTCAAGGAAGTTATGAGAGATATTCCTGTCTAGTCGTTTACGAGATAGAGATGAATTCTTGAGAATTCGTGTTGATAGTCGGTGCTGATGCAAGGGTTGGGACTGTTATGGGTATTTCAGAGTATGTTATTGTCCAAGTTGTTAGGAAATTCACTAGTCTCTTGATGAGTTCAGCATTTTTTGAGCCATTAAGCATGGCTACGAGATTGTATGGAGACTAGAAATTATTGCTGGAATAATCAGAAACTAGATACATAGTCACATCAACTGTAGTCGCTAGATGGCGAATATCCTCAGGAGAAGAGGATAATTAAAGAGCTCTACGGCGAACAACACTTCCTGAAGTTATCCTTTTTGAGAGAAAAAATAAAAGAATAACAGATAAAAATAAAAGAAATATTATGTATTTGCTTCGTACTGCGATGAGGACACTGAAAGAATGAAGGCTATGGTTTGCCTAGCAACTTAGAGTTCAACATCGTTCATGGAGGATTTCAAGAAACGAACAACAAAGGTGGCTGTTCGATACTTAGCTAAAATACAAAACAAATGAAGGGTTTGTAATTAGAAGAATTTTACTCCAAAACTAAGTTTACCTAGGGTAGAAAATGAGAGAGAACTAACGGAACTATAGTACCCTCCTCTGTCGGAGGCGACGGTGTAGATTACATAGCTATTCCCAGCTGTTAGCGAGGAGAACTTGATCGTAGCAATTAGTGTGCTGGAATCTGCTACAACTGATCCGTACACTGATTCACTAGTTAAAAACGGGGCTGGACCTTCAGACAACAGTTCATCAACGGTGGGCTATACTGTTCCATCCAACGCGACCATATAGTAAACCACAGCGACTTCAGAAAGGCTGACTAGAATCGTCGCAGATGTTTAGGTCACTACATCAGTTGTGGAAAGACTCACAGAGTTGATAATCGGCAGAACATAGTCTCTCTCGATGACTCTGAAATCCAAGAATTTTGTTTCCAGAGTGTAGACATTAGCATTTGTGCCAGAGAGAGACAAAGTGACCGATCCTCGTTCAGCATAGCTTTCATCAGAGATCTCTGTTGAATAAATGTAAAATGACCCTGTAGTGATGCCTTAACGGAAGGTTATGGAAGTCTTGGACAGGTTCACACCTTCGTAGTGGCTTGAAAAAGCTAAGGCGATTGTTAAATCAGTATCAGGTGGGTTTACCATAGATATCGTAGCAAGTAATGAACTCCCAAGATAGGGGACGTGGTTGAGCTATGAGATGCTGATTAAGTTGTTGTTGTTCGCTGTAACCTTCACGGTAGTATCTTGGATAGGGGTGTAATATGGGTCAGACAGGTCTCCTACGATTTCCCATTGGATTGAGTATGTCCCTGTGTTCGTTCCTTAAGGAACGGAGACTCTAAAAACAGCCTTCAAAGCACCGAGAGTTAGAATCACGCTACTGGGGAGTAAAGTGAGACTCCCCGAGGAAGTCCCTTTGATCGTTAGATCTAGTGCGGAAGGATAGCTAAGAGTCATGTAAATGTAATCACTGACTGTACCTCCATCGATGGAGATTGCATTCCCGTTGTTAACTGTGATCAAAGGTCCTTTGTAGGTAAAGGAATTCGAAATAGGATCAAGATTCCAGTAGCTTCTTTCTAGGATGGATTTCTGGTATCCATCATAAAGAAACACATGGACATTGTTGACAGAACCTTCTAAGGTTGGATTCTTGATTTTCGATAAAGTTAACTTGAGATTGCCATTGTATTTCGCAGTGTTACCTAGGACTGTGAGGTTGTTGTTTGTGGAATAACAGGAGAGAGAAGAAGCGTATGATGTTGTAGTAGTCGAACAGGTTTGAGAGGTTGTATCAGGTAGAGCATATCCTGAAGGGAATCGCACGACTAATGATCCGAAGTTAGATGTAGCTGGGATGTATTTAGAAGTCGTAAAATCAAGGAGATAAGTCGTTTTGATTCGGCTGTAGAAGGAAGAGACAGTTATGTTGTTTAGGACTGTCCAACCAGGTGCGGCGATCATCTCTAAAACAATCGCTGTAGTGTTCACATCCAGGAAATATTAACTACCCTGCAAGTAAGTTGCCACGCTATGAAAAAGAAAAAGAATTTTTTTTTAAAGGAATATGGAATACGAGAAGGTCTTTTATGGGGTTAGTGTTTGCTTACATGAATGCACCTGTGTTTGAGTTGGTGATTTTGTTAGGATTGATCACATTCACCAATGAAATAGACTTAGTTTTGGAGGGAAATGAAAAATGAAAATCAAATTATGAAAAAATAGTAATTAGCTGAAAGAAATAATTTGGAACTTTGAATCCTCTCTCCTTTTCTCTCTGTCTTTTTTCTCTATTTCTCTCTTTTTACAATGGGATTGCTGCTTGAGGGAGTATATGAAACGATTCCAGTGATATAAGCTACTCTTCCTGAGATGTTGCAGGTGACTTCACTGTTTAGGCCTGAACTACTACAGTACACGTTCTCTCCTAGTAATTTATCATATACATCGGGGAATTGTATGTAGATTCCATGCGAAGATGTTAATGACGAGGTTGGAATCATTGTGAAGTTATATGTGCTGAGTTCCCCTTGATTCTATGGATCGAATATCAGTGAATCAACTAACAGTGAATTCCCTGTGTCTGTGAAGGTAATAACTCTATTTGTAGTTGTACTTTCATCGGTTTTGTTAATCTACTCCCCATCATAATACGTGGACAGCATGAACCCATCTGTTGAGCTCTCTGTGGGGTTGAAAATCCCATGGATTTCTATGATAATCACTGTGCTTACAACGGAATTCTGATTTGTGACAATCACGTACTTTGTCCCATCGAGGCTGCAACTTGAGAATCCTGTGACACCTCCTTTGATAAAGCACGAAGGAGATTATGGTAATTGGACGTATTGTTCTGAAGGGAAAGTGAGTTAGATTTCTGATCCAGAAGATATGACTTCACTGAATGTCACGGATATTGTGTAGATAGCTTGGAGTCCCTTGTTGGAAGGGAAACAGCTGATACTGTTGAAAGTTACATAACTTGGACTGAAACTGTCAGTGACTGTGAATGAACCAAATGATGGAGATGAATTGATGATGTTTCCATTGTAGGATGTCTGAATTGTCCAGTCGTCTGTTGCTATGCCTTCAACTGTTGGGTTCTAGGAAAAACAAAGAATAAAGGGAAGGGTTGCTAGTGGTATGTTACTTTGACTCCACTGACAGTGACAGACACAACAGCTGCAGCTGGGACAGCAGCGAAAGAAGTGATTAGAATAACGTTTTAAGTGAATGTCACTGATATCGATGAGGTTGAAATGAGCGGACTTAGATTATTGAATGACAGAGTCGGTGTGGGAGTGCTATCTTACAAGTCATACTTTTTGTTAAGAAAAGTCAACAGAAAATTAAAGTTATTCCTCAAGATTGTATGCTTAAGGGAGTAACACAAACTTAAAATCACATCCCTTTCCTTTGTAGTAATTCTTTTCTAATCTTACTAATGTTGGAAAGGTTATGAGGATCTATCCGGAAGCTGGGATGGCATCTTAAGGAGCAAAGGTAAAATAATACACAACTCCTACGTAGTTCGCGCCTTTTTGAGATACATCAATTGTATTCGAGGAGAACGATCGAATCTGTCCGACTGGGAAACTGTCATCTTCGTAAATGTCATATTCTGTGGTGTCAAATGAGAGCTTATACCATCGTAGCCCTGCCATGGGAGACATCTAATATGACGGATACACGAGATTGTTCATGACGATCGTTGGGAAAGCACCGTTAACCCAATCAGTGGAAGTCTTCGGGATCTGTATGATAGCTTGATCGAGGGTTGGGAAGTAATAGCAATCTGCAGTGACTAACGATGCATTCGGGAAACAAGACGCTGCGGAGGTTGATCTAATGAATCCTTCTGAGTATGTTGGCATCAAAATATATAGTAAACTGCCAATTTTAGCTGAATGTGTTGTTGGGTAGATAAGCGAAAAGCTGTTTCCGATTTAGATTGTCGAAGCTGGACTCGTGTAAGCGCTGGTCTGGATGTTCACTGCGTTGATGTTCTGGAGAAGAGTGAAGACTGTTGCTGGAGTGCTGTGGAAAAAGTAATTGAGATTTCCTTGGGTTTTTCCAGTCGATACGGTGTAGGTGAATGTAGATATGCTCGCAGGGACAGTGAGATTTGGAATGAATACAGAGAAAACAGATCCAGCGGTAGCAGGCTAAAACCCTGAAATAAATATCTTCGGCTGGAGGTCGTTTGTGCGGATGCGACAAGCGAACTGTCCAGTTGCTGCGAGGACAGTGGATTCCGTAGCCAAGGCACAGGGTATTTACATGAAATCAGTAGCACTGATTATGCCGAAATCAGTGTCGAAGGATCCGGTTGTGACTGTGAATAATATGAAGCCTTGAGGGTTTGTTGTAATTGCAGAGTAGCCAATCAATGCAACGGGTAGAGTGAACTTGACGTTTAAGACTGTTTTTACATCGAACGAAGAGTATCTCCCGAGGAGATTAGTTTTGTCACCTGTGGAAATAGAAATTGGAGTTAGTAGAATGTATTCCGAGTGGGATTCTAGGATAGTGGTGTCGTCAGCTGCTTTGAAAGTCAAATCGATCAAGGAAGTGTAACTCTAAGCTGGCTTAGTGATGGAGGAGGTGATGATAATATTGTAAGCAACACCCGCTGATCTAGCGAGATTGTTGGTGATTTTTAAGAGAGTTCCTGAGGCAGAGCAAGCGATTGAAGAGCTGACTCCAACTTAGCAATTGCTAGCACTTGCAACGGAGATAGCAAAATCAGATGGAAAATATATGTAAATAAACCCATTCAGAGGGAGTGCTTATGTAGGGGTGATAGTGAATGTAAATGTGGTCTATGTGCCATCAGCTAGATAAGATCCAAGGACAACTGATGCAGGATTGGCAGAGGAAACACTGGCGATGCTGAGAGTCGACAACTTTCCATCGAAGAGCAATTAGGAGCTTTAGTAGATAGTTACCTAGAAAGTGAGAGATGTACCTGAGACATCTGGGTTTCTGAGTCGAGCAAGGACTTTGACAAGTGTAACACCTGTACTATCACTTTTGAAATTTTTAATCGATAATCTTGTGCTGTTCACGTAGGATATTGTGATAATACTGTCGTCTGCGTTCACCAAGCCAGAAACGACATAAGCAAAGTCATAGCTTGTTGCTTATCCGATCACAAAAAAACAAATTATTCCCCTCTTCCCCAGATAAATCCTCCAAACAATATCTCTTACATTAAACCAGTGAAAATCCTGTAGGTATGTCTATATAAATCGTCATGAGACTCGTTAAAACTGCATTTGGATCAAATGAAAACACATAATCCATTCTCTTCTACTTCGCTAAGATTGCTGATGCATACGCAGGTGCTACGGAGGCAGTAGCATACCCTCCTGGAGCGATATAAATCCCAGGGATATCATCTCTTATGGAGTACGCGTATGAAGTGCCGTATCTAAATGCAGCTATTGTGAAATTCCCTGTGGTTTGGGAGTACGACGGGTTTGATAATTGCATAGTTATGCCGATCTCATCGCCAGAGGAGACATAAGTGTTAAACCCTGTAACTTTAATTTATGTGCTGCTGATTCGTGTGCAGACAAATGTTGCATCAACTAAGAATGTGTTCACTTAAATAGCAGAGCAGGTAATCGCTCCAGCAGAAATAAATGGAAATCCTGAACCAGGATTAAGGGAGATCAGCAGATAGGACTCAGCTGGGAAATACACACCTGATTTGAATTCAAAGAAGTAGTCTGTCGTCGCGCTGGCAGCACTGTTAGAATTGTAGACCTTGACGAATGGGAAATATTAGACTTTTTCACCAATTCCCATGCTGGCGAAGGCTAGATTTTCGTCGATGACCATTTTCCCTAGCAACGATCGAACGGAAAAGCAACTACTTCCACCTTTTGCATTCGGATTCAAGACGCCATTCACTGATAAACTTATCTCTGTTTTCAAAATTATTCAGTCAAAAATTCTATGAAAATATGCTTCAAAAAATACTCTTTTTAGGTTTTCTTTATCTCTATTTTACAATTGCTAGAAGGTAAAACAGAGCTATATGCACCAACTGTTGTGAGTGTAGTAAACGAAACCGTTCTCGAGGAAAGTGTGCATGATGGTGAACATGTATCACTAGCTAAATATGATATTCCTAACTCGTCAACATATGTATCAGGGAAGGTAATCTCGATGACATTTCCAGCTGCCAATCCCGTTTCTAAGCTCATGATGAATGTGTAATTCGAATTCTAGTTCATGTTCGAAATAGTAGTAACAATTGGAGTACTCGCCGCCAAGATTGTTCCTATCATGTTGAGAAAAAGTAAGGTGTTTAGAAAAAAAGATAGAATCAAAAACTGGAAATGTAGATGAGTGAGAGATGGATGTGCGCAATGTATCTTTGATCATTAATATATTTTGGTTACCTGCTCTGACGCAATAAGACCACACAATCAGCAACACAAGACGATGGCATGCAATCACCTTTGGGACTGAGAAGTATGTCATTTTTAGCCCAAGGAATCTTTAACAAATAGCAAAAGTGATAATGTTCCAGGTTTAAGTATGGAATTTATAACTTTTCAGCAAATAGTTAATTAATCTAAGATTAAATGTGTCAAAGTGTGAGTCAATTAGATTGAATTTAGCTCTGGAAATCAACTAATAAGGCGGAACTGCGAGTAATTAATTGGGGAGGAGGAAGATAGGAAGTACTGTCTGAAAAAAGGGAATAAAAATTCAGGTGAGATTTTGATCAGCTATGCAGTTGTTGTGCCAGTTCAATTCCTCACTAAAAACTCTCTCAATAGGACAAAAAGGGGGAGGTTTTTGATAGTAAAAGTGAAATTATTTGTATGTAGAATTTGTAAGTGAAAAACCCAAGCCAGAATTACAATTCGTTAAGCACAAGCTCAGGCAGGCGCACACACCGTTAACGTTCTTAATAATTAAACAATTTATCCTTCAATTTTCCGCTACTAAACATGCCATTTATCTAACGATCATTGTTTCAAGTTGAAAAAATCAGATAAATTAAGTTAAATGTAAACACTCTTTCTTCTTTTCACTAAATAAAACAAAAGTATCTTCTAGAGATTTATTTCAAGTTCGCTTCCATTTTCTTTAAGATTTTACAATAAAGAAAATATAAAATGTCCACATAAAAGAAACTCAGCTCAGATTCCCAGTGATTGTCTATTGATTATGACGAATATGATCTTAAGGATGTATGTCACAAGCTAATAGTTGAATAGCCAGAACGACAATGTGGTCTAAATGAACAGCCCATCAAATAAACTGTAGACTCTGAAATTACCATACAACGCTTTGAATGTAGCTACTTTTACAGCGATGTATTTCTCTTGGTCGAATTCGCCACTAGGATCGATAAACGATGGTGTTGGGACTGCTTCTCCGGTAAGATCTGCTGGGAGAGGGTTAGTAGTGCTGAGATATTATCTGTATGCAATGAGCAGCGCGAGCATCAATGGAATGATAGCAAAAGCGAATATTTAGAATGCTACGTGCATGACACTCTAGACATAAGCTGACGTCTTGTATCTGACGACTTAGTAAGTGTCTTGATTGGAATCCTCAGATAATTGCTTCAGATACTCGAAGCCTTTCGATGCAAACATACTTAACTAGTATTTCATAGTTAAAAGTAAGAAAATCGACTGAAGAACAACTAACAGCAGTCTCGTTGGCTGGAGGTAAGTTTCAGTGATATCTTTTCCAATCTAAGAAGTTAACAGACTGACAACTGGTGCAATCCACAAAGCTATGGACAGAAGATTCAGCACAAGGGAGATGTTAAAGAAAAGCATGTTTCGCTTGTGGTCAGATAAGGTCAGGTTAGTTTATTTCTCCACACCGATTTCTAAGTTTTCTTCTCTGTCTTGTTTCGCTATTTCAGAGAAAACGTTCGATTCTTGAGCAGCGGTGTTATTATTGCTAGCATTATTATCATTTTTCCTGCTATTCTTGCTATTTTTATTGCTAGTTGTGTTTTTGTCTGCTTTAGTAGCAGTTTCAGATTTTAACTTGCTTTGTTCTTCTTCCTCTTCAAGTTATTCCTGTTTATTTTGCTCTCTTTTCTTGATTTCAGCTGTTTTGAGAAGATTTCGGGCATAACAGTGACTGAATCGAATAATCGTTGGAACACATGAGAATATTGCGATTCCATTCAAAAACACACACGCAATCTGCAATTACTCTGCGCTAATGAATTCTTTATCAGTTTTAGAGAACCCTTCTGAGGTAGATCCATTTGAGTCTTGTGTGAACACTGGCTTCAGAACATAATCTAAATGGATTTTTTATTTTTCAACAGATGTCTTGAAGTCTAAATCGACAGAATCTTTGAACCCAAAGAACAACGTCAACACAAGGAGACTAGAGATCAGTGAAATCAATAATGATAGCTTTGTATCGGTGCTTTTCCATCCTCCGATCTTCACAGATTTGCAGTAATAAGCCAACACCAAAAGTACAACCACCATTCCCAACGCTAAAGTCAAGCTCAAATCCTTCTCATTCTGCTCGGGGGTTAGAATCACCTTTTTCACAAACTCACTGATGATCAGCTGCAAAATCAAGCAGACTAGAAGCATCACGGCAACATCTAACTCAACAGAGAACGCGTATTTGCTAAAAATTTCTTATTTAGCTTTCATCAGCTTGACAGGCATCAATGGCTTTTTTCCTCCTTTTTTTTGGACTTTCTGCTATTCCTTTCGGAGCTCCTAGATGTCTTTTTCCTCTGGCGGAAGGAACACGCCAACATCTTTGGCAAGGAATAATGTATCTGGTTTAGCAGATTTCAATTTCGTGTACACAAAGATCAAGACTGCAAACACGACTAAGTCAATGTTCAATATGCCCATTTCTTGTCTGCGTTAGTTGCTTGTTAATTTGTTTTTTAAATCTATTTAAATTCTGTTAATTTCAGTCTCTTGTTAGGGAAATAAAAGACTTAAATCTCCTAAAAAACAAATTATTTTGGGGAATAAAGCAGATGAATTCTTCTAATTTTAGGAAGATTTAAATGTAGACCCCACAATAAAACAAAAAAATTTTGGGTAAAAAAAAACGAAAATTGTAATAAACTCTTTTCCAAATTGAGAAAATAGGCTTATTTTGCTGTATGGAATACTTATTTTGAAAGTAATTAATCTTTGAATTATTTTTGGAGGGATATGTTATCTTGGAGTTTGAAAGGTCAGAAACAGAATAAAAATCTGTTTTTTCTAAGGGGTTGGGGTTGGGGTTGGGGTTGGGGTTGGGGTTGGGGTTGGGGTTGGGGTTGGGGTTGGGGTTGGGGTTGGGGTAGGGGTTGGGGATGGGGTTGGGGTTGG
>Ga0302271_10000493_pt1 | contig 38832 bp, 28 predicted proteins | sample III_Bog_N1_1_FD_198767 | JGI IMG/M metagenome (GOLD analysis project Ga0302271, IMG submission 198767) | Peat permafrost microbial communities from Stordalen Mire near Abisko, Sweden - III_Bog_N1_1 | ecosystem: Environmental > Terrestrial > Soil > Wetlands > Peat | place: Sweden: Abisko... | reverse complement strand
TATTTATCTTATTAGTTATTTGTTAAAGAGTGTTGTTTTACATTGTGGAAACAATCAATCAAATAAAACAGAATATACACACAATTCGAGGGGGAGAGAGAGAGAGAGGCTATGCTCAAATGTATTTGCTTTCCCCCAACGAAATGATGAGAGATTATCAGAATATTAGGATTATTTGTAAAAGGGAAATAAATTAATATGAGAAATGGAAATCTTAATAATAAAAATGAATAATCAATATTGCAGTAGTAGCAACTCATTGGGTATTGAGGTTAATTTTCGAATAATGAATCTCTAATCTACTGTTACATCTGTTTTTGTTGAGGTCGAGATTCTCAAAGACCTAGATATTATCTGTCAAAACGGCTACTTCTGATGTTCACTTTATCCATGGGGTTTCAGGTTTGTTTTCAACAATTGTTGGCTGGGAGAAAAAGAGAGACAAAATGTGGATTTTGATAATAAAAATGGGTTTTTGGGAATTATTTCAAAATATTTTATTTTACTTGAAGCCCTTCGAGAAGGAATTCATTGAACTGTGGATTTGTCTTCAGTCTTCGGTTGCTTTGAGGGGAATTATGAATCTTTTCTAAAAGGGTTTCTATTTATTAATCAGCTCTCTTTTAAGCTCAAAGGGATTATTACAATTTCTTCAGCTATTTCTGGTAATTCTTTAGGGTAAAAGTAGTACACTCCCTTAGAAAAAGATATAATTTGATCTTTTTAAGCATATGCCGTCAATATTATTATTATTATTTTTCTTAAAAATATTTATGATTACGTAATAGTGCTAAGGTCATCCTTAAAAATCGTATGAGTTAAATCTATGAATCTGTTGTTGCTGCTTTCGCACATCTCTCAAAGATGATAAACAAAAACAGAGCACAAGAAGATATTCTCCAAAAAAGAGAAATTAAATTTTCCAAGGAATAACAATTTCTAAACATTAAGAAAAATACAAATCCCAATCGCAGAGACGGAATTGCACATCAGAAAGAAAAACTTTATTCGATCGACATATATTCTTTCACATATGGGCGGATTGTGCGTAAGTTTTTCAAATGGAATAGTGCTCTTAGTGGCAGCTCTACTTGTTGTGCCCTTAGTCTCCTTGCTATTTCAGCAGGTTTGCATTTGGGTTTCCTAGAAAAAGCAAAAACCAATTTGCATATCAGCAGCATATTGAAAACAATACCATGCCTTTAACATAATTATGTTCTTTTTTGTCTGATTAGAAAAAACCAAGTCAATGTTCATCTCCTTCCTCTGCAATAAATCTGAACGAAGGAAGCACAAGCGGCATAAACTATTACTAGCAATTGAACCCTCCTTAAGAAATTCTCAAACTAGCCAATGATTTCTCTTATTCTCTGGAAGCAATCACGCCATATTCGCTCACTCTCATGGGACTAGTTCAAGGAGTACAACCTCCAAAGCATCAAGAATATCAGGTACAGCATTACGATAATTGATGTGCAAAATTTTGTAAAAATCTCTTCAATTTTTACAGATAACACAAATCATTGAATAATCATGAAAAATAATTATCCTAAACTACTCATCTTAACCTTGCACTTATTTTATTGAATTCCTTCAGTAATTAGATGACATCACCGATACCAAGAAGCATAAGGACAATCTTTTGAAATCAAAAAACTTAGAGGAGTTCAATCGATACAACAATATTATCCCATGTAAACAAAAAAACAAAACAAAACAAACAGCAGGTGCAGAAATCTTATCAACTCATTCCATCATTCTAATCTTTTGATATTTATCCTTAGACAAGCATTCAGCAGTTCAGTTATTTGGCAAAAGTGAAATTGATAAATACATCAATGCTAGTTATATCCATGTATGCTCTTTTGGCTACTAGATTTAATCCCCTCCTTTAGTTTATTTATAATTTATTTTTGTGTGATAACTTGCTCACAAGGGTATCTTCTCAGAGAAAGCATTCATAGCAACACAGGGACCTGTGCCATCAAGCTTTTAGAAATTCTGGCAGATGGTTTGGGAAAACAAAAGCGATTCTATTATCATGCTCTGCAAAGAAATGGTAAGGGTTTTACAACGAATGTGTGTTGATATAATGAATCAAAGTGATAGGTAATGATTGCTGATTTTGTTTGCTTTGCTTGCAGGAAGGACAACGAGTAAATAACTAAACACAAATTCAAGAAAATTTTCATGGGTTTTTTGTGTTTATTTTGATAATAATACAATGAATAATTGCTGATTAGATAAAATGCGACAAGTATTGGCCTTCAAAAAATCAAGAGATGAAATGGAATGGGTTATCAGTTCGAATGATATCAGAGATCTAGAAAGAACAAGAGATGATTGTTGAACGATAGTTTGAGATGAAATTCTAAGATTAAACAAGATAAATAACTTAAATTCATGTAATTTAGAAATTATCCTGGATATTTATTTTTTGTATGTTATTGATAACTGAAATTCTTGACAAAAGTGGAAAGGTTGGCCTGACCATGGAGTACCTTAACCATAAGATTATCCAATCCTTGAAGGACTCGTCTAGAAGGTTACTGAATAACTCGAAGCAAAACAAATCCCAATCATCCACTGCAGGTTAGAGAAAACAACGAAATTTTTTTTTCATAAACATCTCTTGTATTTTAAGACAAATAAATATTCTATTTAATAACTTTATCTTGTTTTAAATCAGCGCTGGTGTTGGCAGAACAGGGACACTCATTGCGCTCACAAATGTTTACATGTATCTCAAATACCACTAGGTTCAAAGTAACTCAAAGTCACAATTATTTTAAATGAAAATCATGAGAATTCGTTATGTTTCTCTGAATCAATCGATAAAACAAAAGAAAAATGCCATAATTATCCTAAAAAATGGTTATTTTTGTTTAAAATATTATTGATAACAGATACTCTGACTCCTTCACTTAAGATCAACATCTTCGATATTGTGAGGAGAATGAGAGAAGATCGGTTTTGGATGGTGCAAACATAAAACCAGTACTAGTTAGTCTAAGAAATATCTAAGTAGTATATTAGATAATTTTTAAATCTTTGAGAGAGAACTGTCTGCATTATGTATCTGCTTGTTCTGCTTCTATGTTGTACAGTTACTCTTGTGGATGCTTAAGACCATTCAAGCCAACCACATTGAATATTTTATTTTATTTTTTTTCACGTCTCTCAGTTATGTTTCCATAAAAAAACTCACAATAAATGCATAGTTTTTTGATTTGAATGGTAAAGGGTAAGCTGTGTTCCAGAAAGGTTCTCCAATAATGGAGGGCTGCTACTTATTCTAACAATTTAGTGACTGTTTCAAAAGCATAGTTTCATATACTACAATTTGGTTTTCTATTGGTTTGTTATTTTATTTTATTTTACAAAATTTCATTTATGTGTGTATTTTTTATTTAATGATTGCAATCATCATCATTATCATCATATTTTCATGTGTTTCAAACATAATGAACAATTAAATAAGGAGAACAATGATTGCGAAGATAGCAGCGAGAGACGATGTTAGATGGAGATGGTGGTGGTGATGATGAGGTGATATTATGGTGGCAGGATGACGAAGGATATGTATGAAAATGGGGTGTATGTAGTACAAATAACAAATAAATATTTTTGTATGAAGTAGACATATTAGCAACATAATAATCTTTTTATCTTCTGCATACTACAATATTACATAGAATATGATATCTATTTCACAAGGCAAAGTCCGCAAAAACAAACAGACAGTTTCGAGGAGAGGCATCCTTGAATTCCTTACAATGGGATGAAAAAGAAATCAAGTTAGCGACCTTCTATTAGCATGGAGAATAGCTTAAAAAATTATCTTAGGTGGTTCAAATCGTTTGTTTTCTTCAAACATTGAAGACCTTCTCTCCTCGAAAAGCACTTGGAGGGCAAGGAGTGCTTAGTTAGTTTGTTTGCAGCTTTTGAGTAGAATAAACCAAGTTGATTTTCAAGAGAACTTATTATTAAATCTAATTTCCTTTTTTTTTGATGATGTTGATTTTTGTTAGAATCAATTTGCTTTCCCCAAATATTCCGCCGAAATGTCAGTTAGAAATTAATAATCCCCCCTGTGGGGAGAAGGAAGAAATATATTGAGAGAGAATGTTAATTGCCAAACTGAATGATTTAAATTGAACTTTTAAAGGAAAACAAAGAAAAAAAGCAAAACGAATTTAAAATTACAGGATAATATTTCTCTCTGAAAAAGATTAATCCTTGGGGAGGGAAGGAAACCCCTTGAAATGAAATGTTAAAATTGAATATTTAACAAGCTTCAAAATCATTGTGCTCCATCGTGGAGTTAGAGTTTTTCTCGTGCGGGAGATATGACTTCATTCTTATGCTATGGTAACACGCCTGAGCTCTCAAATTGGGATTTATTTTCCTTTTTGAGTTCCCTTCACCTAAGCTGCTTGAACGTCATGTCATAGATTTAATTTTTTCGTCCTGCCTCCTTCACATAGGCACTGATTTTATAAAAGCCAAAGCTGATACCATCACTCTAACTTTCAAAAAGCTATTCATTAATACATAAATGCTAGGCAGAGCGATATTTTTGTTGAAATATACTAAATCGACTACTGACCTATTGCCTTGGCGGCAGCAATCATCGAAAGAAAATATTGTGAATATCATTTTGGCAACAAGAAAGATTGTATGATATATGAGAAAGAAAGAGAGAGATATTGTTAAAAACATTCAAATTTTACACACACGCAAATAATTTTATTGCAAAAAATTAAATTTCAATTCAAAAATGCAAGAGAAAATTATGAATATATCAACAAGATTATGTTAGGGATTTCAAATAATTATCACTTTTGAAATATATGAAATAATCTTGTACATGCCGATTCAGTGATTTGTCTCAATGAAAATGGAAAAATACATAAAACAAAAGAGGCGGAATTCAAAAAGATACAACAAGATATGTAATTTTCACCTATTGTTATTGTTAGGTAAATTTGATTTTTGATTTGGTTTGTTTTCTGTTTCCAATGGGAATACAGTTTAATTTTTAGATTTCCTATTATTTAGATCCTTTTTTTGCCTTTGAATTTGAACATTTCAAATCTCAAGCTTATTTAAGTGAATTCAGCTGTTTTCTCATCTTTGTTAATAAATTATCTGTATTTTTAACTTTTTCATTCAAATTAAGAAGGCATGCTTCTTATTTAATTTTTTATCCATTTGTTTCTCTAAAAATACAAGTTAGAAAGCATTTTTAACCTTCCTTTTGCCATATGAAATAGATTTAATATTCGTTAATGCTAGAATAACTAAGAAATCCATAAACTTAAAATTAACTTCACAAAAATAAGAGATTTAATTTTCAAAAAAAACCATCTGATTTGCTGCTGGTTATTCGAAATTAATACGATTACTTGTCTTATCTGAGTTGGGTAAATGATTCTATTTAATATAGTAGCTCCTTTTGTAGCTTATCTCTTGCTATTGACATTGTAAGAAGATGGGATTCATAAGAAATCAAAAACAATTTTTACTTTTTTGCTCCATAGGAATCACTCCAAAAGACAGAAGGAATCTCAATGAAAATAATTTAATAATAACAAAAAATCACTGGCATTAATAATCACAACTACAAATAACAATTTGCAGCCAACACAAGGACTCTTCAAGCAGACAAATAATGTCTTCACAAATTCTTCTCAGCTGTTTAAAATTCCTCATCGCTGGTGTCAGCCTCTTTTTATTGTCAAAAATTAAAGATGCCTCTAAAACTAAGTCATTCTGCTTATCCCAAGGTAATATCTTGATGCTAGTAATCTCTGGAGTGTATGTAGGTATCTCGATGCTGCTACTCTTGCCGCTCTCTGAGCACGAATTGCATCTAGCGAATATTTAACATGAGTTCATGGTAAACTATTTGATAGCAACACTTAGTTTTGGCGCTGCCATGCTAGTCGATAAGATTGCTGGATATGATTATGAAGAACAAACGGACTCTATCATTGAGGAAGATGAAGGAGATCAAGAAGGTGAATCAAAGAAAAGTTCAATTTCGCATAAAAAATTATTAAAAAATGAAATCTCCATCGAGCTTTAAGATATCGAAAAACATCAAACTAAAACCGATTTAGAGGAAAAATTAATACATGGTAAGAACGATACATGCTAAGAGAGCAGTGGGCACTTCGAGAGTCATGATAAAAATATGTTTTCAGCAAATTATCATGATATCACAAACTACATTTTGATTTATTTCTACGTGGTCTTTATCGGTATATCAATCGGTAGTTCTAATTCGTATTTAGAGCTTGCTATCTAAGCCATTAGCGGATTAACTGTACTCACAATACTTACCATGAGAATTTCTTAGTAACTTGCAGATTCTTCTTCTCCTTTGGCTTCACTAAGCGCATTTAAATTTATCAACAACTCGAAATTCTTCTTGGAAATCCTGTCTTATCTTTTTGTGGCAGGGATCGTCATTGGAACAGTTCTAATTTGGATACCTAAACATACCTTCAGAAGCTCAGTCGCTGCGTTTAATGCAGGTACTCTTCTCTATGTAGGAACAATGAAGCTACTCTAAAAGTACTATGATCATTCAGGAAACAAGTTCCTATTCTTTTTCTCGTTTTTCATTGGGTTCTCAATCATCAGCTTAGCTATCTTCTACAAGATACTTGACTTCCAAGAAACAACTTCTATCCCATCAGAAGCCTCCAGTGTTCAAGATACTTCTGCTTGAGTACTGAGTGATCTTACGCTTCATACTATCCCTAATTCTTCTTGTTCTTCTCTCATTTCAATTCTAACAAAACCTAAATATTACCCATTTTAAGCTAAATCCAACGCTTCCTCACAACTCTTAACTGACAGATTGTTAGTTTCCCTCTACTATTCTGTGATGTCTCCACTTGTGCGCTTAACTTTGCTCTGATAGCAATCGAATTCATTGTGTCTATTGGGTGTTCATTTTCTACCCTTCAAAACCCTTTTGCTGTGTAATCTTGAGTAATTTATCTGCATAATGTGTGTGTGTCTGCGCTCTACTAAAGTAAACCATCAGAATTAAAGAGTCAATCTACTCCCGCAGTTTTATTTTTATGATTTCTGCTGATTTCTTTTGTGATTTGTTTAATTTATTCCCCCAGGATTACAAACTTGAATTTTTCACGTGAAACTGTATTTATCATTTGAAGTTGTTCTTCAAATCTAGGGACACACATACATTTAAACTTTGTGTTAGGTTATTAGCATGGACATAAGCTAAACTTTAAAAATCAGGATTTAAGATCATATTTCAAAAGTAAATAAAACAGTTTGCCTATTCAACCTAATCTTCTAGAATAAATAAGCAGAATAATCGTTCTACAACTTGATATTTGTATTCTCAAGACAAACATAGAAACACACAGTCGGTTCTGGCATTCCCTGTATGTCCAAATTAACATAAGAAATCAAGGTAATTTTTCACTTGGAGGATTACCATTAGCTTTGCTGCTTGTGTTGGATTGCTTGCTCCTTTCACTGTTATTATTATTGTCATAGTTGACTCCATTGTGCTCGTGATCTAAGGAGTGGTAGTGGTACTACAATGGTACCTCACTGGAAGGAACAAGCGGATCTTACAATCCAACTGTTTAGTGTGTATTTGTTGTTGTAGCCTACTGATTTATTTTTGCTTTCATTGGAAGGGTAAGCACTGGAGGGGAATCTGGAAAGCCATGCTATTGTTACGACTACTACTAATTATTAGTTGAATAGGGTGCTTGCAATCCTTATCTTGGATTCTCCGATCTATTTACTGCAGGGTTGCTCTAGTTAGAAGCTGTAGTTGTGTTGTACTAATGCAAAGCAGGTCTAGATAATAATGCTGTGTGATGATGACCTCTTTAATGAATACCTTTAGGAGTTGTCTGCTGCTGTTATTACTGTGAAGTACTGCTGGCTGTGCTTGAGATGCTTGTATTGGTGATGTTAACAGTGCTATCAGGTGGACAGTTATTGCTGCTAGTTTATGGGAGATGAGAGTTATTGCTTGGAGTCAAGTGTTGAGTTTGAGGAGCAGGAGTAGGAGGTGGATGATGTTGTTGATTTTAACTGTTGCTAGTGTTGTTGTTGTTGTTGCTAGATGCTATTGGCTGTTGTTATGATTGTTGAAATTATGTTATTTTAGTTGAGTGAGGGGACAGCAGGTTATGTGATTACTAAGCAGATGAAAGCTAGAATTACTATTACTGATTAGCTGAATTATTATTATTGTTAATATGGTTATTTGCTGTCTGTTGATTAGGTTATGAATTTGCTGTTGAGACAGCACTTGCTTGAGAGTTGGAGTTACTCAAGGTGTGATTGGTTTGCTGGTCATTATGATTAACCTGATTATGATTAAATTGCAGTTAATGTATCTGTCTGTAAGTCGGTGACTACAGTTTAGGTGCGTTGTGTGCTGAGAACTGCTGACTGTAGTCTTCTTATTATTAATTAACTTTTGGTTAATGCAAGTGCTGTAACTGTTGTTACTACTGTTGTTGAATATGTTGTGCTATCTCGTGAGCATGTTCTTCCTTCGATGTGTTCGTGGGATTCAATTGCAAGTGATTGTTTTATCTGCTTTGCTATTACTGCTATTGCATATGCTATTATTCATACCTCTCAGCAGCAGCGACTGTTGGTGGTGGTTGCTGAGCCGTAGCAGCTGTAAAGGTACTTGCAGTAATGACAGTAGCTTGAGCAGTCGCATCAAGGAGATCATTGTGTGAATGGATGACATTCGAAGAGTTCTTATTTGAACTTGCTTTCTTAGTGAGTTTTGCTAGCGGCTTCTACAGCTGACAGAAATCACTTCGATCAACGGATTTGAACATATTCACAGAGCTGTTTATGTTAGAAGGCTGCTACTAAGATTATACAGGCTGTTGGGATTAGTGTATTAGCAGCGATGAACTTAGCATAACGGGGCTGTTGTACGATTGCTAATGTTGTTGTTACTGCTGTTATTATTACACTGCAGCAACCACAGATCCTTGCTTGTTGCCTGCTTGCAACTAGTAGAGTTAGGAAGAGTCAGTCATACACTGCTGTTATGCTCTTTAAGAACCGCGTTTTATCTTTACAGATCCAGTTGCAGGTACAACAGTGTTTGGTTGTTATGGCTACTACTGTTAGTTATTCAAAACAGCAGTGTTTGCTTGTGTAATTTATGAATTTGGCTGTTGTTATTGTAAATGTGAATGAGCAGCAGTTGATTGAACTTGCTATTACTGCTCCCCTCCGTTATTAGGGAACTGGAAATTAAAATGCGTAGTAGATTCAGATTAATGGGAGAATATATTCCCCTAGCGAACTGATGCTGGATGCTGCTTCAGTGGTTTCAAAGGAAGCTATTGATGTGCATGACTTGGAGTGCCGTTGCTGTTATTAGGAGGATTCCCTGTGAAAGCGACTTGCTTTGGAGTTGGAGGCTTGGATGCCATCTTAGGTTGGATTAGTGGATTAGCTTAAGGGACTGAGGATTAATGTTGTTGCTATTGTGGCTGCATTTAAGTTGATTAGTGTTGTTGTTGTAGTTGGGAAGTATTACTCTGCTGTAGTGATTAGATCTATGCTGTTGATTGCTTTTCGACGGATGATTTATTCCCATTATACTTAGTAGCCGCAGTGTGCTTTTGATTACTAGAATACACCAACCCTGCATTCGCGTAGTTTCGTAGTTTCTCATTGCTTTAGAATGGTTAGCCTGGCAAGGTTTAATTTGGTGTTGAAGGGCGTTGAGATGGAGCTGTCTGTGGATTGTTCACAGCTGCAATATTAACGTAGTTATTGCTCGATTAATAAGGTGAAAAATACTATTGTACTGATAATTAGTTAGTCTCTTACTATTAGAGACAAGTTTTCGGTGAAGCATGTGTCAATTAATTGTTTTGTAGGTTGTTATTGTTGCTGTTATTCCCTCCATTCTGAATAACCACTACTTAATTACTCGTTCCTTTCCCTGAAAACTAATTAAACTACTAGAACCCCGAGAAACTACTTGGTGCATCAAATCCCCCATTATTATGCGGTGATACTACATAATCAGGGTAGTTGCTACCTTACCCTACAGCTGATCGCTGCAGTGTATTGCTACTGTTAATGTGATTGCTGTGATGCGCAGAATTATTCTACAACGTAGTTGATTTCAGTTAATGATGATTAGATGCATCAGCTGCAAGCATAGAACTTAGATCCATGATTTCCATGCTGTTGTTGTTATTATTGTTATTGCTATTCAGCTAAGTTGTAGTAATATGCGTGTTATCGTAGTTATTATCAGCTTCCTTGACGTTAGAAATGTTAGAGATATCTAGTTCAGAATGCTATTATGATTCACTCATACCTTCTACTTCATATCCGATGTATCCTTGCTAGTCTGCGTTCAGCAAAGGAACCTAATGCGATTGGAGTTGTTATTGGTGTTATTATGATAATTATTCAGCTGCATAAGGGGAAGCTATCATGTTTGGTTGAAGACCACTGTGCACATGATGAATAACTCTACTATTGCTACTCGTCAACTGATTTGGTTATCTGATGTTGTTGTTGTTATTGTTGTTATATGAATTATTCGATTGATGTGTGTTATTACTATTCACAAGAAATTCATTCCCAAAGAGTTATTAACCGTTAAGTTAGCTGTTCTAGCTCATCTAATGCTGCAGCCAATAGTCATGCTGCGTCACATGGATTCGTTACAATTCAATTAATTCTTTTTCTTATCTGAATTTCATCAGGCGAGGATTCTCATTCAGCATCGACTCAAAATTCTATTCCTAAAAATGGGCGAAAATAAACAAAAAAAAGCCATGCAGTTTTGGTAGAATAATACATTGAATTCTCTCTAAAAGTAATTGTATTGCATACCCAATATTGCTTGTAGTAAGCGATGAAGTTATCCATGAGCTTCGAGAGATAAAAATGGGAATCGGGGGAATTAGAAATATTGAAGCGCTCTAAAAATGGACTAGCAGCACTTTATACTTGCGAAGTTGAACCAACACCTGAGATCATCAATGCTCTGCCTTAAGAAACTGAACTTCCAGCTCGCTAGTGATGGTCAATCTTCGAACTTGCATTCCAGACACTCTTCACTGAATGACCTACTGGAGTGTACGGCTAAGTTTAGGACGATTGTTAGGATTAATGCGATTAAGAGTTCTGTTATGACAGCTATTACTATTGATACTGCATCTGCTGTAACTGCAGATTCTACTACTGCTACTGCTGTTATTGCATCCAATTTTGGTGCTAAAACTACCCCCAAGCTGATTAGCTATCAGATTATTCAGTATGTTGTTGCTACTAGCACTCAAATAGCTGCTGCTATTATTATTGCTGTCCTTGTTGTACTTCTACTGTGTCTTACAGTTACTGCTATTATAAACTCTAAGGAGCTTGCTAGATGATTTAGCTATCACTCAATAGGCACTCTTCATCTTCATCATCTTCATTATTCTTATTATTTTCAACTTCTTCCGTGTTCTCATGTTCAGATACTACTTCTTCTGCATTGTAATGGTTAGTATTGTTGTTGTTTGTTCTATTGTTATTGGGATTATTGCTTCTTTGACTCAGCTGATCTTGAGTTTCTTCTTTTTCATCTTCTTGGTCTTATTCTTCCTGTAAATGCATTGATTCTTTGATTATTTCATCATTCCCATCAAGGGATGGCTAAGATAAAAGAGCTGTTGGGGCTAGTTATGGTACTCTTGCTGCTGTAGCTGCTGTGGTCGATACTGTATCACTTCTTTCATCAGATAAATCCCCATCGATAGGTATTGCATTTTTCATAGGAGAGATTGAAATGATCTTTCCATTGGACATTGGAGCAATCTGTCCGTTATTGTCTACTGCACGCTTCAAGGCAGCTTTTCGCTTCTTTTGCTGGAACTCGTAGACTTAAATAAAACAACAAATGAGAATATAATTGCAGAAAAAACTGTTTTTTACATCTATTCACTGCATCTTCGACGATATCCTAACGGACTTTCTTAATGCCTTGACATTCCAGACTTTAGAGCGACTCAGATATCTAAGAAGTAATAGTGTTTCTAGAGTATTCGTTGAAATTCACAGTCATTTGATCAAGTGTGATATCAAACGGGTAGATTTTGTCTAAATTTTAGGTGAAAAAGAAAACAAAATAATTATGAAGAAACAAGCCATCAGTACATACCAATTAAGCTAAAATACATGCTTGTTTGGCATAGCAAGATATTAAAATTGTGATTGTACCTTTGATTTCGAGTGCAAATGCATAGCGAAATAATGATTCCTGTGCGAATTCACTTAAATACAGTGAATAGCATAACTTTTATAGCTGCAAATCCTTCTGGAAGACATCTTAGCTATCATGCATTTTTTGATTCTCAAAAACAATTAGCTTCTGCTGTTCATCTTTAGGTGTTAGTCCAGAGGAGATCTATTGGAATTGAAATTAGTCATCTTATTAAGAGGATGCATCTTTGGAGCTTTCGATATTGGAGATTTTGGAGTCTTCGAAGTTTGGTACATTTGCTTGGTTGCTTTAGGAGCTTTCGTTGAGGATCTACTGGTTATTGACACTATTTTGTTGGAAGTTCGTGGAGTTGTTATTGCAGATGAAGTTCTTAGAAGAATTCTGGGTTGTTTCTTCTTTGATCTGCGAGTTTTATGAGAGCAGTGACAACTCAGGACATTGTTATGTCTGGGGTTCTTTCGAATCAGCTTATTCAGGCTATCGCAAAGGGTCGACTAGATTGACAGGGACAGGTTGAGTTTCTTTGAGTTCAACTGTGTTAGTTTAGACCTTCTATTCTTCTGATTTTTCCAGTTTCAGAGTTAGGCCTTTGTAATAATTTGTGACTGGCAGTGAATGCCGTTTTTATAAAGATCTTGGTGAAATCTTTGAGGTTTAGATAGTGTTATGAGGGATTTCCTACTGTTCTACAGGGTAACCTTGTATTTGATTTTAGAACGTGTTTAGACTCACCTATGGTAGATTTTATTCGCTATGAGTTTTAGGTAGTTTTTTTCCCTAAATCGGTTAGGAGATAAATTATTGTTTTTCCTTTTAACTTGAAGTACATGCCATCTATTGTTCCTGGCAATGATTCTATTATGGCTATGCTTATTATTAGTGTTCTTGGCATGGTTGCTCTGGTTGTTATTATTCCTAGAGTTTTGGTTATTTTTCGATTAGATCTTTTTGGTTAAACTAAGAAACCTTTTCAGGAATAACCTAATCTTGTTACTATGTCTAGGAACCTAATTGCTGAGATTATTTTGATGCTTAACTTAATTAACCTTGAGAAACCTGTTGCTGCTACTGCTGCTATTGAAGTTAATCATCTTCTAAAATATCAATTGTAAGTTAACCTCTTCTTTTTTTATGGCTAAGAGTCGAAGAAGCAGATGAACCACCTCGAGAAGAATTAGTTATTTGTGGATTTTGTTTATCAATAATTACCTCTTTCTCTGATTTTGGATTTGTGGTATTTTTAGGATGAAGTGAAGCAGATTTAGATTGACTAAAAGAACTTCCCTAAAGTCTCTGCGATTCCTCTTCGTTTTATGTAGAATTTACTTCTAAACTGCTGAGTTAAACGGGATATTTGTCTTCTTCCGTTTCTGCAGGATCAAAGAATCTATGGTCTAGAAGTTACTACGCACTTGGTCTCTAAGTCGAAGCTGAGAGACATTACAGTATTATTGACTTGAGTCCTTCAGATTAAATCTGGTAAATCGAACTAGGTAAGATTCCCTAAGAGACCTAGATTTTTTTATTTAACAAAAAATAAAAACAAAGATTCTAAAATCTATTTTCTTTTTTGTTGTGTTTTGTTACTTTTTTGTAGACTTATGCAGCTGAAGTGCACTCTTAATATGGAGTGGTTAGCGTCGCCATTTCAAGAACACACATCCCAAATGAGTAGATATCTACAGGTGTGCCATATTTTTCTTCATAAATCTCAGGTGCCATGAATTCAGGAGTGCCAATGACACTCGTAGTATGGGAGGAATTCTTCAAAGTCACAGCTAGTCCTAGATCACCGATTCTGATTTCGTTTCTAGTCGTATTGATGAACACATTCTCACATTTGATATCTCTGTGGATTATCGGATACGGTTTCTGTTGATGGAGATAAACAAGTCCCTTGAGTATCTAGCGACACCAATTTTTTATGATTTTTAACCGCGGTTTGCGTATTTTTTTCAAGTGTCTTAAAATATGAAAAAAATAAACAGAAATTGATTTGAAAAATAAGAATCAACAGAGGACAAAGAGATTGATTTTTTTTTCTTAATGGATCGAAATTAAAAATATTTATGAAAAAAAGCAAGGAAAAGAACAAGAACACTTATGGAAGGGGAATAAGAATTATTTTTGCATGTAAATTCCCTAAATATGTCCCCAAAATGCAAGGATTTTTGAAGGTATTTTGTTTGTTTGTGGTTTACCTTTTGAGCGATCCACCTGAAACACATTCTGTGATGAAGACGACTTCTTTTTTCCTAGAGTTCACCCAGGCTGTGATGAAATTTATAATATTTGGATGATGTAAATTCTTCAGTAATGAAATCTCTTCCGAAATTCGCTGAGTTTCATCTGTGCAACAACAAAAAAAAGTTAGCTTAGTACTACGGAATAGGTATTTGGTGTAATCAAAGCTGCCAAAAGATATTTAAAAGCTCTACTCGCTGGTAATCTTTACAGTTTGATGACATTCCATGCGACTTCACAGCCTGAATCGTTGTCGTATGCTCGATAAACGATTTTATATGCACCAAATCCAAGTTCCTCGTTAAACTGTTAATTGTCAAGGGAAACAAGAAGTTAGAAACCAAAATGAGTTAACAAATCGATGATAGAATCAGGATAGAGCATAGAATGAAAGAGTTGATGCTGTTTTTAGAAGGAAGAATAAAAATAAAATAGTCATTTCTGTTACTCTGATGAATCGGCCTTATGGACATGTTTCTGCTATCCTATCTTTGTAGTCGCTGTCTTCGTATTCTTTTTCAGAGCTGTCACTCTGACATTTTTTGAAAAAATCAAAAGAAAGTTGAGCAATTTTTGATTCTGTGGATCACAATACACTTACGTTGCTCTCATGGGGAGATTGCTCAGTCATTCACAAGCACAGACACACACGCCTAGTCACTCACAGAAAACTAGAGATTTGTATTTTGTTTTTGTTTTTGTTTGATTAATTATTTTGTTCAGATCCTCCCGTCCATCGGGTAAATCACTTTTTTCCTTCAAAGATAATTAAATCCCTTTTCTTTTTCCTTTCTCCCTGCACACACCATCTTAAGGCTTCAAAATTATTATCAAAGATGACCTCTTAGCTTGAAATAGTACCTTCATTTTGAGTTTTGTAATTGAAAAATCCTAGTTTGAAAGTAGAAAATCAAATATTGAATTTGGAGAGAGAAATAAAAAGGAAATATATTAGTTATTATCAACTAAAAAAGCAAAGAGGTTTTACAGCTTTATATTTTTAATGTAATAGAATAGATTAGTTGAAACTTAAGCTACATTTTCAGTTTGAAAAGAGCACCAAATTATTCAAGAAAATGTATTCTTAACAATAATAATAATTTTGTTCGAATATTTCATCATGATCTGGACAAGGTTTTATTGATTACTTTTACAAAAAACTTAACCCTTTTTGTTATGGGTTTACTGTATCATATGTATGCTAGGTTTAGGAAAGCCATATTATAATCTCAACAATGAAAGTGTCAAGAATCTTGTCATAATATTTCCAAACAGGATTAAAAAGAAATTAAATTTTTACTTATTTTGGTTTCGAATACACCAATATTAGTGGCATCTTATCAACCCCCCACAAAACACATTTTCCCACTTGAAGACGAAGATTTAAAATTATTACTCTGCTTAACTTTTAGTAATATAAAATAATATTTGTGCTAGTTTAAAATTCCAGATAATTTACTTAAGTCGCTCAGTCAAGTTACTTTTTAACAAATACAAAACGCATCTTAGATTATCTAAAAATCAAGCTAAGCGTACAAAGAGAAAAGAGCAATTCACAACAGAAGAAAAAAATAAATTTTCTTTCTTTTTTCCCTTATTTTTGAAGCAGCTTTTTCAGTGATTTATTAAATTGAATTATGTCATCTCCATTATTAAACCTAATATCCTCCAGCTTGTGGAACATTTTATTAATAGAAGCCCATATTCTATTGGTTCTGGGCATAGTAAGGATAGTAAGCAGTCCCGTAGGAGTTCATTTGATTCAGAGCCTAGAATCGATCCTTGTCAACTATCATTTATGGATGAGTTTGCTGTTGCTATTATTGCATCGAATATTGGTTACCATTTTAGCAGGAAACTTAAGGAAATGTTCCTTATGTAGCATTTGTGTTCTAATTGTAGAGAGACATTAAATCTACACTTTTGGGTTATTGCTACTATTATTGCATATTTTGTTAAGGAGGATATTGCTACTGTTAGATTTGTTATGCTTAATATGACTTGGGTGGCTATTGCTGCTAATAAAGTTGATTATTGCTGTTTTTAAAAGAATAATATTACAAAATGAAGTAATCTTCACAACTAACAAAAATGAAAATATTTTTACTTCATTGGAACCTGATTCTGGTAAAGCTGAGGGGTTGAAATGCTCGCACCATTTTAAGAAGGAATAGGAGGATAGATACTTTGAGCTTTTGTTGCCTGCTAACTATTATTGTCGGGTGCTTTTGAATACATATCAAGGAGATTAGTGGACATGGAAGTTTAGCTAGTTGATGGAGCAGTTACGAAATTACTAAAAATATCGTCTTCCTTTTCCTTGGGTTGTTGCTTTTGCTATTGGTAAAGAGGAGGTTTGGGGGCTTAAGAACCATCAGGTTTGAAAATCGATGCATGAGAAGGCTAGGTTTTGACTACTGTTGCTACCGACGGTTCGTCAATGTCAAGAAGATCTACACTAGTCTTGGCGTAATTCACCGAATTAAATTTCTTCTCTGCGTTAATTTTGAGTTCCCTTCGAAGATTTTCATGTTCTAAGTTGGATGGTCCATTTGAGATGAATTCTTTCTCACCGACGCAGTTCACTTGTGGAGTTACAATGCGCTCCTTGTTTTAGTAAGGTCGCCTGTGTAAAGAATATCAGGTTATAGGTATGTTGAAAAAAATGATCTTTATTTTTTTAAATATTTTGAATTGTTATCCTACTCTAGTATCCCCATTTCTCTCCTTTAGATGAAAGTCAGAACTGGGTTTTAAGACTTTGGATTGGCGTACATTTTGCGGATGTACTTGTCGTTCACAAATCGCACTCTTTCTTCGGGGGTAGCGTTGAAAGTGATTCTTTTTGCGGGTTTTTTGAATTCCCAGTAAGAGTTAGCTATTTCGTTACCTACGTGATCCATGATTTGAAAGTTACTCTTATTCCAACTGTCTATTTTAGTTGAGTAGACTCGCGTGTAGTTTCTGCTGAGATGTCTATGTGCACCTAATGAGAGAGTTAAGATTTGTAAATGAATCTCAGAACACGAATATTGTCTCTTTTGTAGTACCTGAGCAATTCATGCAGACGAAGACTCCAAAATCCAGAGAAACCCATGTGGGTGCTTTAGTTGGACAATCCGCACAAGTCTAATTTTCTTCTCGCTTTAGAATGATCGAGAATAACTTTTCCTGGTTCTTTTCGCCCAGCATTTCACCAGCCATACTCATCTTTTGGTAACTGTTTGCAACAACTCTAAGTGAAAAACTACTGCTTTAAAATAAATACAAGCAAACAAACAAAAAAGCTAAAAATTGTCTTGAGATTTCTCCCTCTCCTCCCCCTCCCCCGTTTCATCTCAATACATAGACCTTTTAATCTTAATCATCCCAGTTTTTAATAATGAATAATCCTAGTCAATTTTTGAAGATTTTACCTATTTCGTTTTGAAATGGTTTTTCTCAATATTTTCTCTATTTGTTTGTTTTATTTTTTTCCTTTTTAAATCTTCTCACCTCAGCCACTTACCTTACTTCTTTTTCTTACATAAACGTGTTTAGAATTTCTCCAAACAATTTCTTTTGTTTTAACACTTTGAAAAAATTTGTCAGTTTTTTGTCAAAATAATCACAAATCTTCTTCTTCAACAATAAACCCTCATTTTTGTAAGTCTCTTGTAATTATTATTAATCTCGTTATCAAATATTCTGATTCAAAATTATTTTTGCTCCCCTATTTTTTGAGCACTGGAAATGAAGGTGATGCGTCTTACATATTGCAGATATTAACAAACTTCCACAAATAATATGAAATTTCAGATGAATTCATACAAATATTATCAATATTTTCATTCAATATTTTCCCGATATTTAGCAATTTCTCCATTAGTTTTGAGTTGTTCGTACTTCTCGTAGTAGTCTTGTAAAATCTTGAACTTAAAGTTAAGAGGTTTAGCAGGATCGAAGGTGTATAATGATGTGTCTTCCTTCTTAACTGTTGGCCAGACTTGCTCTTTCTCTTCTTCACTTGCAGTGATTCCACGCTCAACATGAGTCATTCTGTATTGCCTGAATGTACGATCTTAAATCTCTTGAGTGAGTTGTCTCAACGCTTCCAATGTAATGAACACTCTATCGTTAGTTAAGACCTTCAAAACATTGAGCTCATGAGGGAAACATGATTCGATCTTTTAGATGTTCTTGTGAGCAAGTTGAAAATTAGCATCTGGTAAATATGGGTGCACAATTAGAATACGAGAACGAGAATCCATCTTCTCAAGAGCTTTCGCAATTGCTCTGGTCTTAGGTTCATCTACTCTTTCGGTGTCGATGATACGTAATTTTCCCTCAGCAAGTTTAGCACTCAAGACAATTTTCAGAGCTTAAAAAATTCAAAAATAAGTTAAAATAATCTATTCTGTCATTTGATAAAGGTAATTGTTCAATTCTTCCTAAAAGTATTGCAGTTATCAATGATATTTATGTAATTGCTATTCTACCTTGCAATCTGATCTTTTTGTTAAGAGGATATCTAAGGATCCTAGGTTTAGGGCCATGAGCCTTACCACCTTTCTTTCTGCCAGGAGCACGCTTTATTAAACATAAAAATAGATCAGAAAATTGCATTCCTTTTCTGGTCTAAACTGATTTACCTTATTACCCATACGGGCTTTACCACTTCCTTTTTGAGCCATAGGTTTCTTGCCAGAACCAGCAACAGTTCCTTTTGTCTTAGTGATATGAGTCTTGATTTCATCTCTATTTTATCTCCACAGAACATATGAATGGACAATATCTCTTCGCAGAGGAACATTGAAGATATCCTATTCCAATTCTTGTAGATAAATAAAGTTAAGATAAATCTATTTTCCTTGTATATTATTATTCGTTACGCACTGTTTTTCCTGTGTAGCTTTGTCCTTATTCAGCAAGGAATTTTAAAACTGGAACTCTCAGAGCAGTAGTGTTGTCGAAAGCTGCAAAAATATTAATAAGATATTACTTCCATTCTGCATATTCCTAATCAGAGGATAACTCCTATTATTTGAAAAATTAATTACGTGTTTGTGACCACCATTGCTTGATAAGAATCTCATCGGGTTTTCTAGTCAGAACAGGCATCTTACCAGGTTCTTCTTGAATTGCTAGCTCATATTTAAGTGGCTTAGCTGAGAAGTTTGCGATACTAAACGCTCTTCGAAGTGGAGCTGCAAACAACGCAGCAGATAAACAACTGCGCTGACGAAATATCATCGGAGGATACAAAAAGATTAAAAAAAGATTGCTTTTTGTTTGCTTCTTTAGTTTGTTTTGTTCTTTTTTGTTCTGTGAGATTCTTTTAAAAATAAAAAATGTTGTGTTGGGTAAGATTAGTTAATTTGTTCAAGAATAATTGCATTCCAGGGGAGAGAACAAACAACAAAGTAAGAAAAGAGCAGTTTAACTCAAGAAATCAAGGGAATAAAAAAGGAGAAATAGGATGGTAATGATGGTGACTACTGTGACAGAATACTGGAGAAAAAATATGAGATTAAGTGGCAGAATCTCTCTGAAGTCTATTTATGCATTCAGTGGGAATTCCAGATTAGGTATTACTTCCAGAAAATGGCTAGAGCTACCATTGAAGAAAGATGAAACACATTTCGATGTGCGAGTCATGCAATATAATATCCTCGCACCTTGCTACACCTACCCTTCGTTATTTCCAAATTGCACTGACAGAGATCTCACCTGGAGTCGACGCTGCAACCAGATCGTAAAGTAATGTCCTTCTCCGAAGTTTACTGATTGTTCTGGATGTTCAGAGAAATAGGATGGAGCGCACCGCAGATCATCTGTTTGCAAGAGACACAAGAAGTAAATTATTTCTAGATTTTACAAATCCTGATGCATTTTTTGTTGTTGAAGGACACATCGGCATAGATTCTCTAAGGACTTCAGCAGATAGGCAACTATGCATAGGTTTATTCACCCAAAGCAAAATCCAAGAAAGATGGAAGCACTACGATATTCAACACAGATCTGTAAGAATTTGAAACTACATATGGAATTTCTGAGCTAAACTAACTTTCAAAAACAGATATGAAGAAGCTTATTCAGTTAAACTTAACTTGAACCTAACTGATAACTAATATCCGGAACTGCGCTGGATAAACAGTAGCAATATTTGTCTTTTTACTCTTCTAAGACGTAGAGATTCTCCAAAAACTTTGTTGCTGTTTTGCAATACTCACTTTATCTATTCTCCTTAGCTGGGACTAGTCAAGCTGGCATAGTCCACTCTAATATCAGCAGCTATTAGTGCAATCGCTAAAGCGGAAGGTAATAAGAGCTAAGATGGGTTTGGTTCATTATTTTTTACAATTGAAATGAATTCCACTTGAAAATTAGGACAAGAAAAAGTCAGCATTTTCTTATGTGGAGACTTCAACTGTATTCCAAACAGCCTTGTGTACTCATTCTTCAGTTAAGGCAAAGTTCTCCTTGAAGGTGTTCCTCTCTCAGAAGTACATACAATTCCTTAATAATTCAATGAAAATCCTTTTACTTTTTTGATCTTTTCTTTACATAACTGTTTTTTGTTGGTATTTTTATGAACCCTTGTTACTCGAATCTCCTATTCCAGATTTCCAACTAAAAATTCGCATACTTATTCGCGAAGACACCTGAACAAAGTCAATAGCATTTCCAAAAGACTACCTGTGAATACGAGATTTTCAAGCGTAAATCAACTCCAAAAGAAATCGAGCCTTTGCTTTTCTCACTACTTGGAATCAAAGTCCTATTCTAAAAACCCGCTACTTCTCCTGCCAATGACGGTTTCTTGAAATCAAATCCTTCACCATTGTCCCTTAAACCTATTTTAGATAGAAATCTAATGAACAACGGGAATCCATCTTCAATTCTTCAAACCTAAATCACCTTAAAAAGTGCATATGCAGAATTCAACAGAGATTTTTGTTAAAGTTACCCACATTCTGCAGATAATTTTATCACTTCACTGAAACACAACACAAGTAGCAACCTAACTTATGAGTACTCCCTGTCTCATTTCACAAAATAAGGTAATATGCAATGTGATTTCATCTGGTATCAACAAGCGAAAGTCCGGTCGATCCTTCAAGGACACGAATATAGCTACGTAAATTCCTTCTCAGCATTTCCTAACTTATCTCATCCAAGTGATCATATCCCACTTGTTTCCACATTCAGTGTGCCTCGCATAGAATGAGTTCTCCTCCAGCAACACCTGATTACTGAGCAATCTCAAGAAAATTTACCACTTTTTTACAAATAAAATATAAATTATTCTCAACTTCTTTCTTTTTTCTTCAACAGCATTTCATTTAGTTTCATATTTTGCTTTCCCTCTCATTTAGATCAAGAATCCAATAAAATCAATCATTCTATTAACAATTTATCTCACATACATTTCTACAAAAACAACAATCTCTCTCCTCATTCATATTATTCTTTCTTCTCACTTTCCTGTCTCTGAACATTTCTAGAAACCTTCTCAAAGACATCAGCACATTGGAAAAGATATCTCACAATATCTGTATTTTTTATCACAGGCGAGCAAGAAAAAATAAATTCATTTTCATCTTTCAGCACAGAATCAGCTTTAAATCCGAGAATCGAATTGATTTTTTCAGGATATCGATTGGTATTTAATGATCGTCTTACCAAACTAAGTTATTTTTCCACCAAATCTGCGAAGAAGCAACTTCTAAAGATTGAAATAGCATTTCGTTTTTCAGGATATATAATATTATTCGTGCTTGCCATGCGATAACTTTGCTTGCTGACTATTTCGTTGTCACGCAGTGTTAAAAACGAGAATTTAATCGTTCTAACTTTACAAATATTCAATTTACTTTGCTTTATTCTGCTCTTTCGCAAATCTTCTTGATTTAATCTAGATTTATTTGGACTATTAGAATTTCTGGATCCTTACAAAACCTAAATGATCTAATTCACGAAGTCTTTGAAATCAAGTAATTTTCTGTTAGTCTCTTTTGATATGTCCTCTTGTGAGTTGAACTCAATATTTATTGATTTTTGAAATGGTTGCTGGATAATTTTACTTGGATTTGTCTCAAAAACTGTCGAAAAGAACGACAATTTGATATGGCATGAATATTAGCTATTGGACAGGGCGAGTATTCTTTCGTAGAATGTCTCATAAAGCATCGCTACAAACTCAGCTTGTATTGCTTTTTTTTAAGACGACCTTGTCCCAATTATGAAAATATTTCTTGAAACATTTCGAAGTAATTCAATGGACAGCACTTCATTTCGAAATGTTTCTGCAATTTAACCTACTAACATATTGATTTTCTCGAATGTAAAGATATTTCCATCAAGCAGCTTCCTACTCGATTGTTCTTTGGATATTTGACCTTTGAATAATCTCGCAACAATCAAGCGATTTCCTCCAAGTAGCTAAACAATTGGCGAGTTGAAAAGATGTTTTTAAACTAAAAATATTCTATTCTTGAGTTTAGTGAATTTTATGGGCTAGATATCAGCTGCTGCTTTAAACGGTGACATGTTGTTGAGTTAAGAGAAAGGACGGCTGTTTTATGATAACGGAGAGTTCGTCTAAGGTCCAAAGGAATTAAATTATTCTTGTATTTCATTCTATTATAATTATTTTTATTTTTAGTCAGTCTAATTCGGAGATGCTGTCATTGCACGTGTACTCAATCCGGATGGTGAATGACTGAAAGGACTTGATTAAGGAAGAGATGGAGAAGATCGTTCTATTCCTAAAGCATTTTCAGATTCTTGCGAGGAATATTCTTGTTTTTCTGCTAGCGAGTTGAGTGGTTCAAAAGGAGAAACAGCAGATCGCTGAGATGCTTATGAATACCTATTTGGAGAGAATCGCTAAGCAGAGCGAGATGATTAGACTGGAATTTAATATTTTCTCTCAGATTACGCAGATGCTATGAGTTACGATCGTTGTTTATGTAATATCTAGAGATTGTAATTCGCTTGGTTACTTCCAGGTGAAGGAGAAAATGAAAATTATGCTCGTTTATTAGGAGATGGTGATCTTCCTGGATATTAAATGTGAAGCAATTCTTAAGTAGTTTCGATGAAATGCTTTGGAGAGAGATACTCTATACCTCTTAGTTTCTTTTACAGTAATTTTGATTGCTAATGGGAAGCTGGATCGTAGCGATAAGATGAAGGACTTTGGATTATATTATCATAATGTGAGTTGCTAGTTTATTATCTCGTTTCTTCAAGTTAACTGGCATTTTTGAGTAAGGATTTTGATGAAGACATGGTTTCTAACTTTCTTGTGCTGTGTCTTGCACTTTCAGCTTCTTTCTTTAAACAATCTATCCTGTATAACAGCTTCTAAAGATCTGTTTTCTTTAAAACTATTTCTTCATCGCCTGTTCCTGTTCCTTTTGATTAGTTAATTCCTGCTTGTATTCCGTTGCTTAACTCCGATGAGTGCATTTCATTGATGCTTCTTCTGAATAATTCTAGGTCACTTCGCTATTTTGATAAGGCTTTGTCAAGTTCGCAATCTTTCTCACGAGATTGTTTCGCAAAAGATAGAGCTTTATCAAATAGTTAAGACGATTCTGCTTTGGCATCGATTAATTATTTTTGAAAGCGCTCTCTTTCAGTTAGCAACGCCTGCTGTTCGGTGTTCAGAGATATTTATCGAGGAGAGATATTGTTGTCATCAGTATTTTGATTCGTTTGATCGTTGTTTGGGGTAAATTATGGTGAAGTCATACTAACATTGGTTAGTGGCAGTTGGTTAGGAGATATTGAAGGCTAGAGAAAATTGGGAGGATTATTATTGATGGAATCTTGAACATAAATGGAATTCTAGTTTCCATTTGGTCTACTTTCAACTGGAAGCTAATGGTTAGAAATTGGTTCCTTTCCAAATGATACAGTAGTGAATGATGGCTGCTCCTTTGGTTAGCTCATTTCTCAAAGAAAAAGAAAGATAAATTCAGCGCAATTCACCTAACGATAATATTAATTTTGATTTTTAGTTCAGAAAAAGATGCAGAGATATATTGAATTGAAAAGAAGATAAATAAGATCAAGGTATTATTTAATTCAGGTAGTGGCACTGATTTGGAGTCTTGATTAAACAAAAATTACTTGAATTTAATAAAAATAATTACAATAGGAATCATTAAAAAGAAAAGAAAGAGAGATAATACAGATATTGATTGAATATGTCTGGAGTGGAAAAGAAGAAAAGCAGTCTGTTTTCAGATGCCACACTGGATCCTGTTACTCAAAGATATATCCATTCGAAATGCAAGCTCGCCGAAGGAGATCAAGATTTCGAGAAGATCGATCTTCGAAACATGTGTGAAAATGTAAGATAAATAAATTCATTTTTGAAATGATTTGCTCTTTTTTAACTTTGTATTTGTTACACCATCTTCAAAGGTTGTCGAGGAGTTAGCGAACTTAGAAATCGAAGCAGGTTACGATTATCTAAAAGTTGAAACCGAAATGAAAGAATTAGATGGAGAGATCGATAAGAGTGATTCGATTCTGCTAGAACTAGAAAAAGTCCTGGAGAATTTTAGAGATCATCTCAATGAAATCAAGAGTTAAATGACTGTGCTACAAGACAAATCGCTTAAAATGAACGTATCTCTCACGAATAGGAAAAACCTTCAAAAACTTATGGGCACATTCATGGATTCAGCAGTTCTAGATCCTAAGCTCATCGATGCGATAAATTCTGCTCCGATTGATTAGAATTACGTGCATCACATCAAATCGCTTTGCTAGAAACTGGAATATCTCTAAGGAACTCATTTGCCAGATGCAGCAGTTGTCAGAGAATTAGGTATATGTTTTAAATCATTTTTTGCAGTCAATATTTAGCATTATTATCTAGCTTTCTTAAAATATCCCTTTATTTACTTTTTTCCTCTTTCAAACCTTAGAACCTGAGTTAAATAAACTAAAAAACAAAGCCTGTGGACGAGTAAGAGAATTCCTATTAGAAAAGATATCTTCCTTGAAGAAACCAATGACAAATATCGAAAACCAATAAAAAAATGTACTTTTAGATTATAGAGTATTCACTGAGTTCTTGAAACAGCACTACAAAGAAATCTACGCTGAATTATGTAATACCTACGCTCAAGTCATGTCTAAAGTCTACGTTAATCTATTCAAGAAGCACATCACGGAACTGTAAAAATCAAGTGTAGAATTATATCTTAAAACAGACACGTTATCCACAGATAATCTACTAAATCTTCGTAACACCGTCACAATCAAAGCTGGAACTCTTGTTAATATCTAGATTAACTAGACCAAATCGATCTTCGATCTCATGGAAAGGGACAAAATATTGAACCCACCACGTCTCAATGAAGATGTAATTTTTGGATTGTAAGCCTAAAAAAATAACTTGAGATTCACCATTGAGCAAACCTTCCGCTCATTGAGTAAGCTAGTCTTGAGTGTGATATCAAGCGAACTGTTCTTCTCTTCTTAGTTCTTTAACCTGACTAACTCGTAAAACTCCGTGATCTTCAAGGAAATATTCCGAGAGACACTCTAAGCTCTCCAAGAATTTCTCAAAAATCTTCTCAACGATTGCTTCGACTGCAATGGTATGATTCTAATAATTCTCGTGAATGAAGCATTCCAGCGATAGTTTGCAGATGTCCACTAGCATTCATCTGTTCTGCAAGAGTACTTCAACTCTATTAATATGCTGATCTGGCCAAGATTTGAGAAGGTCTTTGAGGCTCATCGAAACTCAATCGAAGAAAAGAATCTCAAATTCATAAAACTTATTGAGAAATAATATTCCTACAAGACCATCTGCTAGCGTTATGCGGATATTTCTATTTCATTTTACACACTCTACAGCTATTTCGAAGACAATCGTATGCTGTGCACTAGAATTCAAATCCTCAGGAAGGACTTCTTTTCGATGATAAAGAAAAACGCTGCTGATATTGCTCGAGGACTCGATCGATGCAAGTATCTCCTTCTTGTGTATGATTTCATCTTCACGAACTTAAGTGCATGTCCGAATAACGCTACGACGACAAAAAAGGAATTCCAAGAAGAAATGAGAGAATTAGAAAAGGAAATAGCACATTATATCAGTGAATTTATTAACATTTTTCTTAAAGATCTGTTCGGAGAACTCATAGACTTCATTAATCAGAATCTTAAAGAAGAAAACCTCTCTGCGATGAAGAGTATCGGAGAAGATCTTGCTGATTTGAATTTGAATGCCTCGAAAGGTTAAGGAACCAATCCAGCAGATCATGCTAGGTTGGTTTAAGCAATCTGTGCAGATTTCAATTCTTCAAGAAACAAAAGAATCGAAGCATTCAAAAATGAATGTGAGAGACTCTTCCAAGGCACGAATGTACTCAAAAAAGTTCTTAAGAGATTCTTGAATATCTTCATATCATATTATGGGACATTCTACAAGTACACGTAGAAGAATCACCCATAGTCAGCTGCAAGTCTGATAAAAGATCATGAGATAATGAGGGAAATATAGACTAGTTATGGAATATGATAAATTTGGAAGAATATTAAATGTTTTTTTCTTAAAAAAGAATATTTATTATATTTGTCTTTGAACAATACATTACCAACCAAATGAAGCATATTATAATGAGGAATTAGTGGAATTTTAAAAATTAATTAATGTTTATTAAAAATGATTTAATAACGTGTTAATAATTGAAAAGCTTCCATGATTTAAAAAAAGTCTTTTCAAAATCCCAAAAGAATTTTTCCTTAAACGCATCTTTCCTAGCCACATTAAAAGATTTCGCACTTCACTTTTTTCTCATATCTGTATGACAGCATATCTTCTGTAGATTTCTTTGAAGTTTTCTTGTAATAATTAAATCCAAAAAATATTTACTCAATAGTTATCTCAGCTGGAAAAAAACAAAAAAAAAACAAAGCAAGATCAGATCAGTTTTGATTTAAACATAAGATAACCTAAGAATTACATAAAACAATGGATATCTTTCCTGAGAAAGCTAAATTCAATATCCTTGATATAAGTTTCGAAGACTATTTCCAAACGATCAAGAAGCATCTCGATGGTGGAACTAAAACAATTGAACTTTATGGATTAGGTAAAAATATTCCAGCAGTTATTGGTCTAGCTTAGACATTCGTAGAGCAAGGAGCAGCTGCTTGGGAGAAACTCAACACAGAATCAGTAGAAAGTAATGCATCTTCATAAGGGAAAATGGTGGCACTCTTAGCTGTTATCTCCAATAAAAGAAGATGAACAATAATTGAGCAAAAACCATTTGGAGCAAAAAATAATTACTTTTTGGATCTTGTATTATGTAATCTGTTTTAAAAATCTTTTTACTTTATTGAAGTCTTAAACCAATAAAAAATCATAAAAAGGATTTAATGGAGTAGAGAAGGGTTAAAATAGTCATTTCTCTTTTAAATCTCTCACTTTAAACTCATATTTTGCTTATTTTGTTGAAGCTGCATTATTTCTAAACGAAACCCAGCGAAAGATAATACTCTTACTTGATTCAATTATGAAATGAAGTAGAGACAAGCAATGTTTAAATATCCCTCTTCATTTTCCATTCAATTTAAATAAAAATCCAGAAAAATATTATCATATTTTGAACCTATTAGTTTATATTTTACTATTTTAGTGCCTTTCAAATACAACAAACTTGTAGTATTCAGTAAAAATAGATAAAAATCAGTACTTTATTACTACCAAACTACTTTCCTTATCTTGAGGATTTATTCCTTAATAACTTAAGTTAATCTTCTTCCATGAAATATCCATCTCTCTGAATTAACCACATTCATGCATATTCCTCAGACACGATTGAACTTCTTTTTATCCATTCTAAAGTCTTCTATCTCATTAATGGCCATCCTTCCTAAGGAATAATCAGGTCCTAGTCCTTCCAAGCGTCTAAGAGTGTATTCTGTTGAGCTTATAATCCCATAAATTCCACCTCCAACTACACCAGTTCCGAACCCAAATAATCGTAAGCCCCATCCGAGCACGTTCTTCTTGTAGACTACCAAAATTAAAGGCAAATAAGAATCACATCTCACAACTAAATATCTTAATTAGTTAGACTGGTAATAATCATCTTCATTATCAAATCAATTATATATTGTTTGATTATCTTTACTTGAGACAAATGTGGTAAAAGTCACTCCTAGCACTGCATATGTTAGAATGTTTCTCTTTGTATACTAGTTTTTATTCAAACAACAAACCAAAGTTAAATTCTTCTCTTAACTCAAATCTAATAAGTTCTTTCATTCTCCTTACTCTTCTGCAATCTTCAAGTGTTTCAATTTCTTCTGGTGTAGGTGGCTAATATGTCCAGAAGTTTCTAGCCATTTCCCTGATGTTGAGTCCATCGATAGCTTCCCTGTATGCGCCCATTTTCTCTTCATATCTCTTCTTGCCTAAAAATATCCATCACCACCAAAGAATTTACATTCCTTAGAATCTTCCCTGAAAAATAAGCCTTACGTAAGACAGTTGGATCTTCTACTTCATTCTTTTTTTCAGCAGAACTTCCATCAAAGAATTACTTCAATTCTTTCTCTTCTTCGGCTAGATCTTTCTTCACTTATTCAATGCTCACGGAATCTTTCTATTTTATCTGCTCACGGACACGAATATCGTTCTCTCTGTCTTTCAGAAATGATGTTTTTCTATTGATAGCATCACTGCCATTAGTCTCTTGATTCCCATTACTCATTCTAATCGAAATATCTACAAACTCTTTGATTAAAAATCTTTCTTTCTTTTCTTAATCTCTCTCTTAATTATTCAGCATAACAAATTATCTCCACTCCCAAAATAACAAATAACTTTAAGGCATCATATAAACAAACCAAATCTCACCAAAAAACTAAACATAATTTCCAATATGGTTAGTTCTTACAAAGGAATAGTCACAATAGCAGTTTTCCTACTTTTCTTCTTCTCTGAAATTGCGATTGCAGATCCAAAGCAACAAACATTCTACCCCTTTCCTTACAATGCATATCGTCAATGCTTGAAGACAAAATGCGATCCGCTATTTTGTATCGCTAGTGACAGAAATTGCCATAGATAAGCAGAAATCGTTAAAGAATGCTATGTGAAAAATCTAAATTGCTAAGGATTCGATGAATGGGAAGCTGAATTGACTCCAGAAGATGCTTCACTTCTCCCTTAAGCTTTGAGATTGTGTCTTTAGCAGTGTGCTCCAGATGCTTTCGAGAGTGAATCCTTAGTGGAGATTCATAAATGCAAATTCAATTGTGCTTTCATAAAGCGTCAATCAGATTTATGAAATAAAAGATAATTAAATCAAATGTTTATTATAAACTCCAAATTGTTTCAAAATGGCAAACAAATGATTCAACTTTTACCAATCTTCACTGTGCAATTCCTATTTTTTCATTTTAAAGCCTTAAAGGTTGTTGTATTGTGAGTAACTCACATTGATATATTTATCATTTTCTTTATGGTTTCTATTGATACGGAAGATATCAAGATGTTTGCTCTTTTCAGGCATCCATTCTAAAGGAAATACTGAAGGGTTGATCAAGAATATAATAATATTTCCTTAACGATCTTATGTGCAAATTAAAAGAGATGCATTTTCAAGAAGAGTAAAATTAGAAGTAATTACGTGCTATGCTTTTGAAATAGATAGGTTCAAGAGTTGGATGGAAACTGAAAAAGTCCCACCAGCTCATCAATTAATTAAAAGGCATGTTCAAGATAAGCAGAAACAATAAAATTGGTAAATTTCAGCAAAACTAATCAAGGAATTATCTAATTTCAAAACAAAACAAAAAAAACAATGAGATTTTTTGTTCCATAACTGCTGCTTCTGCTGCTGCTTTGCTCATCATATGCATTAGCTGAATTCGCTGATCATGATACTTTCAAACATTCCATCGACAACACTACCATGCCTGTCATCGGGATTTACGCTTAGCCATCTCATTTCTCTGGATACGATACCGCATCATATCAATACGTCCTCAATGCTAACATCGATTGGGTGCAGATGTCAGGAGCTCAAGCCGTTATTGTTCCATTCGATGAAACTAAAGAATACTATGATAATCTGTTTTCTAAAATCAACGGACTGCTCTTCACAGGTGGTGATTTGAACATTTCCATTAGCTCATAGATTCCTTTCCAACCACAAGGAGAGAATTAGTTCACTTTGAACGCCGCTTATCTTGTGAATAAGACAATCGAAGCAAATCAAGCTGGAGATTATTTCCCTGTTTGGGGCACTTGCTAAGGATTCTAATTGATTTAGTACATTGTTAGTAATTTCAATGATTCTATCTTGCATAACGTAGCTAATGACTTCAACGTCACTAGAGTTATCAGACTATCAAATGAATACACAAAGCTAGATATGCTAAAAGGGATAAATCATAATCTCCTGGAATTTTCTCAAAGCATCCCTTCTTTCTTGTATCTTCATGAGTTAGGAGTGCTTGCTTCTGACTACGAGAGCAACAAACAATTGAAGGATTTCTTTAGAATTGGAGCAACTTCAAAAAACAGCACAAAGTGGGTTAATGCTAGAGATTAGACGAACTACCTTTCAGTTATTGAAGCATTCGATTTCCCGATCTACGGTGTGCAGTTCCATCCAGAATACACCATTTTCGAATGGGCTTTTAACTCGAATAAGTCAGAGAAATCTCTTGAAATCAGCTCTTATTTCTCAAGATTTTTCATTTAATAAGCGAGGAAAAATAACCACTAGTTTTCGTCAAATGAAGAAAGAAATTCTTAATTAGCTTACAATTATCCCTCCGTACATGTGGCAGATTCTATTTTCTCATAAATCACATTCATTCCTAGAAAGAATTGAAAGAAACACATGGACAAATGAGGCACATCAAAGTTTATAAGAATAGACAATTCATAAATATAATTGGAAAGTTATTTTAGTTCATGTGCTTTTAGTTTATTAACAAGACATACACTCAAACTCATATTTTCTACACCTTCAAGCTTTGAATTATTAAATCAAATGATGCAAATTAAACCAACAGCAGGAGTATCATCTTCATTTTTAATATGGGGGAAGGAAGTACAGGTCATTCAGTTTTTGTTTTTCCTTGAACAATTACATTGGATAATTTAGCAAATGAGCATTTAAATTTTAATTAATAAAAATAATAAGTCATATTAAGGGGTATAAGTATGCCAAATGATTTCGTTGAAGCTAAAATTAATTACCCAATGCTGTAAAAGAAATTAAACTGTAAGAGTTTACAAAATAGTTGCAAACATAAAGAAATATTATTTTGGCAAAGACAAAGGGAATCATAGTACAATGTGTTAACAATATTATTTTTGTTTTTAGTATCTGGAAAATGAATTATCTCTCATTTTAAAGAATGCATCTTAAATACAATTCTAAATGAAGTCTTCCAAAAAACTTGTGAAAATATATGAATCAGTTGTTTTGTTGCTCTCGAACCTAACAAAACCTTGTTTCACAGCAGATGCTGTACTTTTAATTACCCTCCTTTTTGTCTGCTCCTGACTTTCTTTTTTGTGACTCTTGAATTCTATTTCATTTTTCCCTGTATATTTTCATTGTAAAAAGGCTCATCGATACATAATTCAGTTGGCTAAATTGCATTATCCATAATTTTTATAGTTTATTTTGTGATTTAAAATATTTTCTCATTACAAAATTATTTACTCAGCAAACTTGCTTCAAAGCAGCAACAACAAAAATACACCAAATAAACATCAATTTAATAGGAATTGAAGCTCACTGAGAGCTCCATTACGACGTTCTGCATCAGTGCAAGCCAGTGCATTATCGATCATCTCTCTCTTTTGCTTATGAAGTTCTAGAACTTTTTCTTCAATTGTTCCAGCACAAATCATTCTCCAAATTTCTACTTCTTTTGTCTGCCCAATACGATGCACTCTTTCCATTGCTTGATCTTCAACTGCAGGATTCCACCAAGGGTCACAAAGGATCACATGATTAGCTGCAACTAAATTGAGCCCCACAGAAGCACTCTTCATAGACGCTAGTAAAACTGTAACATTTTCTTCTCTTTTTGAGTTTGCAGCTTGTTTTTCGAACCTCCTGAGGACCTTATCCTTATCAGCTGCTTTGATACTTCCTTCAATTCTCTTTGAAAATAACAAAAATATATTAATTTTGACATTTTTTTATATTTTCAATATCCTTTTACTTCAAAAGGGATGTCTCTGGAGAGGAGATGTTCATCTAATATGTTAATAAGTGTGATCCACTAAGTAAACACAACAACCTTTTCTTTTTTTTCATGAATATCCTAAATGATTTCTAAGATCCGCTTAACTTTTGACCCACTTACCTTATTGATATCATTAAAATTCATATCCTTTTTTTCATCATCATCTTCTTCCTCATCTCCCTCAGGTCTAAAGACAAAAACGAGTTTTAAAGCAAATATTCTACAACCATTTTAACCCAAAAATTTAATATTTTTACATGAGAATATCGCATAGATCATGCAATGTTAAAGGATGTCTGCAGATAGGACATGCTTGTTATACTCTGACTGATTAGTGAAAACAAGAATTGCATAAAATATGTCCGCAAACACTCAGCGAATGCACTGTAATATCATCAAAACAAACAAGGCAATTCTTGAACTCCCCTTGCTTGATATTTGAAATGAGCTCATTCCTATATTCACTTGATATCTTAGCGTCTTTGTTGACTTTCTTTTTAGATTAACTCAGATTAGCATCTGTTGTATCATCACCTAAACTTCGATATTTATCAAGAAAAGAATCTACTTTTTACTTAAGCGCTGAGATATTTGAGAGCTTAGACGTGTCAATATCTTTGAAAACTAATGAAGGATGAACACAGAACTATCTGAGCTTGCATATCATCTAAAACACATGCATGTAGTTGCTTCCCAAACTAGTATTTGCTTTTTTTCCTGACATTTCTTCAAGGATGGAGCGACTTCCACTGTGAAGTAAATTATACAGTTTTTACTCGCCAGCTGTTAATTTGACTAGTTCAACATGGATGCTTTTCTTGGGAAGTTCTAGGATTATCTTTCCTTCTTTGTCTTATGATAATTTAGTTCTTCGAAGGATCAAGGGTTTCAGGATTTAATGGAGTAAATCAAATTTATCGTTTCGAGAAACTTGCTAGTTAATATAGGAATTCCACCAAAACCACTCGCCAAATGTCTCCACTCTCAAGAATTTTAACAAACTGAATAGATCCTTGGAGAAAGTTCAAAATAATGTTTGGGAAAAATATCAATAGATATGTGGAGGTGTTTGTTAAATTATTGTTGAATTTTACATCTAATTTATTTTCAATGGGGGTGCCTGTTAATACCCATCGATACTGAGCGTCCAGTTAGAAGGCTGCTTTAGCTATCGAACTCTTGCTGTTTTTGATTTTCTGTGCTTCATCTAATATGACTCTATGCCATTTTTTCTTGAAAAGTGCGCCTTTAGAGTTTTCTTAGAATTCCGATCCAAGAAGATTATAAGGGCAAAGAACAACGTCATATTCACTTAGATTAGCTTCTCTACTCTCTTTTTCATGATAATTTAGAATTTTGATTGTATCATTAAATGAATGTTTCGTTATCTCTCTTTGCCATTATCCCAAGCAAGTAAGTGGCAAAACTAAAAGAGTTCCCGAAACAGCTTATTTCCTGCACTCAGCTAAATCTGAATGAATTAATGCAAGACTCATTAATGTCTTTCCTAAGCCCATTTGATCAGCTAAGATTCCACCAAAAGTGTGTCGAGCCTTAGCAAAAAAAAAACCAAAATAATATATTTTAAGATCAGAATTCAAAAATATTTTTGAATGTTGTTTCTTGCAAGAAAAAGCAAAAAGTCCGTTACGGGCACGAAGCTTCTGGATATTTCTGCTGAAAATACATTATGGTAAATCTTCGTAGAATCAGGCAACGTTATTTCTTCATAAAACGGATTTAATTCCCTGTCTTCCGTGAAATGTTCAGGATGATGTTTAAACAATTCCTGCTTAGGAAGTCTTCCTTCTCTGTACATTAGCCAACTCAATCCTTACTGTTGGTAGTCAAACAAATGTGTGCACATGTTCTTTGGAGTAGGCTGCATGCAGAAGAACTTAGATTCCTAAACATTCGATAATTTTTCGTTGAGTTTTAGCGCTTCTTCCTCAGTTAATTCCTCTTTTTCTTTTGCATCACCATCTGCTAATCCTAGAGACTCACGAGTATTCTCATTGACATTTCCATAGTCATTCCTTTCAAATTAGTCTAACTCTGATGCCTTGTCTTCTTCATCACTGAAATCACTATCACCAAGGGATTTTCTTTGTTTGGCTGAGTAAATCCAAAAACAATTAAAAAAAATTCTAAATTTTTGAATAATACTAAACTTCTTACCTTTTTCGATTTCCTATTCTTTAAGCAAATACAACGGACTAGCCCTGTCGAGTACTTCGGGACAATGCGAGTAATATTCTCTCATTTCTTCTGATTTCAATACTAACTGAGCAGGAAGTGTAGAATGATGTCTTTTTAACGCAAGCATCTTCATTAACTTTCCTTCATTTCTCTTTTTCTACCTAATCAAAGACGGAATCGTTCTCTTTAAGTTCATCAAATCAAACAGCTATGGAATCACTTCCTTCATGTAGCGAAGATAATTGAATTCCCATTCAACTATCAAATCATTCTAAGTCATTTCAGTTTTTTTAAAGATCTTCTTTCCTTTTGGTTTTTTCTCCTTTTCTTTGTTCTCTTCAATATCAGAATTATCACTCTCTGACGAATCTTCATCTTCATTATCTTCATCGGATTCCTCTTTTTTTCCTTTCTTGGCCTACTTCTTCTTTTATACTTTGACATTCTTTTTCTATTTTAAAATTAAGATAATAATTCAAAAGATTTTGCTTAATATTTCCTAAAAGTAATAGTTTTTCTTACATCAACTGCACTATTTTCGATATCTTCTTCTTCTTCTCCTTCTTACTATTCCTTCGTTTTATCTTCTAAAAAATCAGCTAAAGTCAATGGATTAGCTACAAATGACTCATTGAGATACACATCCATGAGAACATCGAATGCCTTGTTTCCATCAATTTAGTTGTCATCTGCAAACGGACTCATGCAGAATAACTTCAGAGTCACAAAATCTCTGTATCCTAGAAAGTTCCAAATCTCGCATCCATTATGCTCGAACACACCAATCTAATAAAATCAATAAAATATCAGAAATTCTTTCATAAAACTCCTAAATATTCTTCTGTCCATTTCTCATATTATTTTGAGCAATTAAAGTTGAGATATCCTTACGATTTCATTGTTGATAGTTGCAACATTTGCATGCAATCTGGAGGCTTGCAGACTGAGAGTTTTATTTTTCCCTCTTGCGTCGTCAATCGCTCTAAAGTCAACAAGCAATGGATCCCCTCTGAGAAGACTCTATGCTTTTTTATTTGCCCATCGCTTGAGCATGATAAACTCAACTTTACGCAAATATCCAAAGAATTCGATTTGCACTTTAGCTTTGAATTATATCGTACCAATGTACTTTGGCCATGTTTCAACTTTTAACTACGGCATGTTAAGATAGTCAGCTCTTTAGTCTTCTTCGAATTCTTCACGAGATCTTTTTGTTTTACTTTAACTATTTGAATCATTTTCAGCAACAGGTTTGTTATTATTATTATTATTATTTTTCTTCTTTTCTTTGATTCTCGCAAATGTTGTTAGTAACTCCCTTGGATCTCTAAATTTCCTCCAATTGCAGCTTCCCACTCCTTCTACACTTTTCTCTGAAGCAGCTGATGCTTCTGAGTCAGATGAGGATTCTTCGTTGTTTTCTTTGTTATCCACTGGCATAGATACAACTCTACGAGCAGCTCTAGTTACTCTCTATGGCCTTTATGATCGATTGCGCTAAATTCCTCTGTCATTATCTTCATCAGATTCTTCTTCTTTATGCTGTTTCTTTGCATTTGAAGATTATGTTCTGTTTATTTTCTTTCCTTTTTTTTCGATGTCAGAATCCCCAAACTCACTCTCTGAGCTACTGCTGGTAGCATCACTTTCTTCATTGAAACTATCATCCTTATCATCATCATTTTCTGAACTCTCTTCATAGTTTTCATCATCTTCATCTTCTTCGACTGGCTTTGACTTTTTTGTAGTTATTACTTTTTTACCTTTCTTTTATATCTTCTGTGGTTTATTTGCCTATTTCTTTTATGGAACAATCTTCTTTATCTTCTTTGGTTAGACTTCTTCTTCTTCCTCCTCCTCCTCTTCTTCAATATCTTCCTCTTATTTCTTTTTCGATTTATTCTCTTACACAAACTCAGGTTGTTTCTTCGATGAATTTCTAGTGACTCTCTTTGGCAAACCCACATCCTTCTTAGCTTCTTCAATCACTTTACCATTTCCATTAATATTCTTCTTTGACTATCTAGAAACTTAAACCTTTTCTTCAACTACTTCAAGACTCTCTTCCTCTTCCATACTGTTCACATCTACTTTTTTCTTTTCCTGCTTTTATCCTCCTCTTCTACCCATTTTTTTTGAATTCTAATACCAATCAAAAAGTAATTAAGAATCTTCGAAATCAATTAATTTTTCTTTTTTTAAGTGATTTCATCAAAATAGTTCTTGACAGCTCTCTTTCTCTTACCTAGTCTTAATTATGCTTTTGTTAATATCCCCCATTTATCCTTCACTCAACTCCCAGCATTTGAAACATTAAGCTAAATTGTTAATAATAATTTACCCTTCTTGGGAGCCAATATTTGATCGATTTTTCAATATTTCCTGAAATCCCCGCGAAATTTTTAGATTATCTATGGCCTTATTAACGACTCTTAATCATAAAATTATTTGACTGTATGTCTTCAAAATATCAATAATACTAAGATACATAATCTGGAGCATTTTTTTAAAATTCAAAAACACTTCTAATAAATAGACAAAGCAACATAGATTACTTTTAAACTTAATTTGATAGGCCCTCCTCTGATTTTTGATAAAATATGCAAATGTGAATGCAACAGTGAATAAGAAATAATAAAAACTATCAATTCCAAAAAGAAACATTTTATTACTTCAACATTAGAAAATAATCACCTAAAAAGGGTTATTTCAACCTTCAATCATAGACAAAACAAGAAAATGCTCCCAAAAACAACATTATGCATGACTACCTTATTTACTTCACTAAATCAAGCTATCTTGTAGCATAAAAACGAGACTAAATAAGATGGATTTAAAGTCAAACGTTTGGCTTTACTAAAGCTTGAGAAATCATTGTCAAACTAAGTAGATTGCTTCTGCTCGATGATGCATCCAACTCTGCCTTTAATCGGATTGAACAGAGACAAAGAAGAGAGGTAAATCAAGTAAGAGAAAAGTGATAAAAAGAAGGCTAAACAAATAAAGGAATAGTAACTACAGAAGTAAAAAGAGAAAGAATAAGAAATAGAATAAAGAAAGCTAGGGAGTTTAATTGACGATGAATAGCGATTGACACAGAAAACAAACAAACGAATAAATACTCAGAAAATAGAGAAAATAGAAGATTACAATCAAGGGTAAAAAATAGAAGAAAGTGAAGAAATAACACTGGAGTCCCTAGTCAATTAGCCTGAAAATGATGAAGGTAAGATAATTAAAGCTGTTAAGAAGTCTCCTCCTACGAAGAAAAGATCAAAATTGGAGAAAAAGGCTGCTAAAATTGATAATAAAATATAAAATGAATACATTGACTCAGATATCTATATGTCTGATAGCTCAGAATCAATCAAAATAAGTGTCTTGAGAGAAAAAAATGAAAATGGAATTGATTTCGAAAGTGAGGATGATGAAAAGCATATCAATAGAGATATCAAAATCAAGAAAGAAGATGAAAATGCTCCTATGGAAAGTTCCTGATTTAATAGAAAAGATATGTGAAGTATGATAGATGAAATTAGAATATCTTCCCCTTTATCAGTAGACTGATAATTTGTAAGAAATATGATAAAATGGTTGCCTGCAAAAATTAAACTAGCAATGAATACACATAAAACACATCTTAAATGGAGGTTGAGGAGACTGTGCTCTTGACACAACACAGATGAATTCAAACAAATAATTTATTAATTCTTGTTTTTTATAAGGTTAGAATGGCACAATTAGTCTAGTAAAAAAATATTGACTCCTTCTTAAATAATATGATTTTCTATGTTTTGTTGAAAAAGATAATACTGTTTAATCTTCGTGCTCTAAAAAAGAATCTCGGTGTGACTTGCTTTCATTTCATTTAT
>Ga0302271_10000492_pt1 | contig 38863 bp, 13 predicted proteins | sample III_Bog_N1_1_FD_198767 | JGI IMG/M metagenome (GOLD analysis project Ga0302271, IMG submission 198767) | Peat permafrost microbial communities from Stordalen Mire near Abisko, Sweden - III_Bog_N1_1 | ecosystem: Environmental > Terrestrial > Soil > Wetlands > Peat | place: Sweden: Abisko... | reverse complement strand
GTTTTTGAGACATTTCAGTGTAGTCAAACGTCAAATCGACAAACATAATGTATTTTTCTTTTGGTATTTTGAGTATTTTTTCTTCTCGAAATTTCTCAAATTCTTATCTCTTTTAGACAACTTGAGCTCTTACTTGAGAGCTACACATCGCTATGACCTTAACCTGTTTTTTGATACTTTCGTTGTTCTTTTAAAATTGTTCATGTCCTTCCAAGGATTCAGCCAATTGCAGTACATCTAAATTATTCAATCTTTTCATGAAAAAAATAACCTTTTAGTAGCTATCGTACTCTAAAATTTGAATCGGCTAGATATTTCTGTAGAATAAGCCCTATTCGCGCAAGACTACAGAACTACTAACTTAACTGAAGTAGTTTAAATTGGAGAGTTTAGATTCATTGCTAGGATTAAGATCGATTAAAGGGAGTCCTTTCAGTACAAAAATATTCTAAGGCTTCCAAACTTACTTTGGAATCATCTGAAATGAGATGAGTTTGTCTTTTTAGCTCTCTTTGTCTTGCTCTTCTTCTATTTGGGTTATCATGGCCTTAGACGATAAGAGAATGGTTAGTTACTGTTTTGGCTTTGGTGTTTTAAAAGTTAATCTTTCTAAACGATCAGCTATTACATCAAAAAAATAATTAATTATTTTTTGGTTCTAATACTATTTGTGTTTCTTCATATTTTTTGTTAAATTCTAGAATTCCTGCAAATTAAATCACCCACAGAAATGATAACTATTTTGTTACTTTTATCGATTATTGATCATATTTTCTTTTATCCTTCTTCTTTAAGATGTTTAACAAAACAAATTTCTCTTTCGAGAAACGCATTGAATAATTCAAAAGAAGTTAATTTTCAAATAATCCTCTCTTAATTTGTTGGAAAATTAAAGATTAATAATTATTTAGAAATTCTGTCATTTTAAATAGTATGAAGGTATTCTATTTTTTAGTTTTTTTAATTATCTCAGAAGCATAAATATTTTGAAAAATTTAGCACAAATTATTATATATTTGCTTCTTCTAAATTCAAGAAAATTTTGAAGTTATCGTATTTCCACACTAATATTACTATTACTTTTCCTATCTTATTAAAGTTAAGATGTAAGGGACATTAACCTATTGGCTAAAACTACTTTATCCCTAAATTTCTCTATTGTTTCTTATTTATCTTGTTTTTTGAACATCATGAATTTCAATATCGTAAAATACAGTTTTTCTATCATAAGCATATTTCATGCAAAAAATAATTTTTCCTTTCAAATAAAAAGAATATTTTTAAGCAAAACACAAAAAAAAATCAGTAACAAAACAAATATGCTTTTTGCTTTGCTTTCTCAATTGAAATAGTAAGAAAGGTTGCTTTTTAAGGTAGTATCAAGATTATTAATTAGCAGAAATAATCAATTTTTTATTTTTATCAAGAACACTTCACATATATTTATACCCGCACTACTAACTTGGGTTGCTAATTGGAACTTCTTTTTCTTTTGAGTAATAGAATTTCTCAAGAAAATCTTAGCTTTATACTTCATAAGGTATATCATTTAGGAGATTCTAAATAATAGTATTATTTTCAGAAGAAATAACTTCAATTTCCTATTATTCTTCCATTTTATTTTTTTCTTCAGCTTATCTCCTTATTCCATTTATTAAATTAACATGATAACTATTCACAAACATCTCCACAAAAACAGTTTTTCTATCATAAGTATATTACTAATACTCTTAATTAAAGAATCCTTTAAACACCTCTGCAGATTAGCACAGCAAAGGCTGAAAACACAAATCTATATCTACATTAATATCATCAAGAGTAGTTATGGAAATAGTTCCTTTACATGGTTCAGAAGAATTTTAACTGAAGCAAGAAATTACGTATTTCAACAACCTGAATTTCGCAGTTCCTTCTATGAAATTCAGGATACCTTTACGCGAAGCAATGATTTATGTAGTCTACAAATCACAACCCATAAGTCTACTGAAGGATTCACTCATTCCAAAGCCAAACGCTTTCATTTGCATATCGGAGTAATCAAATCCCAAATCGAAAAAAACGAAATATTTTTTGAGTTAACTCATTTGGAGGATTCTTTCTTTTCTATTATTCTCGAACTCAAGTATCTTTTATGCAATTAGAGCTTTGAATTAACTATTGAGTGATGCAATTCTCTTCATTTCTATTTTAACCATCTCATCTTTTCTTTGTCCTTCTTCATAGCCTTCCAAAAGATAACTCGCTTCGTATGCTTCTTTAAAGTTGAATCTTTTTAAGAAAAGCATAGCTGTTTGGCAGCTATCAAATTAGGTAACATGGATTTGTTAATCCTTGATGTAAAGAACCCTTAATTCTTTATCGATTGTTTAGCTCATTATTTATTTGTAGTAGCTCATTTTGGAGAGCTTTAAGCCATCTGAGTCTTCAGACAAATCGACAAATAAATTTCCCCTTAATAAAAAGATATCTGGTGGTTTCAGCATTAGCTTGGGAATTAATTATTACGCAAGTGTTTTCTTTTTATATTCCTGTTTTTTTGAAGGAACCAGCATTGTTTTGTTATTTTTTGATTTTTGTTTTCGCACGATTTTGTTTTTTTGTTATCACAGATTATTCTTGATGATGTGGAGTAAAAACTATTAATCTGCATCCAAACAGTAAAGTCAGGGAATAATTAAAATTGTAAATCAAACTCAAAGCATATGATGTGAAGGTTAATTTTCTAGAACTTTTGATATACTAGACATAAAGAAGATGTTTAAAGTTTATTCTTTAACTCGTACGTATTTTGTAAAAATTATGTTGTTTTAGAAAATAAAGTAATATCATTAATGATAAAGGATAAATGCAAAATGAACTCGTCATTCGTTTTAATGCATCTTTTTCTAAGACTCTCAAAATACGAAACTAAGCAACCTGTACAAAGAGTAAAAATTTAATTTTTGTGTTTTAAAAATATTCTCTGGGGCAACTTTGTTCCCAAATAGGTTAATAATTATTATTGTAAAGGAGGTGAGAATTGTATTCTTCCTTTCAAATTAATTAAGAATATATTTTTGAGTAAAAACACTCCAAAAATCAGCAACAAAACAAATATGCTTTTTGCTATGCTTTCTCAATTGAAATAGTGAGAAAGGTTGCTTTTTAAGGTAGTATCAAGATTATTAATTAGCAGAAATAATCAATTTTTTATTTTTATCAAGAACACTTCACATATATTTATACCCGCACTACTAACTTGGGTTGTCAATTGGAACTTCTTTTTATTTTGAGTAATAGAATTTCTCAAGAAAATCTTAGCTTTATACTTCATAAGGTATATCATTTAGGAGATTCTAAATAATACTACTATTTTCAGAAGAAATAACTTCAATTTCCTATTATTCTTCCATTCTATTTTTCTCTTCAGCTTATCTCCTTATACCATTTATTAAATTAACATGATAACTATTCACAAACACCTCCACAAAAACAGTTTTTCTATCATAAATATGCTACTAATACTCTTAATTAAAGAATCCTTTAAAAACCTCTGCAGATTAGCACAGCAAAGGCTAAAAACAAAAATCTATATCTACATTAATATCATCAAGAGTAGTTATGGAAGTAGTTCCTTTCAATGGTTCAGAAGAATTTTAACTGAAGCAAGAAATTACGTATTTCAACATCCTGAATTTCGCAGTTCCTTCTAAGAAATTGAGCATACCTTTACGCAAAGTAATTATTTATGCAGTCTACAAATCACAACCCATAAGTCTACTGAAGGATTCACTCATTCCAAAGCCATACGATTTCATTTGCATATCGGAGTAATCAAACCCCAAATCGAAAAAAACGAAATATTTTTTGAGTTAACTCATTTGGAGGATTCTTTCTTTTCTATTGTTCTCGAACTCAAGTATCTTTTGTGTAATTAGAGCTTTGAATTAAATATTGAGTGATGCAATTCTCTTCATTTCTATTTTAACCATCTCATCTTTTCTTTGTCCTTCGTCGTAGCCTTCTAAAAGATAACTAGCATCGTATGCTTCTTTAAAGTTGAATCTTTTTAAGAAAAGCATAGCTGTTTGGCAGCTATCAAATTACGTAACATGGATTTGTTAATCGTTGATGTAAAGAACCCTTAATTCTTTATCGATTATTTAGCTCATTATTGATTTGTAGTAGCTCGTTTTGGAGAGCTTTAAGCCATCTGTGTCTTCAGACAAATCGATACATAACTATCCCTTTAATAAAAAGATATCAGGTGGTTTCAGCATTAACTTGGGAATTAATTCGTATTCAAGAGTTTTTTATTTACATTCTTGTTTTTTTTAAGGAACCAGCATTGTTTTGTTTTCGCAAGATTTTGTTTTTTTTGTTATCTCAGATTATTCTTGATGAAGTGGGTAAAATCTATTAATTTACATCCAAACAGTAAACCAAGGAATAATTAAAATTGTAAATCAAACTAATTATTTTGTTTTTCGAAGCAATTTCTTTCGGTATTGAAAATTATTATTTTTCTTCTTGAATGATCACATACCACTTATTAACAAGCATCTCAAACATAATAGTTTATTGGATTATTTTATCAAATCAACTTAAAATCCCATTTCTTCTCGTGTCAGCTCTTTGCATGATTTTCTTTCAGTTTTTATTGTTTTTTTATTTCTTTGCTATAGAATCGTTCAATGAAATCTTAGCTTTACACAATGTAAGGAATATCATTCATGAGATTCTCAATGCTATTTGGAGTAGTCTATGCTATTTATGTATTTCTAGATTGCAAATCTTCAGAGTTATTGTATTCAAATGGATAATAGCATTCCATGTCCATTCCTACAGAATTTAATGGTTTTCCAGATGTAAAACTACTAATATTCTCAAAACTTTCATGTTACTTTCGTTGAGGTATTAAAGACGGAATATTTTAATTGTAATCCTTGCCATTAGCCTATTCATCTAAGTATTATTACTAGCGAATAGCATTCAATTCTCTAATCTACGAATCTAAAACTTCAAACTCAAAAAATATAAAGTGTCTGTCATAAGTATACTTGGCATATGATTAATGGAAGAACCCCTCAAAAGCATCAGCAGATCTGCAAACGAACGAAGAAATAGACACCTTCGCATCAATAGCAATATCATCCAAAGTCAGCAACTTAACATCAAATTTATTAGGCTGAAAAATGCCATTATTCTCTCTAAACTATTGCATAATAAAGTTCATTATCTTCCACTTAGAAGCTTCTTCGATGAATTTTACAATCCCTTTTCGAATCGTAAGAGCTTACATAGACTCTAAATCGCATCCGAGAAGCTTAGTGAGTGCTTCATTCATACCTTCCCCTGTAAGTTTATTGATCATATCGGTATAATCATACGCAACATCTTTAAACATAATATACTTATCCTTTGGGATTTATAGTATTTATTATCGTCTAAGTTCCTCAAATTATTGCCGTTATTAAGCTATTTTAGCTCTAACTTAGGCATTTTTCATTACAATTTACATCATATTCTCTTTTATCAACTTATCTGTGTCATATCTAACATCATTGTCTTCTAATTTCGCAGCTAATGAAATCAAATCTTTGTTGTCTGATTTGTTCATTAACTATATGACTTTCTAGCAGCTATCAAAATGTGTCGGTTTCATATGAATATTCCTGTAGATTATCCTTAAGTCTCTTACAATCATAGAACTAGTGATTGATTTGTAAAAGTTGACATTTGATACGTGTGATTGAGAACTACCACTGAAATCAAATATCAGACTTCCTTTTAATAAAAATATACCCTAAGGTTTCAATGAGTATTTTGGGATTATTTGATAATTCATTTGTTTAGTTGTAAGCTCATTGTCCTTGTCCTTGTCGTTTAGAGTTTTTAAGATTAGCATTTGATTTATTAATTGGATTATTTTTTTCAGCGCTAATTATCAAAAAAGTTTATGATCTTCTTCCAAAAAGCATAAGTCTCAATAGATTTATTAAACTACAAATATATGATCTCTTTCTAATGGTTAATATGCATATAATAATGAGATTCAATAAACAATTAATTAATGTATTTGCTATTGGATAATTGCAAAATAAGAGTGGATATTTTAATTCTGTTTTAGAAACTGAACCAACAGATTTAAGCAACAACAAAAAATGTATCTCTAATATTAAGATTTTTAAAAGATCTTACTTTTGACAAGAATTAGCTTTTAAGCATTAGTGAATGTTTCATATTCTTTAGATTGTTGATGATTTTTTGAAAGAAAAAATAAATATTATGTTTGGCTGTTTTGAAATATTTTTAGAGCTGCAATTCACTGAAATCACTTGGATTATGTGATGTATTTAAACCCACATTATTTCATTATTTTGGCAGAATTTTCCACTTCATTCACTGCTGTTGAAGACTCTTCCAGAATCTTTTCCTTTATTCCATAGAATTTTTCAAGGAAATTTTGACTCTAAACAACATAAGGGATATCAGTAAGTAGATTCTAGAAAATACTATTCGAGCTGACAGAAATAGTATTTATCATTGATGAATACTCATTTAAATTCTGTTCTATTGTGTGTGAATATGGGTCTAAGATTTCTAGCAATTCTGATTCTTATCGCAATCCACTATTAGATTTTTCTTATTATTGCTATTCAAAATAATTAGTTTTATTAGTATTAATTAAATCCTAACCAAATTCCAATTTCCCTTCATCTTTTTCTTATTAATTTCCTTGATTTTGCTAAGATTATTCTTCCAGCTAAGGTAACCGAAAAGAATTGTAAGATAAATTGAATTCACTAGTTTCTCCTTGATTTTTCTTACGGATCCCATTTATTCTCCGTACGTGGAAATCTGTAATATCCACTTCACAAAAAACTATCCCTTGATCGCAGGTGTACCTCGAATAATCTCTATGAAAGTAACCTTAGAATGCACTTGCCGATTCGCAGATTAAAAAATTACATTTTAAATCTGTCTCAATTGAAATCCCATCAAGTGTTTTGAGACAGACTTTCTAAATAAAATCCATTGTTTTCGTGAAGTTGTATTTCGCAAATTCTATGATTCTATTGAGAATCTTCATTTCAGATTACTCCTCCATGACACTAAATATCCCTCTTCGCATTGAAATAGTCTGAATGTTATCAAGATCACAGCCAATAAGTTTGATAAATGACTCGTTTAATCCATTCCCTGATATTTTGAGTGACGAGCTTGCATAATCGAATGCAAAATCAAAAAACATTATGTATTTGTTTTTTGGCAATTGTTTGATTCTTTCATATCGTTTGTTCTAGAATTCTTTTCGTTTTTGATCAACAAGTGTTTTAACTTGGGAATTCTTTTCGAGAATTTAAAGCATTTGTTGTTTTATCTCATCGTTTGTCCTTTATGCTTCTTCATATCCATCTAACTTATGAGCAAGTTCAATCGCCTCCATGTCATTGGATTGTTTCATGAACAGAATAGCTTATGCACAACTGTCAAATTCGGCAGTGTTAGTTTGAATGTCCCTGTAGAAAATCCCTAGATCTCGTAGAATAGTCGAACTACTTATTCTGTTGAAGTAATTGATGTTAGAAATGTGCTGTGAGGAACTAGCATTCAAATCAATGAAAATGCTTCCTTTCAAAAAGAAAGTTAAAGTTGGTTTCAAGACTTATTTAGGGATCATTTAGCAGGCGAGGAGTTTCTTTTTAAGATCTTTTTGTTTATTTTTGGAGTTTTTCTTGGATAGTATCAGCATTGTTTTCAGCTATGTTTAGTTCTAGAGTTGTTCGAAATGACGCAGGAGCAATTATTTAGTTTGTTTATTTTTTGGCGAAAAATATTTGATTAAAAACATAATTTTACATTTCGATTGGGATTCATTATTCTTTTGGATAGGACAGCAATCTTTTCACTAACACATAATTAATCAAATAGAAATATCAATTAATCTTCTCATCAAAAGGGTTTAGTTTTCGTCATTTGATGTCTGTCTTTAATCTCATCAAAGTAGCTATTAAAAAATGATTGCAAGGAAATGTAAATTGTAATTGTAAATGTAAAAGTGGGGGATAGGGGAAGGAGATTTCTTCAAAATTGAATTTTGGGAAATTATGAAACATCAAAGGAAAAAAGGAATACTATTGCATTAAGGCTCTAAAATTTCCCCAAAAGGTAGAACCCCTGCCTACAAAACTCTCAAAGAATTTACTTTTCAATCTTATTTTTCAGTGAGAAATTTTTTAAATTTTTTTAAAGAAATAAGGTACATAAATAACTTGCATACATTTTGATTTTTTTCCAACACCAAAGTAGTAACTTTGATCAAAGAATTTTCATTTTTTTATTAACCTAAACCCGCATAGTTTTCCAATTTTCTTTTTTGAAATTGTCTTGTTTATCGGTTATGGTTGCTTAAATGGTTAGGAGCCATAAAATTTCTCAAGGAAATTTTGACTATAAATTGAGTAAGAAACATCATTAATTAAATTCTGAATCGTTCCATTTGAACAAGGATTAAGTACATTGATCAGCTAAGAGTCTTTGGGCTTGAAAACTTAAACTAAATTACTTTCAACTTCCGTGCTTTTATTCTAGTCACTATTTTGGATTATTGATGAAGAAGGAGACAAATAACTTTTGTTAGATTATTACTATTCAGATTGAGATAAAAGATGAGGACGATAGTAAGCCTAATCAAAATCATTATGCTATCCTTAGATGAATTACTAGCGAATAGCATTGATTTTATGAATCTGAAAATCAGTTATTTAATAGTCAAAGAAGATTATCCCTCTGTCATATGCGAATTTGTAATATTCTGGATGTAAATACCCCTCGAAAGCATCTCCAGTTTAACAAAAATGCATTGTTATCGATAAGTCTGCGTTCACCATGATCTCATCAAGCGTAATAATGTTAATATTTGATTAATATTTAATTTCATCTTTGAAGGTTTTTGAGTGATTCGAAAGCAATTTATTGAGTAGCTTCCAATTTGAATCGTCTTATAAAAAATTGAGAATTCCTTTGCGTAATGAAATCGCTTACATACTCTCAAGATCACATCCATAAAGCTTGATCAACGCCTCATTCATGCCGGTTCCAGTTAGTTTTAGTTCCTAACTTTCATAGTCGTAAGCGAAATCAATAAAAGAAATGTATTTGTCTTTTGGCATAGATGAAATTTTCTCTCTTCTAAAATCATCATATTGCTTCCTTTTTTGAGAAATCATCAATCGAAGCTGCTTGTTGTAGAGAACTATGTTTTTTATCATTTGCTTGATCTTATGACTAAGTTTTGTTAATTCACTAAAATCCTTGAAAGTATTAGCTAGTTCATGCAAGTTTATATTGTCTTATTTTTACAATACAGGAATAATCATCTCAAAGGTATCGAATTATTTTGTAGTTACCTCCAAATTCGTGTACAGTATTCCTAAATCTTTTAAGATGACTGAACTGGACACTTGTTGAAAGTAGTTTATATTAGAAACATGTGATTAGAGTGAGTTTTTGTTGAGATCGATGAATATGGTTCCTTCGAGAAAAAATAAACCTTGCGGTTTTAGAATCTATTGCGAAATCATCTACCAATTCAAGAGACTCTCATTTTTGTTCTCTTTTTTTTTGTTTTCATCTTGCTCTTTTGGCTAGATCATTTGTATTTTCTGCTTCTATTGTTGGAAGGTTTCGATAATTAAGATTTCGAGGTATGTTTCCGCAGAATATTAATTTACTGAGACTTTGAGATAAACATAGAATTTGATACTTTTTTTAATAAAAATAATATATTATTCAAATACGTTTAATTAAGTTAAATTCAATCCTCAATTACAATCTTATGTTTTATTATTATTAGAGCAAATTGAGTTTATTTTGAGAATCCGAAAATAGGTGATTGGAAATTCAATGAAAATCACTCCTTTAGCACAAGAGAATTTTTTATTCATAATCGAAATCTCTAAAAATAAAAGACTTTTTTTGGAATAGATGATATTTTTTCTTTTCTAAAATCTTAATATTTTTTTCTTCATTTGAGTAATTATGGATCGAAGTTCTATGCTGTAGAGAACTTTGTTCTTTATCTTTTGCTTGACTTATTGTCAGTCCTTAGTAATTCACTAAAGCCCTTGAGGGTATTGCTAATTCTTGCAAAAAAAATCAAATTATTTCTTTGTTTACTCAAAAGACTAATTGAATATTTCAATATCTCTTAAGACTATTGAACTTTGAACTTGCTGGAAGTAAGTGAAGTTGAAAGTTTTAGAATTTATTGAGAAATCATCTACCAATTCAAGGAGCCCTTCTTTTGCTTTCTTTTTTTGTGGAATTCATCTTGTCCTTTTAGCGAGATCATTTAGTTTTACTACCCCGAATGTTTGTTGTTTTGATAATTAACTTTGAGGCATGTTTAAGCAGATTATTGATTTGGCGAGACTTAATGTAAAATTGGATAATTGTCTAATTATTTTAATAATATTATTACACCTTTGTTTAAGTTGAAATGAACATGCAAATACAAAATTCAAGGATTTACTAGCCTAAAGCCACATATTTTCTAAGAATTTTGTTCTCTATCTGAAGATTGTTGAGATCAATAGAATTTATCAAGAAAATCTTGACTCTAAATGGAATAGGAAATATCATTGATAAAGCTTTCAATTATCTTGTCAGAGCTAGGAATAGGAATGTTAATTAGTGGAGAGCCTTTTTCTTTAGTCTCTTATTAGTATTCAAGTTCCATATCTTAATTAAAATGTTCAGTTTTTAATGGAGGAGAAGCAGATTAAAATCTGTTCTATTCATGTTGTCATTAGTCAGATTGAGATAGAAGAGAAGGGCGGTAGTAAGTTGAATCGAAATCATTCTGCAGTCCTGAGATATTTTAAGAGCGAATTGCGTTTATTTTACGAATCTGAAAATCGGTGATTTAATATTCAAAGAAAATCACCCCTCTATCGTAAGCGAATTTTTAATAATCTGGATGCAAATATCCCTGAATAGCTTCTCCAGTTGAACAAAAACAAGTAGTTAATGATAAACCAGCGCTAACAAGGATTTCATCAAGCGTTAAGAGTTCACAATTTCCATTGAATTACTTATTTTTTTTAAATTTTACTAATTGAATTTGAGCAATTAATTGAGTATTTTTCAATCCAATCCGAACTATTCTTTTAAAAATTGAGAATACCCTTCTGCAACGAAATGGATTACATACTTTCCATATCACAGCCAAAGAGTTTAATTAATCCTTCACTCATTCCATTCCCTGTTACTTTCGTTTGCATATCTTCATAGTCATATGCTGTGTCTATAAAAAATGAGTATTTACCCTTTGACATCTTGGAAATATTTTCTCTACTAAGATCTTCAAATTCTTTCCTTTTTTGAGCAATTTTTTATCGAATTTGAGAATTTTCCAAAGCTATCTGATTCAATTACAGATTGATAGTATGATTCATTCTAATGAATTCTCTTTGATTACTTAAAGTGTCAGCTAACTCTAATAAATCTCTGTTATTATAGTTCTTCATTATTGCAATAACTACCTCATAACTATCGAACTATCGGTGACAATACTCTAAATTTGTATATAATAGTCCTAAGTCTCTTTAGATTATGGAACTGTGAACTTGCTGGAAGTAGTTCATGTTAGTAACATGTGATTTTAGGTTTTATTATTTATTTATATTTAAATCAATGAATATTATCCCTTCCAAACAAAATTTTCCTGGAGGCAACTGAATCTATTGAGAAATCATTTAGCATGTCAATTAATTTTAAGTCTTTCTTTGTTGTAAATACTTTTCTTTCTCTTCCTAAGAAATCATTTTTACTTTACCAATTTGTAATTCTTTCAATAATTTCTTCGTTCTCTATTTCTGAATATAAAATATAAATCTTAAGATAAATGATATAAATTTTCAATCCAAATTGATGAACATCCTTACTTTTTTGGGTTAAAATTTCAACTTGAATTAATAATAATTATCAACAAACACACAAATAATTGGTTAATAAATCACTAAAAATCTGGTTTAATCAACTGATTTTAAGAATTTCAATGAGTTAATTCATAAACACCTCAAATTTTAAAAAGAAAATCACCATTATTTTAATGTGACTCCACATATTTTATCCTTTAGAACATTTTTATCATCATTTTCATTTTCTATTTCACTTTTTTCTATCGCTGCTTAAGCAACTTCAGGACCATAGAACCTTTCAAGAAATTCTTAACTTTACACAACATATGGGATATCATTCACCAGATTTGATACGATATTATTTAACTTCGGCTAAATTGAGCAGATCATTTCCTATTCATCTTTTTCTTTCGAGCACTACTTTTTGTTTGAAACTTCTAGTATTTTTGAATTGAGCCTCCTTTAACAACTCTGCCTAATAGGCTATTACTTAAAACCCAATATTTGTGTTTATTTCAATTCTTTATTTTCTGAAACTCTAGACAGTATAAAAGGATGATAGTAATTTTTACCTAGATCACAGATACTTGGATGTTACTCTTTTCCACTAATAATCTATTTACGAATCTAATTAATTTGCTGCACATGAGAATCAGTTATTTCTAACTCAAAAAAGAGTATTCCTCTATCGTAAGTGTACTTCTTATATTAGGGGTGAAAGAACTACGAGAAGACTTCCCCTGATTTGCAAAGAAACGAATCTACGGAAAAGTTAATGTTAATAACAATATCATCCAAAGTGATGAGGTTCATATTTCCTTTGTAGTGAAACTCTTCTTGCATTTTAGATTTTACTAAATTTATGATTTTATTAAGGAGCTGCCATCTTGACTCATCATCTATCATGCTAATGATACCTTTCCGCATAGAAATTGCTTGCATGCTCTGAAGATCGCAGCCAAGCAATTTCACAAATGCTTCAGTCATCCCTGTGCCTGTTTTCTTAGGCGACATATCTGCATAGTCAAATGCGATGTCCACGAACCTAACATATTTATTTTTTTAGATTTATGAAATTTTATCTTTTCGTAACTACTCGAATTGAAGTCGTTTTGAAGTGACTAAGGCTTTGAGTTAAGAATTTGCAAGAATCAAAGATTATATTTATTTTTTAACCATTTCATTTGTCTTTGAGAATTCTTCATAGCCTTCTAGTTTATTAGCGAGTTCATTCATATCTTTATTGCTCTCATTTTTTAATTACTAAATAACTACAGAAGGAGAGTCAAAGTGAGAGGTACTTGTAGAGATATCTTCATAAAATACGCCTAAGTCTCGTAAAATAATAGAGCTGCTCACATGTTTGTAGAAATTTACATTCGAAATAGGAGAGATTCTTTTTTTATTCAAATCGATGAAAATCATCCCTTTTAAGAAGAAAGTGCGTGGAGGTCTCAGAATTATCTTTGGGATAACTTACCATTGTAAAACCTTTTTGTTTTCTTCTTGTTGGCTTTGGGGTTAACTATCTTGTTCATGTTCTATTGACATAGTGCTTAGTATTTTAAATCCAGAAAAGAAGGAGATTCTTGTTATTTTAATAGCGCAAAATTACTTATCCTTTTTTCCTCTTCATGAGGATTATTAATTCTTTTCAATTCTTTTTTGAATAATATTTCTTATTATCAGTATTTATTCATAATTTTTCTTTCATCATGCTAAAGTAATAATGTCTAGCATTTATTAAAATTAAAATAATAATAAAGAAAACAAAGAAGAGTTTTTATTTTTGAAACTCGTAAAAAATAATAAATAATACTTGATTTAGTTGTGGGGATGGAGATAGAGAGGCTTATTAATGAAGCAAAAACGAAATCTGATTCTCTTAATTTCTCAAAAACAATCTTTGGTTTATGATTTTGTGGAAATATGAATAATTATGTAATCTTACCCCATTATTATTTAATTTACCTTCAAACAAAACAATTCATTGATAACAATCTGACAATCAAGCCAACAAATATTTCTTAAAATGAGTACACCCTCTGATAAAATTGCAAATGAAACCAAAAACTGCAGCATTAGCCTTCAGTCAATAGAAAGGTTTCTAGCCTTGATGGCAACCTAGTAGACAGAATATTCTGACATCAGCTACAAAGCAAACGGGCCTTTCGCGCTAGTACTCAGAGCTAAAAAGAATGGGATTGAAGAGGTGGCTCTGAAAGTACTTGAATGCAATGATCACACAGATTGCTAGATTTAAGCAATGGAGAGAGAGTATGCAATACGGAAATAGCTTCCTTCTAGCGATTACTTTATGGCTATTTAGAATTAATTCTTCCTTAGAGAAATGGATGGAAGTGCTGAATAGGAAAAAGGAGAGAATTCAAATACTGCTCGAAAGGTCTTTTTTGTGTAGCAAATGGAGCTGTGTCAAGGAAGCTTACACTCTTCCATTTAGCACTATTCAGAGAAAAATAAGGATCCTCCGTCTGAAGCCTTTAAGGAGTTGTTAGCGATTCAAATGCTTGATGCTGTGAACCTGCTGCATCAAAAGCACATAGCCCATGGAAATATCACAACACAGCACTTCTTAGTCTCATCGAGCTAAGACTATCCGTTTTTCCTGAAACTCCGCAATTTTCGGTTTACCTCTCCTGTTAACCCCCGAAACCCAGAGAATTCGGTATCCTAAAATGAATCCCATAACCAAATACCTCATTTGGGTGAAATCGATAAAGAGTGCCTTCAATAAGATCTTGTTTCTTTGGGAAAAGTCCTCCTTCAGTTGAATAATATTGGCACTAATTTTGATTACTCGACAATCTCTAATGCACTAGCTTAACCTAACTTAGCAACTATGTTTGAAATTCACCAGCTCAATCAAAATACTTTGCTTTACAAGATAGCATGTTCTTTATTGAGTAAGTCAAGGGAGAATAGTTAGAGCGCTCGCTCAATGCTGCTGTTGCTCCTTTAGAAACAAACAGGGGCTTTGAATATTCCCTTATTTTCAGTCGTTTTGAAGAGCCATGTAAACTCACTCAGTCTGCCAATTCCTTCATAAAGGATGATGCTTGACTTTCTTGCATGGCAAGTGAGTAAACAGCGCAAACTCCATAACATAGCAGGTTGCTTTAATGCCAAGGGATAAAGGAAAACTTTGTTAACTATGGATTTACTCAAGAGCGCTCTGAGCATCATGCTGGAGTGGAAAGAGTTTAGTGAAGTATATGATGTCCTAGGAGTTGGGGTTGATGGAGTCGTCTTTGGAGTAGAAAACCTCAAGGAAAAAAGGAAATCTGCTCTCAAACTATCATTGTGCACCAACAAAGCAGAAACTGTTAGAGAAATAGGCATAAGGAGGATCTGTTAGGCTCCTTACATTGTAAAATTCTACGGGTGCAAGTTCTTCAAAGATGCTATCGGCAATGAGTTTGTAGTTTAAGAGCTGGAGAGATGTAAGCATTCGCTTATCCATCACCTGGAATTGCAGAGAATGTATGGAGAATACTCAGATGAATAAAAGAAACTTTTTACATTTCAAATCATTGATTCAGTTAGTTTCCTTCACGAGAATCGAATACTCCACAGAAACATCAAGCTAGGCAGTTTTTTAATGACAGAAAACGGATCAGGATAAGCAGTTGTCAAGTTAGGCAACTTCAGTCATGCGGTTCAATTACAGGATCATTTCGAAAAATAATCAACTTTAGAAAATTAACTATTTGAGCGGAAATATTAATCACCTGTGAATTGTATTTTGCAGAGGCATAACAGGGAATCTCCCTTGTATTTTGCACCGGAAAGATGGGAAAATCCGGATCTTTCAACATACTTGACTGATAGCTTCTCAGTCGGCCTATGCATATTTCTCCTTGACAACTAGCTCGTCTGTTCAGAGGAGCAACTTGCCCAAAGATTGCTGTCAGTTCCTCTAGGATCTGCTGAGATCTGCTTGGATATGAACCCTTAAATTAGCACAGAAGCATGTTTTAAAAGAATTGCTAAACAGCTCCTTATGCTTTAGCCACAATAAAGAAAATCTCTTAGGAATCTGATTGAGAATTTCACTGCATCTTTGAAGGAAAACAATGGAAATTCTAAGGATTTAGATGAGAATCATTTTCAATAGCAAATCATGTTAACAATAGACGATCGCAAAATATTAGATGATTTTAAATAAGCCCCCATGAGATTTGCTAGTCTTTACAGTGTCTGTCTCAATCTCAACTAAATATGGATTGGGGATACTGAGACAAAATCTCTCTTAACTTTGATCAGTAGTCTCCTTAATCTGTCAAGGATCTCACTTATTTTTACAAGAAGTTCAATTTTATCTTTTGGAGCAGAATCTCTCCTGTCTCCCTTAGCTAAACTAATCAATTTATCTAGTGTCTCACTCAACCTTAAGGATAGTTCAATTAATGACATAGGAGCATAATCCCTGCTATCTCCAATAGCGAATCTCCTTAATCTTTCAAACATAACCCTACATCTAGATGAAAATGAAATTGGAGACATAGGAGCGTAATCTCTGCTAGCTCCCTTAGCGAATCTCCTTAATCTCTCGCGCTTAACCCTAAATCTTTATTCCAACGAAATTACAGACAAAGGAGCATAATCCTTGCTATCTCCAATAGCGAATCTCCTTAATCTCTCAAACATAACCCTGAATCTACATGAAAACTACATTGGACACATAGGAGCATAATCTTTGTTATCTCCCTTTATGAATCTCCTTAATCTCTTAAGCATAACTATAAATCTTTATTGGAACCAAATTGGAGACATAGGAGCTTAATCTCTGCTATCTCCCTTAGCGAATCTCCTTAATCTCTCAAACATAACCCTAAATCTAGATAAAAACTACATTGGAGACAAAGGAGCTTAATATCTGCTATCTCCCTTAGCGAATCTCCTTAATCTCTCAAGCATAACCCTAAATCTAGATAACAATTTTATTGGAGACAAAGGAGCATAATATCTGCTATCTCCCTTAGCAAGCCTCCTTAATCTCTCAAGCATAACCCTAACTTTACAGGAAAACAAAATTAGAGACATAGGAGCGTAATCTCTGCTATCTCCAATAGGGAATCTCCTTAATCTCTCAAACATAACCCTAAATCTTTATTCCAACGATATTAAATACAAAGGAGCATAATCTCTGTTATCTCCCTTAGTGAATCTCCTTAATCTCTCAAACATTACCTTGAATCTAGATAAAAACTACATTGGACACATAGGAGCGTAATCTTTGTTATCTCCCTTAGGGAATCTCATTAATCTCTCAAGCTTAAACCTAAATCTATACGAAAATAAAATAGGACACATAGGAGCATAATATCTACTATCACCCTTAGTTAATCTCCTTAATCTCTCAAACATAACCCTAAATCTTTATTCCAACGATATTAGAGACAAAGGAGCGTAATGTCTGCTATCTCCTTTAGTGAATCTCCTTAATCTCTCAAGTATAACCCTACATCTAAATAAAAACTACATCGGAGACATAGGAGTGTAATCTCTACTATCTCCCTTTGCGAATCTCCTTAATCTCTCATGCATAACCCTACATCTAGATGAAAACAAAATTGGAGACATAGGAGCATAATCTCTGCTAACTCCCTTAGCGAATCTCCTTAATCTCTTAAGCATAACCCTATATTTAGATGAAAACAAAATTGGAGATATAGGAGCGTAATATCTGCTATATCCTTTAGCTAATCTCCTAAATCTCTCAAGCATAACCCTAAATCTTTAATGGAACCAAATTGGGCACATAGGAGCGTAATCTCTGCTATCTCCCTTAGCGAATCTCCTTAATCTCTCAACAGTCTCCTTAAAGTTAAGAGACAATAATATCTGCGACATTGGAGCCTATTCTCTTTTCTATCCCCTCTCCAACTTGATCAGTCTTTCAAGTTTAGACCTGTAACTTGGCAACAACTTCTAAACTAAACAAACAGGACACTTGTTCAACATTATTTCAACAAAATTAAAGTACTTAGAGTTGTATGATTGAATATAGCTTTATTGCATATTTTTCTGTTATTTAAAAATGGCTAACTAATATCTCAAATGGCAAGGAGCGATCCTTCGTTGGAATTATTATCTTCAACTTCTTAACATTTTCCTGATGGGATTATTTTTATTGAATGTTTTGATATCAGGAAAAGAGTATTTGCTTTTTTTTCTTTATTATTAGGTCTATTACTCTGATGCTGTTCTCTAACAACTAATATTATGACTGTTCATTATTTATTATAATTAAAGAGAGACTAATAGATCAGCTCACAGAAAACAAACAATTAACAAAAATATCGAAAATATTAAAAGAGTAAGATAACCAGCCTCTAATTCTCCCCATAAAAAGTCACCTCTAAATGAAGCAACCTTCTTTGATTAGTCTAGCTAATCAGCCTTTAAACCTATCTATTCTTACAATAGATACAACTTAAATTATGCAAGTTCAATTCAAGTTGAAATTTTACATTAATTACATATTACTTGATCATGAAAGGTGAGCTTAGTTTAAAAATTCTTAATATTCATTGTTAAGAAATGAAGAATTGTATGATATCATTTTAATTATGCATTGACAGATAGGTAAATAACTAAAGAGTAAACATGTTAAATAATGTAAGAGCTTAATCTACCAGCACAAATTCATAGATTAGAAAAGTAATCACAGTTATGTATGATTCATATATGTAAAAGATACAGTTTATGATAATGTATTTTCTAAAGCAATCATTTCTTATCACAATATCTTATTTTTGTAATTGCAGACTTCTTCGTTTCAATAGAATCTCAGCTGTTACCTCAAAACTTAAAACTTGAATGCATCATCTTAATTTGACACCACATATTTTCGAGGTCAAATCTTCCTCTTCTTCTTATTAGATGCTATTTTATTTGATCGATTCAATAACTTAAATGCCATAAAACCTCTCAAGAAAGTCTTAACTTTATACAGCATAAGGGATATCATTTATCAGATTCCCTACAATTCTATTAACTTGCGGGTTAATGCAGTTAAGTTCCCTTTACTACTTATGTTCATTTTAAGATAACAAATTTTTCGAATTTTATTTCTTTTAAACCGTTGGTAACAAGAGTGGTTAATAGTAATCTGAATCTAAACAATACGAGTACCGTTGTTTCCCATCTATTTTACTCTATCTCATTTAGTTTATCTGTTGAATTTAAAACTCAGTGAGATTTAGCTCAATGAAAATGATGCCTTTATCATAAGTGTATTTCGAATACTATGGATGAAAGAACCCTTTGAATATCTACCCAGATTTACAAAGGTATATATCCAACGAGAATTCTACATCCAAGACTATCTCGTCAAGCGTCACAACACTCATGTTTCCTTTGAAATGGGAATCCTCTTGAAAACGACTCATCCGTAAGTTTATGAATTTGTTAATGAGATTCCAACTGGAGTTCTCCTCGATGAAATTAATGATCCCTTGACGGATAGAAATAGCTTGTAAGCTCTCAAGATCGCATCCTAGAAGCCTCCCAAAGCCTTCATTCAATCCATTTCCTGTTTCTTTCATTGTCATTTCAGCGAAGTCAAAAGCAATGTCAATGAATTTAACATAACTTTCTTTTGGTATGGAGGATATTTTATTTCTTCTGAACTCCTCAAATTCAGCTCTTTTTTATGATACCAAGGCTTAAATTAAGAGATTGGAATAAACTAACTAATGGATCTGTTATTTAACTACTTCATTGTTTGCTTATTCCACTGCAAACCCTTCTAGTTTATCAGCTATTTAGTTTAGCTCTTTGTTACTTGCTTTTTTGAGTTATTAAATGACACTCTAGGGAGCATCAAAGAGAGAGTTGCTTGTATAGACGTTTTAATAGACTACACCTATGTCTTTGAGAATGATTGAACTGCTGATTTGACGATAGAAATTTACGTTGGAAATACGAGAACATCGTTTTGAGTTCAGATCGAGGAAGATCATGCCTTTAAGAAAAAACGTCTTAGACGGTTTGATAAGGAATTTAGGAATAGTCTGGCATTCAAAAATGGCTTGATTTGGTTTCTTTTAATTCCCTAAGTTTTCTTTTTCTTCTTTTTCTTTGTAGGTTATCATTTCCAAGATTGAGGAATCTTTATGCTTTTTTATCTATTTCTTCTTGTTTTTTTCTAGTCTTGTATTGAACATTCCTCATTTATTTCCTTTTAGCTATTGGTTTGTTTTGTCTTTGTATTTTTTGGTAAATTCTGGGCTACGAAGCAGCTTCTTTTCTATATGAACTGCAACTAAATAGTAAATATTTGTTAACTTATATTTTTTGGTTAACATTTCTTCAAAATTCATAAGTTGTGGTGTAAGCTTTCAAATAAAGTTCATCAGTTAGCAAACAAAGGAAGAATAGGTGATGATAAAGCAAACAAATTAAATAAGAAGCAATTGAAGAAAAAAGAAAAACACAGGGAAATTATATGCTAATAAATAAAAATAGAACAAAATAAATCGTAAAAACAATATTGAACAAACACGCGTATGGATAAAGGTAGTTAGATTTGTCAGCTGACTTAGAAGTGCAAACAAGATAATCGTGCTGTTCGATGGGTTTGTTTACATCCGATTTGCAATAATTTCATGGAAATGTGCGAAGTATGCCATGTTGGACATATTTAGTTTCACAGTAAGAACAAATTAACATATGAAGGAGAATTTGCTAATTCATAGGTCAGCATCGAGACTTTGAAAGAAACTGCTGAGAAAATCTTAGGCAAAGTGATGGGCGAGCTGACTGTTATTTAGGAGAAGATTTTAGCAGAGATTCGTAGTCTTTCTGGAAAAGAGAATCCAACTGATAGTGTGATTGCGGAATTGTAATTGATAAGAAAATAAGTTGATGAGCTGTTCGATGAAATGATTGAGAGACTGCGAGATGACAGTGAGAGAGCAACATCTTAGAAGATGAAGACCCTCTATGAGGAAATCACATATAAAATATAAGAAACTGGCAACTACAGCAAGATGATGGGAACAAAGGATTACATCAGATCCGTCAGAGATGTCACAGTTTACGATTTCGTTTATTAAACTTAGATCCAAAGGCATAGAATGGAACAAGTTCTCGATGAGTGCACGATTAAAAAGTATGCAATTAGAAGGGGAAGAGAATTCTTTTAAATATGGAAATAATTGGTTATTTTTTATTTTAGTAACTCAGAAAAAGTGGTTGATGATGACATCGCTTTGAAACTGATATCTTCAGTGAAAAAGGATTTAGATAACATACTACAGCGTGCTGGCCCTAAGCGAGATGACAGAGTGAGTATGAAGAAAGCAGCTGAAACAAGATAAGTTACGAAAAATTGGCTGTTTTATTTCGAACCTTATACAAAAAATTTTCATTATATGGATATTACTGATTCTTAACCTGTGTTCTAGACAATTTAGCTTTAAATCGACTTCTAAATTCAGCCTGGAAACAGATCTATCCTTGCTCGAGACAACTGCATTTACCTTGTCGGTGGATACGATGCATCTGTGGTGAATCCAGAAAACGAAGAGTAATTCAAATGTGTTTATAAATTAGACATTGAAAGACATAGTTTACAGAAAGTTAGTACTTTGATAACACTTCGTCATTCTTTCGGATTATGCTAGCTTTAGGACTATTTGTATGTTATTGGTGGGTACAATTACACAGAAGGTAGCTTAGCTAAATGTGAGCGGATCCCTCTAGAAAAAGAAGGATATCTTAATCCTGTTCCAATCAATAATCTTTAGAAAAGAGCTTCACATCTAACAGTCTGCAGCTGGTAAAACAAAGTTATTGTTAAATACGGAGGAATTCTCCTTGACCAGAACACACAAGGGTATTCGGGAAAGCCAGGACATTAGATTGTAGTCTCGGAGTATCAAACTGAGTTTTATGTACCTGGAAGTGACTAATGGGTGTAGATATAAACTTTGAACTACCCTTGCACTTTTCTCTCTGGATCCATCGAGATTAAATCGGATATTGTAATTTTTGGAGGGATAGCAGTCACAGCTAATGATACGAATAATATTAATAATAATTCGAGTGCAGAAAAAGAAATTATCAGCATAACAAACAATTTAATTCGGCTGAAGTCTTACAAAATCTAATCGCTGGATATTGAGATCTCCAAATCGTCTAATCTAGCCGAAAATTCGTATTGCTATTCGCAGCCGATTTTCAAAGATTCCTCCAATCCGAAGAAGAAATAAGTATTTTTTCTTGGATTCAATAATATCGATTATAAAAACCCTACCCTGAAACCTTCACTCAAAACTTTTGAAGTATGGCTATGAAAATAGAATGATTTCTTTAATTTACTGTTTCTCTCGGATCAACAGTAGTGGCAATAAAATTCATTGTTTTTGTGCTTTTCAAAATCAAAAATAATTGAAAGGATAAACTTAATATTAAGTCTTAGCAAATATGTGTCATTTTTGAATGGTTTATTTGAATTATTCCTAAAAAATGAGTTTCTGATAATCTTTTTATCATTTTAGACATTAATTTAAAATAATCCTATTTCATAAACACATGTAATCCTAAATTCATTCTAAATCCATTCCATGTTTATCACTCTTATCATTGTTGTTATTATTTCCTTAATCTTCTTCTTCGACACCTTCATGATTTTCTTCATTTTCATCATCTGAACAATAATCTTCATCATCCTCCTCCTCTTCCTCATCATCTTCCCCTTCATTCATTGGGTGCCCTTTAATTAGATTCCCATTTTCATCGATATCTTTAGCAGTGACCATCGAATCAAAGTCAAATCCATTTAGATCTCCTCCATTCATAAGAGCAGCTAATTTAGATCCATCATCTTCTTCATCAGGATTGAGTGCTGAACATTCTGAAAAAGTGTTGAAAGCATTTGAAAGCTCTGCAGCAGTTGACTTCTCAAAACTAAATCTTAATTCAAAGTCTCCTTGCAAGCAGACTATGTCATCTGTTTGGTTTTTAACAAACTCTAAATAAGACTTTTCCTCTTCCGCTGCAGCTGCTTCAGCCTCTTCGTCATCTTCATCACCTTCTTAAGCTTCTTCTCCGCTCAAATAGCAAACTAAGCAGTTTTCTTAAATACCATGAGAAACTACTTTTTTAAAGTCCAATTATATCTTCTGACCCTTTCCTCCTAATGCTGCAAACACCACTCTCGAAGTAGTAATGCATAAAGATCCTTCACCAAACAGGAGTACATTTGCTGGGTTTTGGTTACTCTCAAGCTTAGCTATGATACCTTCTGCTCTAAATTTTATCTCTTCTCCTTCGAAAAGCTCGGATTCGACAGCAGTAACCTATCCTTCTGAGTTCATTTTTATCTTCTTTGAGAGAGTTTCTGAATTTTTTATTTTTGGATTTTTTGCACTTTTTTCCAAATATTATTTTGCAAGCAAGCATCAATAGAAGAAATTGTCTTGATTTGGACTTATAATTTTGATATTTACTGCTGACTCTTGCATCCTCTAGACACAAAACAATTTAAAACTAAGATCAAAATGTGTCTGATATGCAGATGAGAAGAAAATAAAATTAAAAATAATATGCTTTGTGTGAATCAACCCATGAAACTTAAAGATGCTGGATCTCTTTCTAACTAACAAAAAAACTTAACGTAAAATAGCATAATATGTTTAATTAAAGACTCTGAGATGATAGCTTATTATAATCTTTGAATTTCCTTAGGATAAACTCCTTTTCAGTCAAACTGTTAAGTAATAATAATAATTCATTCAGCTAACCTAAGTCTAAAGACAAATTTCTTGAAATTTTTTAACAAAATAATCCTTCTCTTTTCCCCATAAATTAGGAAGAACAAACAAACAACAATATTGTGTCTGATAAGTATTTAAATTTAAAGAAAGGAAGAATAATAAGTAAATCAATTTTTTTATAATACGAATAGTAGCTTAAGAAAAGAATAATACAAAGAAATGATCAAAGAAACAGATATCATTTATGCTGAAAGTAATTCAAGATCTACAAAGTCTAAAGGCCAGTCATCAGAGTTTAGATTCTTTGAAAGGGGTGAGAGATTCAAGAAAATGAGGGTTTGTTTAAATATGGGAATCTAGAATTCATTAGCAAAGAAAATAATGGAATTGCAAAATAATCTTGCTGGAAATGTTCAGTCAAATAAAATCCAGGAAACCAGAATTACAGAGCATATTCAAGTGAAATAAAATAACTCTATTGCCCAAGATTAAAATGGCTTAGTTAGTGAAATGAATTGTGAAACTTTGGCTAAGAAAATCGAAGAATGCAGGAAATAATTGGAACAAGCCAAGAAAATCGCCAAACAGTATTCTCAACTCATATTCTCAAGACACAGTCAGCTTAGACAGCTGTCAGCATAAAATCGAAATCATTTCCAAAGTATTCAAAGCAAGAAAAACAAGCAGAGAAGTGTTCTCTTGAAAATTGTTTCCTCTGTTAGGAAAGTTTATTCTTTAAAAAAATGATTGAGATAACTGATTTGAAAATCCTACAAAAAAAATGGATGTTTGGTAAATCACTTTGTTTTTGTTTGTTGTGTGAAAAATTGATAATGTTGATGAGAAGAAAATTTTTGTTTTTCTATGTAGCCGATCAAAGAAAATTAACAAAAATTAAGAGAAAATGATCTTTTTTTGAAGTAGAAAAGCATATGTTAAAGTATCTAAACACTGAAGGAGAACAAACTATTTTTAATTAGCAAATTCATGCAACACACACATTATATATTATAATACTCATTCCTTGGCAGCGGAGGTCTTGCCAGTTGACTTAGCAGCAGACACCTTATGAGCTGACTTAGTGGCTGACTTGGTGGCAGATTTCTTGGTAGATTCAGGCTTAGTGGGCGTCTTGGATGCAGACTAATGAGTATCTGCCTTGGTGGCGGAGGTCTTGCCAACGCTTGCCTTGGTGGGGGTAACAGAGCGTTTGTGTTGAGCGACGGGGCTCTTGGAGGTAGATCTCTTGGCAGCAGATTTCTAAGCAGAAGACTTCACGGGGGTTCTTGATCTTTCGCGAGAAGCTGACTTGGTGGCTGATTTCTTGGTGGATCCCATTTCTGATTTGCTTATTTATGTTTTTTGTTTGATTTAAGATTTGTTTGAATTTTAATTTGCTGAATTCTCTGAAGGGCGGCACTCTCGGTTTTGAATTCGCCAAAAATGCTCTGCATTCTCTTTTTTCCCCATCACAAATCTGTGATTTGATTGGGTAATTTGACTGAATTATGGATTGGTTTGATTTGTTTGATAATTTTTTTTTATTAACACAAATTAATTTTGCGCATTTCCGATGACTTTTTTTATTCACTTTTTCATTATTCAAAGATTCTTCTTTCCTAGCAATATTCAGCTAAACTCACAAGAAACGCAAATAGTTTAACTCCCTCCTGAAATAAGCAAACACAAACTATTTTCAATTTCTTCACTTTTTAAATTTCTCAATTATCCTCTCCTTTTCTTTCTTCTTGTAAATATTCTCCTTGCCTTGATTGTTTGTAATATTTTTAGTTAAAACTATGATTTCATTGTTGAATCTGCATTTTTTTCTAGCTTTTTTACCCTTTTTCTGAAAAATAATTCCATTTATTGGTACTTTTCTACATCTATTTATCCAAATACTACATCTTTTTAAACGAAATGATATTTGCCAAAGCTCAGACTTTACCAAAGATGAGTGTTAGGGTCTGCACAGAAAATAAGCTACTCTTCACTAAAATATGCAAGGAATGTTGCCTGTGCAATGTTTTCAAAAAAAAACAACATGTTTTCTGTCTTTCTTTACTTTGCTTTTGCGATGTTTTCCTCAGTTTTGCATTAAATATTCTTTTGTTGGTAAATCGATTACTTTGTTTCTAGACAATCCTTCAAGAATTTTGAGTATTTAAACTCCTCAAAGAAGAGAAAGCACTTATTTTCCACAGGATATTTTGGAGTTATTAACCTTTTAGTTTATGTGATCATAATGCTTTGAATTATATTTGATGTGAATAAATCATATTAATTTACAAATTTTCAATATTTTGCATGATTCAGATAAACTACAAAAAAAAACAGCAGAATTATTCTTTAAATCTATTCTGATATCTTCATCCTTTGATTGCTTTTGTTATTCAGTCATAATTGATAAGGATAAATCGATATTTGTAGGATAAACCTTTTCTATTTTCTTTTATTTTAAGCTAGGTGCGAAATTAAATAATAGCAATATAAATAAAATTCGCTCTTGCTTTGATGTGAATGCCAAAAGCAGACATTAATAACTTTTTGATTAGAAATAAGAAATAATGGTTGTGTTCTTCATCTTGAATTGCTATTATTGTCAAACACATAATACTAAAATAACTAATCTACCTTCATTGATAGTTTGTATTATATTTTTGTTCCATCGCTGGCTTTCATAAAAAGGAGTAGTACAAATGATTTGCTGCTTGTTCGATTCTTGCAAGAAAAAATATTAATTATTGTAGATTTAATTATGAGAAGATCTATGATCGTTGAAGTTAATTTTCATCAGAGTAAATCGCTAGCCGGGAGAAAGAAGAGCAGCAAAAATAGGAATAAACAATTGATAAATAGTGCTTTTTTTTCAAGTTGGAAGAGAGAGAGGGAAGACAGATATGAGCGAATACAATGATGGTGAAAAAAATATGCTCATAGAATCAATGGCAAAGCTCATTGAGTAATTTAACTTAGAAACATATAACTCAGCACACAAGAGATTAGAAAGCATATTTTAGGGTGTATTACATCAAGGGTCTGAGCATAAAAGAAACTGATTAGGAGATTGTTTTCTTGCATGGTTTTCTTATCAATTGATTTTTCGATTTTTTTTAAATGTCAAAACAAACAGGCATATTCATGACAGCAAAGCTCACTAAACAGAGATATTCCATTCCCTCACATCAAATGATCTTTTGAAGATTCTCTCCAATATTGAGGATACTAATACCAGTAGGAATCTTACTTAATCTACTATTTTTTTACCTATCTATTTGCATCTAAAAATTGTTATTCTATTTTACTTTTAGAACTAAGGAAGACATCAAGCAGATTTCTTTGCGAGCTTCTCTATGATAATGTTGAAGTTTAGGATCTCTTCTGTGAGCTAACAGGACTTCTACCTCTTGATGGAAAAGTACAATATTTGTTTCTGCTATTTAATCTCAAGTTTGACGATTCTCTATTACCATAGATAATTGAATTCATATTTTATTTGTTTGATATGTTCTTAGGTATGCGTGAATAAAATACCCGAACCATTTCTACGTCATTCCCACTTGATGGGCTAGATATTGGAGACAATAAAGAATAATGTGGTCGCTAAGAAGGATGGTAATACAGCAATCATAACTTTTTGGTGATTTTTTTAGCTCGAGAAAACAAAAACGAAATGTAATTTGTTTGTTTCTAGAGAGAATCCCTCTGTGCTGGTACTTCAGCAGCGACATCGATGAATGCCAACCATTGAGAGTTCAAAATATCTTCCCTCAAGATGTTGACACTTCCGAGCCTACTGAATTCTTAGACCCTGCTTAGTGCATCTTTGGATTCACGATCTTTAGTTCTTATAAATACAACAATAACAGCAACTCTCTGTACTCGAAGTATCTTCAAGAAGCGCCTACAAAAAGGTGAATCCCAATTATTTTTCTACAAAATCGTTAGCAAAATACTTGGTTACTTCAACTAATTTTTCGTTTTCTTTTTCTCCAATCTCCTAACAATTTGAAACAAGCAACAATTTCGCATATTGGCGTTTCAATTTAACTTAAATGAACATTTGAAATTTTTAAGTTGGATAATCTCATATTAATTTTATCTTAATTCACTTAGCATAACGACATATAGTGCTAGAGATACATTGAGATATCATAATTCTGTGAATTCCTCCAGTAAGCAATTATTGCAAGAAGAAAACCACAATTTGAATTGTTTAACCTAAACTCTTGTTTATGTTTCAATGAATTAGGACTAATTTCTCCATAGAAAAGGAGAGAGAGTGGTAGTTCAAATAGTTTCATTAAAAAAATATAATTCAATAGTAGCTCTTCCAGATAAGATCGATCGCTCTCAGGTAATATTTTAACAAAAAACCTTATGGAATTATAATATCCTTTCGTTTGGCTTTTAGAAAAAAGAGAAGCACAAAAAGCTGCGTAGAGTCAATCAAGTGTCATTTAAGATTCTCTTGATGGATCTATTGAACCAGGATATCACTCTAAAAACACTTCCAATAGCTTCAAAAATGATATCAATAATATTACTAAAAATCGATCAAAACTCAATGAATAAAGTCCGATTGGTAATAAATCGACTCTTTCAGAATCTCCTTCGCCTATGGATACATCATCTGATAAATTAAGAACCTCACAAACTAGGCAAACTCAATCGTACCACTACTTTTCAACAAAAGTTTGTAAAATCTAGGTAATTTATAATTTTTATATTTAACTAATTACAGACCTTCGGACGCATAATAAACCGATGCTAGTGGAGGGAAACCAAAATAAGAAAGTGTCAGCGGTGGTAGTATTAAGAGAAGTCCACTAGCCAAACGAGAAGCAGGCAGCAGTGATAATAAATAACTAAAATTTAAAAATCCAAATTTGACTGTATTATCAGCAGCCCCGACGAGTAAGACAACTAACAGCAAGACTGCAACTCCTCTCAGCAGCTAGCATTCTACTTCCTACTCAATTCAACTCAAAAAGAAAGACACACATAATAATACAAATTCAAATACTAACAGTAACTATAAATCCTCCCCCAGCCATTAGATGTCTCTTGTCCATGGGATTCAAGTGAAAAAATGTGTTTTACCTCAAGAAAACAGTACGAATTCAGCCACAGCAGCTGCAAACTCTTCTTTCGATCAATTATATCTTAAGTAACTAGGGTTTAGTTAAATTACGAGAGATATTATGGTTTGATTAATTGTTTTTTGGATTAGAAAACTGGAGTAGAAATATGAAGTTAAATCTAAAGGAGGGTATTCACTGAAGGATAAGAGATATTCCTAACCTGATGAATATTAGAAGAATGCCATGCAGGAAAAGAGAAACGCTGGAAGTAGCCACAATAATATAAATAGTAGCAACATTTCAAACAGTAGCATGAATAGCACACTAAACTACAAAGCGCAAGTTACATCATCGTTTACTTCTCCTAACACAAATAGCAAATAAATCAATATTACTAATAACCCATATAATCTCCTAAACAAGAACTAATTCGAGCAAGAACATTCGCTCTTTCATAATCAAACACCGAAGTTTATCAACCACTAGAATAATAATATTAATACTATTATTCCAGGAGGGAATAATAACTAAACAGCTAAATCTGCATTTAATTATCATAGCACCAGTAGCAGTTATAGTACGAATAATTATGCTAACATATATGCTAAAGATAATAGCAATTTAAATGAGTAAGGAGAGTTAGCCTCTACGCCTTATCTACAAGATCAGTAATTCTAACAATCGCCATAAATGATAACCTCAGAGAAATTGAGGAAAAAAATATCTGGAATAAATACTAGCAGCAGTAAATCGCCTGCGACTTCCAAGAGCCTTAGTTTCTCATATAAATGATGCCATCAATACAAAGAGCTTCGATGAAAGACAGAAATCTTTGAGAAGGTTAAATTTGGTTAGTTTGAGCTGATTGTAGATAAGTGGAAAAGAAAAGAAAATGTATGTATTTTGTGTTGTGTGAATCTATTAAAATAATGTTGTCTTATTCTTTTTCTTGAAATCTATCATTTTTTCATTTTTTGTGTATGTAAAAGCATTTTTATTTCTTGTCTCCAAATTAAAAAAAAAATATTATTCAATGATAATAAGCGCAGCTCTTCTGAATTAAGTTCAAAAGACTACAAATTGTAATAAATAATAAAAAAATGGAGATCCAATCAATGGAAGCTTTTTATACTGGAATCAATATTCCTTCCTACTCAGACCAATATTATGGGTTTCTTTGAACATTTATTTATTTTGTTCAGAGTTGCTCCTTAGAATGTGTGTAGCCAGCTCTGAAAGGAGGAAGGTCACCAATGGATTTAATTGGCATTTATAAATGCATTTCATCGATGTCTTTGAGTTTAATAGAATGAAGATTCTCGCTGAGTTCAGTATCTCCGCTAAAAAGGGAATTTGAAGAACCTTGCATTTTCAGTTGATTTCCACCAGCCTACTCCTCTATTTCACCACCACCATCGGCATAATCAATTCCACTATCCTTCTTGACTAAATTAACAACAACTTTTTCAGAGATTTCCTCAACTTTCTCTAACTGTGAACAACCTAACTTCTGCATTTATTGTTGTTAATCCGATAATTTCTTTTCTTTTTGTTCTTAAATACCATCTATTTACTCTTTCTTTTCATTTCTCGCTGATACTTGATTTGCCATTTCGAACCTCTCGTCATCGAAATGAGAAAGGCTGTTCAGGTAGTTCTTAGACGAAGATTACTTGACATCTATATTGTATTATTGTATATTCGCTTGCTGATTACTTGAAAATTATCTAGGGGTTACTGAAAGCTATGAAGCGGAAGTACTTGAGTGAGCCTACTTGGAACTCCCTTAGTACATCCCATCTATATTATTAGCATGATTAATGTTGGTAGTCGTAGTATTGCTCGGGCTGTTAAAGAGATAAATGTAAAATTTAAACTTCAAATACTATGGATTATTCGTGAGTAGCTGCAAGCTCTTTTTATGATTTGAGACATGCCTTGCCAGCAAGTTGCACACAAATAAATGGTACCCTAGTGGGTTTGTATCTGCTAGATTGTTCTAATTGCTAAAAGCCTTGAGGATAGCTTCTTTTTGAGTTTTTTCGATTTCTCTATTTTATATTACAATTTTAACTAAAGACTCGTTGCTTGAGCAGAGTTTTGCTTTCAGGAAGATCTTTGTTCCACTTAAGACTCTACATGTGTTCACAAGTAGATTCTAGAGGATCTAACTCACACGAGCACGGTCGTTGAGAATCTGTACGGGGATTGATTTATCAACGTAACTTGAGAGTAAAATATCAGGTCGAAGTAATTCAGTTGTTTTCCGTGCTCTGTTGAGTTCAGATGATAGATCAAAGTAATCGATGTTCAAATGAAAAGTCTTAAGTTGGAGATATCGTACATCGAAGACATCACCTAGAAGAGAAGCGAATAGCCTAAGATGGATTCTCAAGGGTCGCACGATTCTAATGTAATCTTGTTTATCCATACCGCGTTTGCTTTCCTTTAGTTAAATAAATGCTCGATTCAATATTCCAGAAATCCCAGCTAAGTTCAAATGGAAGTACAGTTCTTCGATGAGTTGATTACTTTACCGCTCAAGGATCATTTCAAATACATCATTACTGAGATCACGGATGCTGACAATATGAAGAATTTTCCCAGCATGCTCGATCATAGAATATTTTGCTAAGAATAATCTGCTGGAATCTTCCTTGTAGAGGATCATGTTTCCAATAATAACCTCAGGCTATGAGGAATAGCTCATTAATTACTGCTATCTCCGAGTGTGTAGTGTTTTCTTGGCGCCAATATTCACACTCTTTCTTTGCTAGAAGAGAGTTCCACTTTTGGAGCGAACATCGTCCATCAGGTCTTTGAGAGTTGAGTTTCCCCTTTCTCGCTCAAGTGTTGTGATGCTACCGTAATTGTTGTTGTTTAATGGATTTGTGTGGTTAGTATTTTTCCTGGTTCTAAAACCAGAGACAAAAAATATTAAAGATAAGTTTGCATTTAAAAAATTGTTTAAATGATTGTTACAGATTGGCAATTGAAGAGAGAAAGGATGGAAATTATAGCTCCTGTCCCTCTGTGTTTTTAACCCCCTGGAAATATTGATCTTGTTAGGGTGTCTGATTCAGGAAATCGGACATGTAAATATTCGAATACTACTACTATTGTTATTGCTGCTGATTTTAAGAATGAGGAGAAGTCACTTGTGACTAAAAGAATGGCTTGAAAATTGATTCTGTTTTCTTCGTTTGATTTTTCAGTGGATTCGATTCTTCTACAACTTATTCATCTGCCAAGACTTCAAACGAACCAAGAAGATTCGTAGAATAGCCACTATTATTGTTGAGACCCTTAGTTAGATGTTATTGCTGTTATTACCCAGTTTCCTTCTTTTTATAATGAGGTATTGTGAGATTGGATTAGGGGATTAAAAACGATTTCTTAGAGGATTTCTCAGATGAAAGTGGATTCTTTCCATCATTCATATTCTCATTGTTTTCGGTGATAATTTTAGAAGAATTATTTTTTTAGTCAATGTTGTAGGAATTCTCATTTTTGTTCGAATGAGATTGTATTGGTTAGCCATTGCTAGTAGTATGAGTATGCTTATGGTGTGGGAATTATGGGGATTCAGCTTCTTGTTTGAACCGTTTGTCTTTGTGAATATTGCAAAAATCTTGTTCGTTTTCATCTTCTTCGATGACTTAATTGAGAATTGGATTGCTGTTCATTTTAGAAGTCTTTTGATTACCAGTCTGAAGTCCAACGACTGGAGTTGAGTTCGCCATCAAAGTGCCTCCAGAATCTTCTTCTAACAATAAGCAAACAAACAGGTAATTTCGTAAAAAATGCATATGTAAATTCTTTTTGTTCTTACTTTTGAAGGACGGTTTGAGGAGATTAGAATTGAAAGAATCAACATCTTTGGAGTTAGTTTTTTCTTCCGTAAGATGTTTAAGCTGCTAGAGCTCATCAAGTACATTTGCATGATCCGTTTCAAGCAGATTCAGAATATTTTGATTGGCATAAACTAAGGCTTAAGTATCTTATTCGAAAACAAGCACACCATCAACTTCGATTAGCTGATCAATAAGGGCTTTCTACTCAATTGTGCTGCTCTGGTTATTGCTTTGACTAGACTGAGGAGTGTTGTAGTGAGGCTAATAGCGGTTGCTAAGGATATTCGTCATGCTACCGCTCCCTTGTTTATTCTATTCACGATTTAAACTCCCAGCTTATTTGGAGAATTCATTTTCTGGATCTGATTCGGGAATATTCGGCATCATCGAATTCGATGGAAACTATTAGCGCTATCGATCGTTATCACCCTAAACATAAGCAGTTTTGGAATCAGAAATTAGATGCAAAATATGCTCATAAATCCAAGAAATATCCTTCGAAAAAATCAAAAAAGTAATTCGAAATTACTCCATTTGTCTGTGGAATTGGGTCTTGCCCTAAATTCTGGAAGAATAAAGGTGGCCGCTTGCTGTTCACTAAAGCTTAGGCACTTTCAATGGGTGGTTTTTCCATTGAGCCATTAAGGGAATTATACGAGACAGGCTAGAGGAGGTTGCTTGCTTGAAGATTTAATAAATTACTTTGATTGTCTTAATGATGTTTGGAAGAAAGTCTGTTAATCAAAGGGAGATTTGACAGAGTCATCGGGAGGGAACCATTATTATTGTTGGAATTTGTATTATTTTGATGGTTGCTTGTATGGTGCTTTGGATTATCAGTTAGATCATCATTCGCCAACATCTAAACACCTTTATCTCTTTGGATATTATTTGCACTAGAAAACCTATGAGGATTTCGACGATTATTGTAGCTAATTTTGAGAATAAGAAAGATATTTAGGAATTAATATAACGAATACATGGCTAGCAAGACGATCTCTGAGATATTTTTATAAATTAGCGAGTTGTTATCATTGGAAATGAAAATAAATCTGAGACTGATATGCAGTATCAGCAAGATTTTTCCTGTAGAACTTACTAATTAACTTTGTGAAATTGTACAAAATAACCAGTTTAGCAGGCACATATTTAAGACTCTCACTGAAGCTAATCTATTCTCTTCAATTTCGTTGTTAGTTTTCTTCAAGCACTGCAGAAATAACTCTAAGTATGCTGATTATGTTATGATTGAAAAGATTAAGATATATTTCTAAAAATAAAGCAGTTTTTGCTTTAGTTGCACAGAGTATTTATGAGAAATGATCAGAAATAATGTCCCAACTGCAAGTAAAAGAGCTACGAGAAATGTTACAGCACACGTTTCATAGCTAGTTGTGTCGTTGTCCCTTTACACAAAGAGGACAACTGAGTCAATTGAAAGAAGTAAAAGATAAAGAGGCAGAAAATGCACACTGCGATACATCGATGCATCAAAAGCATGCTATTACAATGACCTCTTCTTTTCACTAATTCTCCTTGTCTAAAGCACTTAGAGCAACCCCGATCTCTCTAAGCTTTCTTCCCTGACTTATCCAAGATTACTAGAAATCCAAATGTTGTTGTTATTGTTGTTGTTGGTATTATTATTATTGTTATTATTGTTGTTATTGTTGTGTAAACTATTGCTGTTGCTGTAAGTATCTTTGAAAACATTGGTAGCAATCACTGTGTTCGTTTTAATAAACTAAGCTGTGCCTTGGTCGCCGTATTCAGAGTTGTATGCGACAGATTATCTTTAGAATTATTGATTTATGTTTCCATTATTATCTTATGAACTGTGATGCTATTTGGGTCGTTGAGAATTGAGCTGTGGACTTCCATTTTACTATGAACCACTGGGGAGAGGAGGAGCACTTGGAATGATGTCACTCGGTGGAGAACGCATTCTCCTGTTTTCCTTATCCGTCGATGGTTGATGAATGTCTCCTTTTTCCTTTTGAAGAGTTATTTGCTGTAGAAAAAAATAGATTACTTTTGGAAGATATTCTTGTGGTGGAGATAATTAGTAATCATAAAAACTTAATTCCTACACTCGGTTTACCAACAAAGAGAGCAATCATCGAATCCTCAAACATTACTCTTGCATTTCACTACCAAAATTTACTATTTTGTTTGTAAAACTCTAAATTTTTGAAGAAACATCCCATTTGACTGCAAGTTTTATGTTATCTTTTTAGGTTTATTTTTCCAAACAAAAACTAGTTTTATCTATCTATTTATCTCTTGTGTAATTCCTTTCTTTCCCTTTGCTCGCTCTCAATCCATTTTGGATTGTATTTCTTTGAAGACATTCTATGATTTGGAGTAATTTATTTGTGCTGCGCATTTATAATTTTTATCTTAAAATAATAAGAAATCTCAAATAAACTGAAATATTTTTTAAAAGATGCTGACATCCTTTGTTCTTTGCAATATTTTTGAAAATTCTTATTCGAAATTTAATAATAAAGTATTAGTTATCCTATTTTCCAAATTGATATCTTGTTGTACTATCAATCATACATGTATTTGAACCCAATATCTTTTTCTGTTTCATTGACTCTACTTTCAAGTACGAGAGTATTCTATTGCAGTCTTATCCTATCCTGCGTGAGCTATCCAACCTATTATTTAAGGTATACGCATTCATCTGCTTCGATCGTTGTGAGTTTTCTGAAATCCTTTGCTAAACGGAGTGTCTCATCCATAACGAATCGGCTGAGATCAGATCCTTGCTCGTTGTTCAAATGACCAAGACTAACAACATCATTCCGCACATTCTATAAATCTTTCTTGCTATCTTCTAAATCCTTCAGTAAGTTCTCCAGAATTGACTATGTTTTTCAAGGATACATTCCCAACAAAATGTATGTTTATCAATTTAAATGAAAAAAAAGAAAGAAATCCAAATGCATTTTAGCTTTTCAATAGTTCAAAAGAATAATACATCTAATCTGTCCAAGTGATTTTTTATAGGTAATCGCAGGGACATTTCTGTTTCAGCTTCATTCTATTATTTCATTGACTCTGTAATATCATAGTGTTCATTGTAATCACCGTAATCACCCATTTGTGTCTTGTAGATGGCTTTCTGAGATTTTTTATTAATACAAATATATTGTCTACTGTTTCAATATTTTTTATTAAATAATGTTTCCTTTAATAAACAAGTCCATAACAAGCTGCTTTCAGTTTGGGGGAGGTATTGATAAATAGATAGATACAATAGTTAGGTCATTCAATAATTAAGTCAGTTTTTTTTCAGGATAATTCAAACCAAAATTAAAAATAAGAACGAACAAAAAATAATTTATCTAAAATTTAAAGAAAAAAAGTTCAGTAAAAAATGAGAAGAATCTCATAGAAATTGATCTTACAGAGGCTTTTGTTGACTTATCTATCTGATTATAAATTAGTCCTTACATTCTGTTGGTTTCTGCTAAAAGAGGAAGTTAAAATTTAAAAGAATAATGCAGGAGAAGTAATAATTATTGCATATGTCAATTAAATGAGTTATTTTAAGTTATTTAATCCTTTTTCATCTTAATAACTAAATTTCTTTGCCTAAATGGATGCTAAACATGAAGGGTCATTCTTAAGTACTAATTAAATAACAAAAACAATTAAAAATTTAAAAAAATAAATGTTTCACTGATGGTTATAAATTACCTTTAAATTTGTGTGAAATATCCCTTTTCTTTTCCTTTCTTTGACGATTGACTATCTGACATGAATTATTCACTCAACGAAATATGACACTAATTAAAAGTACTTTGATCATCTCTCTCTCTCTTCTGAAGAATTTCCTTACTTTTTGTTGAAAGAAAAAGTAAAATTAAAGATCTAATTTCAAAACTGAACCAGCTTTGCAGTCCACAAAACTTGTAAAAATTCTTTGATTCTCAATTAAAATCGCCTGAAGTTTGTTTTTTAAGTAGTTTTTCTCAGATCCTCAATAGCCTTACTGGTGATTTAAATTTATCAGTAAAAATGCCTTTTTCAGGATTAATCCATAAGCCACATCTGAATAGAAAATTAGATTGATTTTGATTTCTATAAAGTCAACAAAAAATAATCTAAAACAAACATTAACACTCATTTTCACATAACTACTATGACTACCAGTACTATTTGAACTCAGCTATTCGTTCATATCCATTATTACTTCCCAATTTTCAAATCAATTTTGAGGACAAAAAAGTCAATACTTTACTGTTTATCATCTAACACTCCTTACTCCCCTGCAAAACAATAATAGGAGTTTAATTTCTTTTCAGCAAACTAAAGAACCCAACCCTATTAACAAGGCTTTCTAAATAGATCAACTCATGAACATCAGAACATAATATAATTATTTTCTAATAAAATTTATCAATCCACAAACAAACTTAACACAACAATCAGTGCATTCTGTTAAATCATAATGAGAAAATACGAGCAATTGAGTGAAGTCAAAGTGCTTTGCTTCCATATTAAAGAGAAATTAGTTAAAATTCTCGAAGGAGTCTAGAATCATAGAGACCATATTTTTGAAACTTGCTCAGCTACCATTGGACCAATGAGTTAGACTACAGTGAAAAAAGATCTTGAGCTGCTTCTTTATCTTAAAGTCATACCAGCTGCTTCAAGTAACTAGAATAAAAGTGAGATTCATCAATCAAATGGTTCATAGAAATCGTAATAATACAATACAAAAACTGATGAAGAGGCGAAACACCTAGAATTCTTCGATAATTCTTACAAGAAATTCATGATATTTCGCAATTAATTTGTGGAATTGAATGAATACATCGATCACTTCATGAAAAGTTCAAAGCCCTTCATCAGCCACTCGATTAGCGTTTCCAAAAAACTCCTGGAAAATCTCCATTCGATTAGAATACAACTGTACAAGTATTTCAGAGTCTAACTCATATATTAAGAACTACTCAACAGTGAATGAAAATATTATCTACTAATAAACCCATTTATTTGTCCATAGAAATTTCAGTAATTTTATAATATACAAGAGTCATATTTATTTTATTATTCACTCCTTTACTTCTGAATCATTTAAGAACAAGCAAAACTCAATCAAATCCAACTGTTCTCAAATAGAACATCACAATTGACCTCACCTAGAATGGAAAAAGAGTGATTGCTGTTTATTATTATGAATTACCTTACAAAAGCATAGTGTATTTGTCTATCTGTTGTAATTAAGTATAATTTTCATAATATTCAACCTTTATCTTTTGAATATATCACAACTAATTCACCCTTTCAAGCATTCTCACTATTATTCCTGCTACTTTCTATTTCTATTTTGTCTTTCTGTAATCGTTATTTATATCCAGTTCAGATTGATCCTCATTTTATGAGTATCATTTAACTAAATGTGACCCACTTACCTAATCTAATTCTTCTTTCAATCTGTTTTTTTGGAGTAAAAATCATTAAACATTTCCAATCCATTTTTTAGTTTAGTTTTATTTAATCCACCAGAATTCAATATCATCCAGTTGATCTATTTTTATTTCTTCAAACAGCACTTTATTAACCTTTTTCGATTCCCAGATAAGAGCGTTGCAAATAGCTAGAAAGCTGTTCTTAATTAAAAATCCTCCCGATGTCCCAATGTAAAGCCTTTTTATATTCTTTGAATTATCAAAATTCACTGACTGTTCTTTTCATTCAGTGCCTTGAAAGTTCCAAAGATGCTGGATAGTCATAGATTCATTCGAGAAGTTGAAATATTGCTGTTTTGTGGTGGGAAAGTTATTTTTCAATTTTGAAATCAAATAGATACCATAAATACATGATCAAAGTTTGATGTGATTTTATTAATTGTCCATTCCTTCATTTATAATTTTTTCTTTCAATCCATTTATCTTTGGTTTAAGAATAATATGGAGGCAAAATCTACCGAAAAAAATGTCGATATTGTTTATTTACAGTCAAATATTATCTTGAATTCTTATCTTTTTTCAAAAAAACGAATGAAAATCCTTTCTTACCAATGCAATAACCTGAAGAAGTTAAAAAGAATAAAGCGTGATCTTGATTAAACTGATTTGTTTTGAGTAATTTGATTTAAAAAAGTAGAAATCCTTTGGTGTTTCAAGGAGAAATCCTTGCTGTCAATCAGTGAAAGGGGAAAATTAATTTTCATGAAAATTCACAGCAAAAGTCTAAAATCCTTCCCTATGAAAGCCTTCACTTATTTTAAGCAAATAATCAAATCATTTAATTTA